>Ga0194037_1001215_pt1 | contig 18929 bp, 18 predicted proteins | sample JunL306m_MetaG_FD_148653 | JGI IMG/M metagenome (GOLD analysis project Ga0194037, IMG submission 148653) | Anoxic zone freshwater microbial communities from boreal shield lake in IISD Experimental Lakes Area, Ontario, Canada - Jun2016-L304-6m | ecosystem: Environmental > Aquatic > Freshwater >...
GATTTTAGCATTTAGTCTAAATGGAATAAATAATGGAGTAGAATTGGTGAATCTATTTCAAAATAAAGTAGATTTATTAAAAAGTATCATTAATAAATTTCCAAATTTGCATCAATTAAACGTAGTTGAATTAAAAGAATTATATATAACAAGCAGGGCTTCTGTATTATTAAAAAATAATTCTAGTATTAATGCGGTAGCGGGAACTTGCACTAACGATTGCTGCAGAGCATACGTTAATAATGTGAGTGATTGTTTTAATTCATTTGCAATGATTTCTGGTTTAGCAATTTTTACTGCTTCTGTAGAACTTCTTATAACAAAAGATATTGTTGGGGCTTCTAAAGATATTTTGTTAGGTATAGGTGGGGCAAAAATCGAAAGTGTTAGATGTGAAAATGCCGCAGTAAGAGATTATAGACTTTGTATGCATTATGAACAATAAAAATAAACTTATGAACAAAAAACAAATTATAAAAATTAAAAACTACTTTTTCTATACCACGCTTTTGATTGTTTTGTGGTCTCCGTTTAAATCCAATTCAAATAAAATAATTTTTGAAACGATTGTCTTGGGAATCACCATTATGGCTTTTATTTTAGCTGCTATTTGGTTTATTAAAAATAGAGAATATAAAAAACTTGATCAGGTAGAAAGGTTTAACCTAAAATTAGGTGCTATTGTTTATGGTATTATCGGTCTGGTTTTTTTAAGTCTTTGGCTTTTAGGAATTGGTGTTGATTTAAAAATTAGATTTATAGAAGCTATAATGATTGGAGCGGGCATTTTGATGTTACTAGGGAAAAAACAAATCAACTACTCATTTTTTGATGACGACAAAATTTTGGTTTAACTTTATTACAAGCTTAAATCATTCATTTTGTCGTCACTTAAATTTACAATCATACAAACGTCCCTGCACTGGGAGGATAAGGGCGCTAACCTAGATGCTTTATCTAAAAAAATTCTAGGAATAGAAGAGCCTACCGAGATTATTGTATTACCAGAGATGTTTACAACAGGTTTTAGTATGAACCCTTCCGTATTTGCTGAAACCATGGAAGGGCCCACGATTGACTGGATGCGTCGATTGGCTTCGGTAAAAAAATCTATACTTACAGGCTCCTTGATTATGGAAGAAGAGGGAAAATATTATAACCGTTTAATATGGATGCTTCCCAATTGTGAATTAGGTTATTATGATAAAAGGCATTTATTTGCTTTTGCGGGTGAGGATCAACATTATCACGCTGGGCAAAAAAGATTAATTGCAAGTGTAAAAGGTTGGAAAATTAATTTGCAAATTTGTTATGACCTGCGTTTCCCAGTTTGGGCGCGTCAACAATCGGATGAAAATAAAGAAAGCGAATACGATGTATTATTATATGTTGCTAATTGGCCCGAAAAAAGAAATCATGCCTGGAAAACTTTACTTACTGCAAGAGCTATCGAAAATCAATGCTATACCATTGGTGTAAACCGAGTAGGATTAGATGGAAATAATATGATGCATAGCGGAGATAGTATGGTAGTGGGTCCTTTAGGAGAAATTTTATACCATTGCGCTCACGAAGAAGATGTTTTTCATATTACATTACAAAAAGAAGAATTAATAAAAACGCGTGCACAATTTCCCTTTGGAAAAGATGCGGATGATTTTAATATCATGGATCATTCTTAAAGTTGGATTTTTATTTTATACAAAGGCTCTTAGATTATTTCTTTATGACACAAACCATTTCTGCACAAGAATTATTTACCGGAGATCGATGGCTTTCACAAGTGGTCGTTGAAATGAATAATGGAAAAGTAGAAAGTATAAAAAGTGAAGGTTACGATCACGCAAGTGCATTTGCATTAGTAGTTCCCGCATTGATTGATTTACAAATTTATGGAGCGTATGGAAAATTATTATCTGAATTTCCTGAAGCGGATACCATTCAAAAAATATATGACTACTGTTTAGCAGGTGGGGTCGCCTATTTTCAACCCACACTAGCAACGCAAAGTGTAGAAGTAATTTTAAAATGTATTGATGCAGTAAAATCCTATAAAGACAATGGTGGCAAGGGTTGTATCGGATTACATATTGAGGGGCCCTGGATACATCCAGGTAAAAAAGGAGCTCATCAATCGACTCTCATTCACGCACCCACTATGGATGAGGTTCAAAAAATATTAGAATACGGTAAGGGCTATATAAGTATGATTACATTAGCTCCTGAAATAGTGGATGAAAAAATAGTTGATTATATCGCAAGTAGTGGGGTAATTGTTTCTGCGGGTCATACAGATGCTACTTACGAACAAGCTACTAAAGCTTTTGATACTAATATTACAGTTGCAACTCATTTATTTAATGCCATGAGCCCTTTACAACACAGAGCACCTGGAGTGGTGGGTGCTATCTTTAATCATAAAAAAGTAATGTGCAGTTTGGTTGCTGATGGCTATCACGTAGATTTTAATGCTATCAAAATTGCTAAGAAAATAATGGGCGAGCGTTTATTTTGTATTACCGATGCAGTCACGACAACATCAACGGGTCCCTATCAACATCAAATGATAGGAAATAAATATGAAAGCGCGGGCACTTTAAGTGGTTCTGCATTAACACAATTACAATCCATTCACAATTTGGTAGACGAAGTGGGGATTGAATTAGGTGAAGCTATTAAAATGTGCAGCTTATATCCTGCACAAGTGATGCGTCAAGAAGGTATTAGCGGTAAAATTGAAATCAATAAAAACGCCGATCTACTTTGTTTATCAGCTGATCGACGTTTACTTAAAATAGTTACTGCTTAATTATTTGCCAAATGCATTCCAGCCTTGTGCTGTAATATCAAATACATTTTTTCCTTTCGTAATTATTTTAGTGCCCTCTTCGGGATCGCACATATAACCTATCACGCTAATTTCTTCTTGTAAAGTTATTTTATCATAGTCGGCTTGCTTCATGGTAAATAATAATTCATAATCTTCTCCGCCATTTAGCGCACATACAGTGGGGTCTAATCCAAATTTAAAGGCGGCTGCTTTACTGTCTTCGTGAATGGGAATTTTTTCTTCATAAATTCTGCAACCTAAATTACTTTGTTTGCATAAATGCAACACATCACTACTTAAGCCATCGCTAACGTCCATCATGGCGGTGGGTATGATTTGTTGTTGCTCTAATATGTCTAAAATATCTTTTCTGGCTTCGGGTTTTAAAAGTCTACCTACTATATAATCTTCGTTTTCAAGGGTGGGTTGTATCTGAGGATTTTCTAAAAAGATTTTTTTCTCTCTTTCCATCAAGGTCAAGCCTAAAAAAGCGCCCCCCAAATCACCTGATACACAAATAAGGTCTCCGCTTTCTGCAGTACTTCTTTTGACAAATTTATCCGGGGTCACTTCGCCAATAGCAGTTACAGAAATAATAAATCCTTTTTGAGAAGTAGAGGTATCACCTCCGATTAAATCAACACCATATAATTCACAGGCACGATTAACGCCTTCATAAAATTCTTCTAAGGCTTCTAAACTAAATCGGTTGCTAAACGCGATGCTCACTGTGATATGTGTGGGTTGTGCGTTCATCGCAAAAATATCACTCAAATTCACGATCACCGATTTATATCCTAAGTGTTTTAGGGGTGTGTACATTAAATCAAAGTGCACCCCTTCAATTAACAAATCGGTAGTGATCACCGTTTGTTTTCCAAAATGATCAATCACGGCTGCATCATCACCGATGGATAAAACGGTAGATGCATTTTGAATTTCACAATTTTCGGTGAGATGATCTATTAAACCAAACTCTCCTAATTTTTCAATTTCTGTTCTTTCTGTTGACATATAAAATATTAAAGTGATCCTCCATTAATAACTCCTTGTAAGGAAGCGTGAATTTTTCCGTTAGTGGCTATAATGCCCGGCTGGTAGGGGCTGTAGGGGTTCCCTTTTAAATCGGTTACCTTTCCTCCAGCTTCTTCTACAATTAAAAATCCTGCTGCGCTATCCCAAGCTTGTAGTTTGTGTTCATAAAATCCATCAAACCTTCCCGCTGCTGTCCAACATAAATCTAAAGCTGCACTGCCTAGTCGACGAACAGGAATCGCTTTGCGAATTAGTTTTTCAAATATTTGTAAAGGTCCATTTTCAGTATCTAAATATTGATAAGGAAATCCGGTTACCAAACAACTACTTAATATATCTGACTTATTACTTACTTGAATTTTTTGACCATTTAAAGTAGCACCCTTACCTTTTTCTGCTATAAACATTTCGTTCATAAAAGGGTTATATACTGCACCTAAAATCATTTTTCCGTCTTGCTCCACTCCAATGCTAACACAGCAAATAGGAATTCCGTTGGCAAAGTTAATCGTGCCATCAATGGGGTCTATAATCCATTTGGTAGTGGAGGCCGTTGGCATTTCGCCAGTTTCCTCACTTAAAATAAAATGATCGGGGTGATTGTTTTGAATCACACTAAAAATAGCTTTTTCGGAAGCGTGATCTGCCTCGGTTACCAAATCATTAAGTGTTCCTTTGTTTGATATCGTAAAGGTTCCGTTAAAATATTTTTTTAGTTCGTTGGCGCCTGCGTCAATTGCCTGTAAAAGTGTACTTTTAATCATATGGCAAAAGTAGGTTCGTTTGCTCGAATAACATTCCTATTTTTGTGAATAAATGGAAAAAGATAAAACGATTGTGTAGATGCCGATTTTTGAAATTAAATTACCGAAGTCCGTTCATAAAGCACTAGGAATTCCCCCAAGAAGCCCTAAGAGAGCGCAGTTACGTGTATTAAAAAAGCTGATGCGTCGCGCGCGTTACACGGCATTTGGTCAGCAAAATAAGTTTGATCAAATTTTACAAAGCAAACATCCTGCTAAGTTTTTTCAACAAACTGTTCCGGCGTATAATTATAATAAAATATACAAAGATTGGTGGCACTTATCACTAGAGGGTCAACCTGATATTTGTTGGCCAGGAAAAATTAAATTTTTTGCGCTTAGTAGTGGCACCAGCGAGGCGGCAAGCAAATATATTCCGATAACGAATGATTTATTGCGTGGGAATAAAGTGATAATGATTAAACAACTTATTAGTTTATTTAATTATCAAGATGTGCCACTGGCTTCTATAGGTAAAGGTTGGCTCACTTTGGGTGGTAGCACCGATTTGCAACAAGGACCCGGATATTATGCGGGTGACTTGAGTGGTATCACTGCTAAAAAGGCTCCATTTTGGTTTCAGCCATTTTATAAACCTGGTAAAAAAATTGCCAAAGAAAGAGATTGGAATAAAAAATTAAAAGAGATTGTAGAAAAAGCGCCCGAATGGGATATTGGATTTATTGTAGGCGTACCGGCTTGGATACAAATGTGTATTGAAATGGTGATTGAAAGATATAAGCTGAATAACATACATGAAATGTGGCCCAACCTTGCTTTTTTTGTGCACGGTGGTGTAAGCTTTGAGCCTTATAAACACGGCTTTGAAAAATTATTAGGAAAACCACTGGCATATGTTGAAACTTATTTAGCAAGTGAGGGATTTTTGGCTTGGCAGGATAAACAAAACGCAACGGGAATGCGACTTTCCTACAATCAACATATCTTTTTTGAGTTTGTGCCTTTTGATGAAAAAAACTTTGATTCGAACGGGGAAATGATAGAAAATCCAGAAGCATTGCTTATTCATGAAGTGGAAGAGGGAAAGGATTATGCATTATTAATTAGCACGAGCGCCGGTGCCTGGAGATATTTAATTGGCGATACGGTAAAGTTTATTAATAAGGAAACGGCAGAGATTGTGATCACTGGTAGAACTAAACACTTCTTAAGTTTAGTGGGCGAGCATTTGAGCGTAGATAACATGAACAAGGCAATACAGTTGGTGAGTGAAGAAATGAATATATCTATTCCAGAATATGGTGTGGCAGGTGAGCCGATGGGTTCTTTTTTTGGGCACCACTGGTTTGTGGCAAGCGCAGATGAAGTAGACGCGGTATTGCTCGCGCGCGCCATAGACGAAAAATTAAAAGAATTGAATGACGACTATGCTGTTGAACGCAATAGCGCTCTAAAAAGTATTCGTGTAACCGTTTTAAAAGAAGACACTTTTATGTCCTTTATGGAAAGCAAGGGGAAAGTAGGTGGACAACATAAGTTTCCGCGTGTGTTGAAAGGAAAAATGTTAGAAGATTGGAATCAATTTATTTTAAATCATTAAGATGTTGGCACCCGTTGTAAAAGGAGTTTTATTAGGATTGATTTTAAGCATTTCAATGGGTCCTGTTATTTTTGCAATCCTAAAACAAAGTTTAACCAAGGGAAAACAAGCGGGTTATATATTTGTTGCAGGAGTATCAGCAAGCGATATTAGTTTATTATTTATTTGTAATGTTTTTGCGAGCTGGTTTGTGCTGATTTTAGACCACAAAGCGCTTGTTGCTTTATTGGGTGCTGGTTTTTTATTGCTCACTGGACTTTATACTTTATTTTTTAAGAAAATTGTGTTACCGGTTATTGATGCTGACAATGGACCGTCTTATAGAAAGAGAGATTATCTGGGTATGTTTATGTCTGGTTATGCGATGAACACGCTTAACCCAAATGTTTTTTTATTTTGGTTTGCCTGGACTGCGGCGATTGGAACTTTAGCGGCCGATGCGGCCAATCCCATTCACTATAAGCTACTCGTGTTTGTGCCTTGTTTGGTGGTCTTGCTTTTGTCTGATTTGATCAAAGTGACATTAGCTAGTAAACTACGGCCAAAGCTTACCGAGAAAAATTTAGTTTGGATAAATCGGATTTCAGCTATTATCATTTTGATTTTTAGTGCTGCGCTGTTTATTAGCGCGCTTCAATATGCTTAAAAGTTGTAAATTGCTGTAATGAATAGAAAATATAGTATCCTATTATTCTTATTGTTGGGGCTAGGTATTGCATCAAACGCGCAAAATGGACATTTAATTTTATTAAAAGAACGTGGCGTTACCATTCGCTCTTTTTCAAAGGGTGATTATATTAATTTTCAATTTAGTAGTGGTCAATGGATTACGGGATATGTTGATTGGATTAAAATAGATTCTATTCAGGTGAATCAGTTTGCATTACAAAAAGTCATCAATGGTTTTGGTTTATTAGGCGAAGACACACTAAGGTTGGGTAGACTTCAATTACACATTAATGAAATAAAGGCTTTTGCAAAAGATAGGGGGCACTTTAATAGTGTATTAACCAACGGCGCTTTTTTACAAGCCGGTGGATTAATGTATATTGGCTTAAACTTATTAAACAGTGTTTTGAAAGGAGACGTAGTATTTGATCAAAAAAATTCTGTGCGTCTATTGGGTGGAGCGGCGGTATACGGTATTGGAAAAATGATGCGCAGATCCAATCCTAATTATCGTCCTATCGGAAAGCGTTTTAGTGTTGAAATTTTATAAGCCTTGCCGTGTTAAAAATAATTTACCGAATTTTCTTATACTTGTTTTTTTCATCATTATTATATGTGGTGATATTAAAGTTTGTAGATCCGCCTATTACAGCAACACAAATTACCAACGCGTTCGGGTTGGGCCTGCATCGAGATTATGTGAATTGGAATGAAATGTCCTATAATATAAAATTAGCTGCGATTGCAAGTGAAGATCAATCCTTCACAGATCATAGTGGGTTTGATTGGGATGCTATTGAAAAAAGTTTGCGTCCTAAAAAGAAAAAGAAGAAATCAAGAATTCCGTTAGGGGGCGGGGCGAGTACTATTACACAACAAACTGCAAAAAATGTTTTTTTATGGCAGGGTAGTGGATGGGATAGATACCTTCGAAAAATTCCTGAATTTTATTTTACTTTTTTAATAGAATTGGTTTGGGGGAAGGAACGGATTTTAGAAGTGTATTTAAATGTGATCGAAACGGGTCCTGGCTGTTTTGGTGTAGAAGCCGCAGCGCAACATTTTTTTCATAAGTCTGCTAAAAATTTAACGCGCGAACAAGCTGCCATGATAGTGGCTGGCTTTCCCAATCCTAAAAAATTTACTGCAGTTCCTATGACAAGTCGTGTTGCGTGGAGGTATCCTCAAATTTTAAGAGAGATGAATAATATTGAGGGAGATGAAGACGTTAGTGCTTTACTTAGAAAATAAATGATTTAGTCTTTTTCTTAGCTCTTCTATAAATTACAAAACATGTAGATGCTGTTCAATAATTTGAATTGCATTTTTTGTTCTATCCGCTCCTGTTCCCGACACGATTCCCCAGGGAGTGTTTTGATTTATTAGCAAATCTTTATAAATAGAAAATAATTCGGCGCGTGGCTTGGGGTCGGGATATTCTCTCATCTCTTCTTGTGTCCATGGAAGATCGATATCACATAATAAGTATAGGTCATATTTTCTTTGATTAATTTGTTCTAATATATAGGTGTGTGCATTTTGAAAAACATATTCACACCAAACCTTCATAACATACATATCAGTGTCAACAACTAGTGTGTTTTTTTTATTTTCTGTAGATTTTTGAATCCACTCGTCTTCTAATGTTAATTGCCCCTTCGCAATTGTTAATAAATCTTCATAATTATATTTTAATCCGTTTTCCGTTAAAAACTGGCGCGCATATTCAGGACAATAATAAATATCATAGTGTTTAGCAATCGCTTCACAAAGTGTCGACTTGCCGGTGGACTCGGGACCTAATATCACCATTTTTTGAATCGCCATTTTAAATAATTTAAACCTGTGTGCTATTTTTGGATTTTTCATTCCAGGATTTTAAACCTGCAATGGATAATACCAATAACACTAAAAACTGAACACTTGTAAAAGCATAGCCTTTGATAAAATACAAAGGGATAGAAGCAATATTAGTGAGTATCCACCATATCCAACTTTCTACTTTCTTTTTAGCCATTAACCACATTCCCGTATAAGCTGTTGCGCTTGCAAAAGCATCGGCCCAGGGTATTGCTTCGGGTGCAAAATTGGTTTTTAAATAAGTCAATGAAAAAAAGATTGTCGCGTAAAATCCAGCAAAAAATAAAAGTTGTTGGATCCAGTCTTTGGTATCGCTTTTGGTAATGTGTAAAGTGATTGTTTTTTGTTGTGGATCTACTCTGGTCCACAAATACCATCCATACACACTCATGATAGTATAATATAAATTCACGCTTGCCTCTCCTAATAAATTTCCTTTGACGCTTATGTATATATAAATAGTGGTGTTTAATAAGCCAATGGGGTAAACCAATATGTTTTCTTTGCGGCTATACCAAACAGAGGCTATGCCAGCAATAACCGCCACCGCCTCAAGTGGCGTGGTTAATAATAAACCTTGGTATATCTCTGTTAACAAACTTGTCATTTATTTTTTCTGCTTGAGTTCAAAAATATATTATTTAGTGGAGTTATACTTTTTTCATTTTTTCAAGCTGTGTTTCTAAACGAAACATTTCATCGCGTAGTTTAGCGGCTTCCATAAAATCAAGCGCTTTCGCAAATTTTTCCATTTGCTTTTTGGTTTGCACAATCGCTTTTTCAACCTGCGGAATAGTGGTGTAGTCAAACTCTTGATCGTTTACTGCATTGGGATCATCACTGGTTCGTACATTAATATTATTAAGCGTGTATCCTTTAATATCTAACACTGATGTTTGTTGCATCACCTGTTCTATGCTTTTAATAATAGTGGTGGGTGTAATATGGTGTTCGGTATTGTATTTTATTTGTTTGGCTCTGCGTCTTTCGGTTTCATCCATAGTACGACGCATACTTTGTGTTACCTTGTCGGCATAAAATATAACACGCCCTTTTACATTTCGCGCAGCGCGACCCGCGGTTTGTGTTAATGATTTTTCATTTCTTAAAAACCCTTCTTTATCAGCATCCAATACCGCTACTAAAGAAACCTCCGGTAAGTCTAAGCCCTCTCTTAATAAATTCACCCCCACCAATACATCAATAACCCCTAATCTTAGTTCTCTTAGAATTTCAACACGCTCTAGGGCATCAATATCACTGTGTATATATTTAGATTTTATTTGAATACGAGATAGATAGCGATCCATTTCTTCGGCCATTTTTTTGGTGAGCGTGGTGACCAACACCCTATCTCCCATTTCTACTTGTTTTCCGATTTCGTCTAGTAAATCATCAATTTGATTTTTGGTAGGACGCACTTCAATTGGCGGATCTAATAATCCTGTGGGTCGGACCACTTGTTCGACAATAAGTCCTGCTGTTTTTTCTAATTCATATTCGCCCGGGGTGGCACTTACAAAAACGGTTTGACCTACTACACTTTCAAATTCATTAAAATTAAGGGGTCGGTTATCGATGGCGCTAGGTAATCTAAAACCATATTCTACTAAATTCATTTTCCTGCTTCTATCTCCACCATACATTCCTGAAATTTGTGGAATGGTAACATGGCTTTCATCAATTACGCATAAAAAATCTTTAGGAAAATAATCCAACAAACAAAAGGGTCTAGTGCCGGGTTTTCTTCTATCAAAAAAACGGGAATAGTTTTCAATACCCGAACAATATCCCAGCTCGCGAATCATTTCAATATCATATTCTACGCGCTCTTTAATTCTTTGTGCTTCTATATGCTTACCTACGTTTTTAAAATATTCCACTTGCGCGCGCACTTCATCTTGTATCTCATAAATTATTTGTTGCACCATTTCCTTGGGCGCTAAATATAAATTAGCAGGAAAAATAGCAGCGTTTTCCATGGCTTCAATTCGCTTACCCGTCTCTACCTCCATACTTTCTATACTTTCTATTTCATCGCCCAAAAAAGTAATGCGATATCCGTAATCCACATACGGTAATCTTATATCAACCGTGTCGCCCTTCACCCTAAAGCCACCACGATCAAATTCTGTTACCGTGCGATGATATAAACTATTCACCAGTGCGTGTAAAAATGCTTGTCGAGATATAATCATTCCTTGATGAATTCGAATAATCCCGTTTTCATATTCGGTTGGATTTCCCATACCATATATACAACTCACACTAGCCACGATAATAATATCTCTTCGGCCGCTTAACAAATGTGCGGTTGCTTGTAAACGAAGTTTATCTAACTCTTCATTAATGCTTAAATCTTTTTCAATATATACTCCCGAGGTGGGTAGATATGCTTCGGGTTGATAGTAATCATAATATGAAACGAAATAACCCACCGCATTGTTGGGAAAAAATTGTTTAAACTCACCATATAGCTGTGCTACCAATGTTTTATTATGCGTTAACACCAAAGTGGGTCTCTGCACATTTTGAATCATATTGGCAATGGTAAAGGTTTTACCGCTTCCTGTCACCCCCAACAGGGTTTGATATGGATCACCGGCTTGAACCCCCTCTGTGAGTTGCGTTATCGCTTCTGGCTGATCACCCGATGGGGTATAGTTAGATTGTAGTTGAAAGGGCATGCGCAAATTTACGAATGCGTTGGTTATGGTTTCTCAATATTTCTATTAAGATAGTGGGTGTAGTTGGGAAGTTCATATTCATAAACCTCTTGCATAAAGCGAGAAGTCATTAAAAAGTCGGCTGTGGTGCGATCACAGGCCATGGGTAAGTTCCAGGCTACGGCTAAGCGCAATAGCGCTTTTACATCGCTATCGTGAGGTTGGGCCTCCATGGGATCAAAAAAGAAAAAGATGACATCAATATCACCCGTGGCAATCATGGCTCCTATTTGCTGATCACCCCCTAGCGGTCCGCTTAAAAGTTTTTTTACAGGTCTCTCTAGGGCCTTTTCAATGAGTCGGCCTGTGGTGCCGGTAGCCACTAAGGAATGCTTAGCAAGCGCGGCTTTGTTATATGTGGCCCATTCTATTAAATCCTTTTTTTTATTATCGTGTGCGATAAGTGCTATTCTCTTGTTTTTTTCAAGTTTGCGAATATTATTATTTATCATTCTTTTTATATTTAAGTGCACTTATTTAACACCAAAACGGCTTAATAACGGAAGCCCTACTAAGATAATAAAAATTATTGGTAGGGGTATTGAAATCAAATACATCAAAAGCCCTATTAATAATAAGAAAATGGGGTAGGTAAGTAATAGGACGGAAAATAAAACCGAATCATAAAAAACAGTTCCTTTTGTTTTTTGATATATAAAATTTTTAATAGGTATATAATAAGGGGTTTGTAAAAAACGAACGGCTCTTCCTAATAAAAGAAGCGGTGTGGTTTTATTGTTTTGTTTATTTATTACTATCTCGGGGGGGTGTATGTTATTTTTTAAAGCCTTAAAAACCGCATCATTAAAATCGACACGGTCTTTACCTGTTTTTATAATAGTATTAAATTCAAAAGGATCTATTTTAATATTCACCCTCTTTCCCATTCCAAAAAAATGATTATACGCAATCCCCGCAATGTGAATATTGGGTTGCGCGCCCACTTCCTGTGTGCCTTGTAAAATTCTTGCGGTTCCTTTTTTAAATGGTTGTAGCTCATTGGTGTTTAAACAAATCCCTTCTATAAATATTAAAACCGCCTCCCCTTTTGCTAATAAGTTTTTAGCAGCCGTAAACGCGTATTCATTTAAATGAAGAAATTCTTTGCCCTCTCTTAATCGATATACAGGAATCATGTTTAATAATCCTAATAAAAAACGATGGTGTTTTTTTGTAAAAGCATCTCCTCTTGCTAAAAAATGTACCCTACTTTTATAATATGATCCAATAATAATAGCGTCTAAAAATGAGTCGGGGTGGTTAGCAATAATTAATAAAGGGCCCTTTTGTGTTAAGTGTTGTTTATTCTGTATTTGAATTTTTTTACAAAATACAAACAGCGCACATCGAATTAATATTTTTAATAAACTTACCAGTTTTGTATAATTTGTATAAATATAAAAAAACCGCACCATAAATGATGCGGTTGTACTCACTAACTAACTAAAAACAAAAATCTTTATATAAAATATATACTGTTCTATTATTTTGCAGCCTCTACTGCGTTTGCGGCTATCTTTGCACGAATTTTAGCTTCAATTTCGTTTGCCATCTCTGGATTGTCGTGTAAAATGGTTTTTACAGAATCGCGTCCTTGTCCTAATTTATTAGAATCATAACTAAACCAGCTTCCTGATTTTTGTATAATTTCTAATTCTACGCCCATATCTATAATTTCTCCAATTTTACTTATTCCTTCTCCAAAAATGATTTCAAATTCTGCAGCTCTAAAAGGAGGTGCTACTTTATTTTTAACCACTTTTACTTTTACTCTATTTCCTATTGCTTCGTCACCATCTTTAATTTGTGCCATTCTTCTAATATCTAAACGAACAGAAGCATAGAATTTTAAAGCATTACCACCTGTTGTTGTTTCAGGGTTTCCAAACATCACACCAATTTTTTCACGTAACTGATTAATAAAAATACAAATAGTGTTTGTTTTATTAATTGTCGCAGTTAATTTTCTTAGTGCTTGGCTCATTAAACGCGCATGTAATCCCATTTTACTATCTCCCATTTCTCCTTCTAATTCACTCTTTGGAACTAATGCAGCAACAGAGTCAATTACTAATACATCTATCGCTCCAGATAATATTAAACGATCTGCTATTTCTAAAGCTTGTTCTCCATAATCAGGTTGAGATACTAATAAATTATCTACATCAACTCCTAATCTTTTTGCATAAGCACTATCAAAAGCATGTTCCGCATCAATAATCGCACACATTCCACCTTTTTTTTGTGCTTCTGCAATAACATGAATTGCAACCGTTGTTTTACCAGAAGATTCTGGTCCGTATATTTCTACAATTCTTCCCTTTGGTAACCCACCAATTCCTAACGCGGTGTCTAAACCTATAGATCCTGTTGAAATTACCTCCTGTGGCTCCTGGCTGCGCTCATTCATCATCATTACGCTTCCTTTACCATAATCTTTGTCGATTTTATCGATGGTTAATTTTAAGGCTTTTAATTTTTCTACATTTGGGTTACTCATTGCTAGTCGTTTTATGTTTTCTTTAAATATTTATGTGAAGGTAGGGATAAATTGTTAATAAACTAAAATATTTAGTATTTTTTTACTAATTAGATTAGTTTTTATATTTATTATTCATTAATTAGTTGATTTTCAATTATTTATTTATTTAGCAAACAATTTAGTATTTTTAAAAATACCAGGTTAAAGTATTTATTTTAGTTAAAAAGGGGGTTATTATTGACATTTCTTAGGTTTAGATATAAAATTTTAGTTATTGAATATTGATTATATATAGGGGGATTGTTTTGATTGGATAAAAGTAATGGATTCGGAATGGATTTTAAAATAGGCTTCAAAAATGGATTGTGTATTACTTTGGTAGTATTAATTAATAATACATTTATATAAATAAACTAATACTATTACGGCTGTTAATATCTTAATATCTTACTTATTAACAGCTTTATTTTAATTTACATCATTTATTTCATAAGGTCTGTAACTCAACACTAGTAAGCTTTATATAGTATTTATACATATATAATAAGCCTTTTTAAATGATACTTTTAATTTAATAAACAGGTTATACACTGTTAATTAACGGGTATAACTCTACCTTCAAAAAGTGGATAATCTAGTTATTGAATCTTTCTAATTTTGTTATTCTATTTTTATGCAGGTTTATTCACGTGAAAAGTGTAGATATCCCCGAAATATTTATTTATCCACCCACCTATTGTGTATTTTTAATTCCGATTTTACTAAAAAAACACCCCAAAATAAAGCCTATACTAATTTTTAGTAGGTAGAAAACATTATTTTTGCTCTCCTATAATTATAGATATATGTCAATTATTCAGAACATTAGAGAAAGAGGTGCTTGGATCATCTTTGGTATTATTGCAATTGCTTTAATCGCTTTTATATTACAAGATGGTATTGGCCGTAAAAATAGAGGTACCAACACTTCTGTATTAGGTAAAGTAAATGGTGCGGAAATTAATAAAATTGAGTTTGAAGAAAAACTAGACGCCCAGGTTCAAAACTATGCCTCCCAGGGAGTTAAAAGAGAACAAATTATTGGTTTTTTGTGGAACCAAGAAGTGGATCGTTTATTATTTAAAACAGAGGAAGATAAATTAGGGATTAGCGTAGGTAATAAAGAATTAAACGACGTTTTATTTGGAGATGAATCTCCTTTTAAACAAGAGTTTACTGATAAAGCTACAGGCGAGTTTAAAGTAAACGATGCACGCCAAGCCATTGCACAAATTAAAAAAAGCAAAAACGCACCACAAATTAAACAAATTGAAAATTTTTACATTGTTCCTTCTATTGAAAATAGATTAAGGGCAAAATATCAAGCCTTAGTTGTTAAAGGAGTTCAATTACCAAAATGGTTGGCTGATAAAGAGTATGCCGACGCGAATGCGTTATCAAGTATTTCTTATGTAGCAGTTCCTTATAGTACAATAGTGGATAGTACTATTAAAGTTTCGAATGACGATGTTGCAAAATACTTAAAAGAAAATGGCGCAGGCTATCAAAACGAAGAAGCTTCACGTAATATTAGCTTTGTAGGATTTAGCGCAGCACCCTCTTCTCAAGATTCTGCAGCAGCCTATACACAAGTAGCTGATTTAAAACAAGAGTTCAAAAATAGCACCGATGTGGTGACTTATTTAAATAGAGTGGGATCCGATGTTCCCTTTTATAATAGTTACATAAGTAAAAAAACAATCCAGGTTCCTCAAAAAGATTCTATACTAGGTTTATCTACTGGCGGTGTATTCGGACCTTATGTTGATGGCAAAAATTATACCATTGCAAAGGTGGTGGGTGTTACGCAGTGGCCAGATAGTGCAAGCGTTAGACATATATTAATAGCAACTACCAATCCACAAAACGGCCAAGCAATTCGTCCAGACAGCGCAGCAAAAGCTTTAGCAGATAGTATTAGTTTAGCAATAAGTAAGGGCGCAAGTTTTGAAGCGCTTTGTCAAAAATATTCTGACGATCAAGCAAGCAAGGCGGTGAACGGTAAGTATGATATGTTCCCCCAAGCTAAAATGGTACAACCATTTAATGATTTTGCTTTTGATAAACCTGTTGGTGCCAAAGCGGTGGTGAAAACAGAATTTGGATATCACTATATGGAGGTGTTAAAACAAACCCCCCGCGGACCTGCCTATAAAATTGCTTATTTATCTAAGGCTTTATTGCCTAGTACAGAAACCATTAACGCAGCTTCTACTGCAGCAGCACAATTTGCTAGTGGAAGTAAGGATGTTAAATCCTTTAATAGCAATGCGGTTAAAATAAATAAGCAAGTATTACCCGCTACTAATATTAAAGCAAACGATTATAATATTGCTGGTATTGGTGAATCAAGATCTATGGTACGCTGGGCATTTGAAAAAGAATTAAATGAAGTGTCCGAACCGTTTGAAGTGGGAGATAGTTATTATGTAGCTATTATTACTGGCGAAGAAAAACAAGGATTGTTAAGCGTAGATGCGGCAAGACCACAAGTAGAGGGAATTATTAGAGATCAACAAAAAGCAGAAAAAATAAAAGCAACGTTTAAGGGCGCTAGCTTAGAGGCTTTAGCTGCAAGCGGAAAAACAACTGTTCAGCGCGCCGATAGTGTTGGTTTTAGTTTTTCAATGTTACCTGGTGTAGGCAACGAACCAAAAGTGGTGGGCGCTTCTTTTAATAAAGGATTAGTCAATAAAGTAAGCGAACCAATTGCAGGTAATACTGGGGTGTTTGCTTTAACTGTAAACGCTATTTCTGCGAAACCCGCACAACAAGACCCCGCCATATTTAAAGAAGAAAACCTACAAAGATTGCGTAGCGGTTTATATAGAACCAATATTGCCTTAAAGAAAGTGGCGAGCATTGAAGATAATAGAACTAAAATCTATTAATAGGATATAAGAATAGGGCTAAATGAGAGATCTTTAGTATTTACTAAATAAGAAATTTACGGCCTCTCCGAACCATCGGAGGGGCCGTTGCTATTAAAATTGTGTGTAATTTTGTTTTATGTCAGAAGCATTTGTAAATAAGGTGGCTGAAAGCGGTTTAATTAGTTTAGACATTGCATCGCTTTTACCCGCGAACGAATTGGTTGTGTTTGATATTAAGCCCTATTTATTTATGGAACTTATTTTAAAAGAAAAAGAGTTTCGTCAATCCCTTTCTGAAATTGATTGGTCCCTATATCAAGATAAAATAGTGGGCATTCATTGTAGTACCGATGCTATTATTCCCATGTGGGCGAATATGTTGGTGGTGTCCAATTTAAATCCGTTTGCACATTCTGTTTACTTTGGAGATGAAAATAAAGTGAGAGAACAAATTTTATTAGAAAGCATTTCTAAAATAAATGCAAACGACTACACCGATCAGCGTGTGGTGGTAAAGGGTTGTGGCGAAACACCCATTGGTGAATCTGCTTATGTGGCTATTACACAAAAATTAAGACCCACCGTAAAAAGTATCATGTACGGAGAACCCTGTAGCACCGTTCCGGTGTATAAAAAAAAGTAAATCGGTTTACATCATCCCTTTATAAATAGTTCCAATTTTAAAAGCACCCTATAAAATGACGCCATCCTTTACCAACGAACTTTCTTTCGCAAAGCAAATGGATAAAGAGGATCCGTTAGCAAAATTTAAACAATCGTTTTATTTCCCCCAACACAATGGCGAAGATGTTATTTATTTTTGTGGCAACTCATTAGGGCTTCAACCTAAAGCGGTTAGAGACGCCATTGAAGTAGAATTAAATAGCTGGAAAGAATTAGCTATTGGAGGCTATATGAAAGGCACCAACCCTTGGTTATACTATCAGCAATATTTAAACAAGCCCTTATCACAAATTATGGGCTGTTTAGAAGAAGAGGTAACAGTGATGAATGCGCTCACGGTGAACTTGCATTTATTTTTATTAAGTTTTTATAAGCCACAAGGAAAAAGAAATAAAATTATCATGGAGGCGGGCGCTTTTCCGTCGGATCAATATGCTATTGAAACCATTGTAAAACACCATGGACTTTCCCCAGATCAAACCATCATTGAGATAGCACCTCAACAAGGAGACAAAATATTACACACTAAAGATATTATTTCAACGATTAAAAAAACAGGCGATGAATTGTCGTTGGTGTTATTGGGGGGTATTAATTATTACACCGGACAATTATTTGATATAAAAAATATTACCACCGCTACACATGAGGTGGGTGCGATTGCTGGTTTTGATTTAGCACACGTTGCGGGAAATGTGCCCATGCAATTACACGAATGGAAGGTAGACTTTGCAGTATGGTGTAGTTATAAATATTTAAACGGGGGTCCTGGTGCGGTAGGTGGGGCTTTTGTACATCAAATACATGCTAATAATATTGACACACCCAGACTAGGTGGTTGGTGGGGCAACGAAGAGTCCACTAGATTTAAAATGGAAAAAGGTTTTGTTCCCAAGCCCACTGCTGCAGGCTGGAATCTAAGCACAGCGCAGGTTTTCAATACCGTATGTTTAAAAGCAAGTTTAGAAATGTTTGATACAGCGAGCATACAAGCTATTCGCACCAAGAGTATTCTGCTTACTAATTATTTAGAATTTTTATTAAACGATATCACACATTTAAATTTTGAAATTATAACGCCCACGAATAGTGAAGAAAGGGGCGCGCAATTGTGCTTATATTTTAATGAGCGCGGAAAAGAAGTGCACCAAAAAATGCACGAAGCTGGAATCGTAGTAGACTACAGAGAGCCAGGAGTGATTAGAGTAGCGCCCGCACCACTTTATTGTAGCTTCGAAGACGTACATCGTTTTTATATGATTATGAAAAATTTAAAAGCTTAACATGTCAAACTCTTCAAATAAAGATTTTACTTTATTGTGTTTAGGGGATTCTTATACTATTGGAGAATCCGTTCCCCTGCACGA
>Ga0194037_1001216_pt1 | contig 18921 bp, 14 predicted proteins | sample JunL306m_MetaG_FD_148653 | JGI IMG/M metagenome (GOLD analysis project Ga0194037, IMG submission 148653) | Anoxic zone freshwater microbial communities from boreal shield lake in IISD Experimental Lakes Area, Ontario, Canada - Jun2016-L304-6m | ecosystem: Environmental > Aquatic > Freshwater >...
TGACCTGTGGGCGCACCTCGGCAATCATCTGATTGCCGAGGTGCGCCCACAGGTCAACGGCATCATCCTGCGGCGCCTCTTTACCGAAGGGGCCAACGTGAAGGCCGGGCAAGTTCTGTATCAGATCGATCCCGCCACCTATGAGGCGACCTACGCCGCCGCCAAGGCCGGCTTGGCCAAGGCGGAGGCCACCCTGGGGACAATCCGCCTCAAGGCCGAACGGTATCGTGATCTGGTGAAGAGCAACGGGGTAAGCCAACAGGAAAACGATGATGTCCAGGCCGCCCTCAAACAGGCCGAAGCCGATGTGGCGTCCGCGACGGCGACCCTTGAGAGCGCTTGGATCAACCTGGCCTACACCAAGGTGAAGGCCCCCATCTCCGGTCGGATCGGCCGTTCCACCGTGACCGACGGGGCGCTGGTGACCGCCAATCAGTCGGCTTCCCTGGCCGTGATCCAGCAGCTTGACCGGATGTATGTGGATGTTACCCAGTCCAGCGCCGAGCTGTTGCGGTTAAAGCGGAACTTGGCCGGCGGTCTGCTGACGAGCGGCGCGGGTCAGGCGCGGGTCAGTCTCCTATTGGAGGACGGCTCCCCCTATCCACTGCCGGGAACCCTGAAGTTCTCGGAGGTCACCGTGGACCAGAGTACCGGCTCAATCACCCTGAGGGCTATTTTTCCGAACCCACAACAGACCCTGCTGCCGGGGATGTTTGTCCGGGCGCTTCTGGAGGAGGGGGCCAAGGAGCAGGCGATCCTGGTTCCCCAGCGGGGGGTCACCCGCAACCCGGCGGGCAACGCCATGGTCATGCTCGTGGGGACGGGGGAGAAGGTGGAGCCGCGGGTCATCAAGGTAGAACGGACCATGGGGGAGAACTGGCTGGTGAGCGAAGGATTGAAGCAGGGGGACCGCGTCATCCTGGAGGGAATCCAGCGAGCGCGGCCGGGGACAGCGGTCAAGGTTGTGCCGTTCGGCGCCAAGCCGGAAGCGGTAGTGAAGAAATGATCCGACCGATCCGACCGATCTGACCAATCCGACCGATCCGACTTTTTTTAAGGAGTTCCTCAATGCCTCGTTTTTTTATTAATCGCCCGATCTTTGCCTGGGTGATCGCCATCATGGTCATGCTGGCCGGCCTGCTGGCGATCAAGACCCTGCCGGTCTCCCAGTATCCCCCCATCGCGCCGCCGCAGATCACCATCAACGCCATGTATCCGGGGGCCTCGGCCCAGACAGTGCAGGACACCGTCACCCAGGTCATCGAACAGAAGTTGAGCGGGATCGATAATTTGATCTACATGTCCTCCACCAGCGACTCGGCCGGCGCGGTGGCCATCAACCTGACATTCAAGGCGGGTACTGATCCGAACATCGCCCAGGTGCAGACGCAGAACAAGCTGCAACTCGCCACGCCGCTCCTCCCCCAGCTCGTGCAGAAGCAGGGGATCCAGGTGGTCAAATCCACCAGGAACTTCCTGCTCATCATCGGGCTCGTGTCAGAGGACGGCTCCATGGACCGCCCGGCCCTGACCGACTACATGGTGGCCAATGTCCAGGACATCATCAGCAGGACGGAAGGGGTCGGCGAGGTAACGGTCTTCGGCTCCCAGAACGCCATGCGGATATGGGTTAACCCGTCAAAGCTGAACAACTTCCGCCTGACGACCAGCGATGTGATCGCGGCATTGCAGGCCCAGAACGCCCAGGTTTCGGCCGGCCAATTCGGTGGGAATCCGGCGCCGCCGGGACAACAGTTGAACGCCACCATCACGGCCCGCACACTGCTGCAGACCCCGGAGGAGTTTGACGCCATCATCCTGCGGACCAACCCCGACGGCTCCACGGTACGACTGAAGGATGTCGCTGAATGCAAAATCGGCACCGAAAATTACGATGTCGAAGCGCGCTACAAAGGGAAACCGCTGGGGGGCATGGCCCTCCGGTTGGCTGCCGGCGCCAATGCACTGGAGACCGCCGACCGGGTCAAGGCAAAGATGGCGGAGTTGTCCGGATTCTTCCCCCCCGGCATGAAGGTGGTCTACCCCTACGACACCACCCCCTTTGTCAAGGTCTCCATCGAAGAGGTCATGCGGACCCTGATCGAGGCGGTCTTCCTCGTCTTCGTCATAATGTTTGTCTTCCTGCAGAACATCCGGGCCACCCTGATTCCGACTATCGCCGTGCCGGTGGTGCTTCTCGGCACCATGGGCGCCCTGTCGGTTGCCGGTTTTTCCATCAACACCCTGACCATGTTCGCCTTGGTCATCGTCATCGGTCTGCTGGTCGATGACGCCATTGTGGTGGTGGAGAACGTGGAACGGATTATGTCGGAAGAAGGGTTGTCGCCGCGGGAGGCAACCATCAAGTCCATGGGGCAGATCACGAGCGCCCTCTGGGGGATAGCCACCGTGCTGGCGGCGGTTTTTCTCCCCATGGCGTTCTTTGGCGGTTCCACCGGGGTGATCTACCGCCAATTTTCCGTCACCATCATCTCCGCCATGACTCTCTCGGTGCTGACGGCCATGATCCTGACCCCGGCTCTCTGCGCCACCCTGCTCAAGCCGATACAAAAAGGGCATCATTTTGGCGAATCGGGCTGGTTTAGCTGGTTCTTTTACTGGTTCAACAAGGTATTCGATTACTGCCGTGACCTGTATGAACGGATCGTCGGCCGCTCCTTCGGCACCCCGGCGCGCTACCTGGTGGTGTACGGCGCCATCGTCGTCGCCATGGTGTTTTTCTTCCTCCGGCTCCCCACCGCCTTCCTCCCGGACGAGGACCAGGGGTTCATCATCTGCCAGATACAGCTCCCGGCCGGAGCAACCCAGCAGCGGACCATCAAGGTGATCGAACAGCTTGAGCGTCATTTCCTGGAAAAGGAGAAACAGGCCGTCGAGACGATCATCGCGGTCGCCGGCTTCAGTTTTGCCGGACGGGGCCAGAATATGGGGCTTGCCTTTGTCAGGCTCAAGGACTGGAAGCTCCGGCAGACCCCCGATCTGAAGGCGCAAGCCGTTGCCGGTCGGGCCATGGGGGCCTTTTCGAAGATACGGGATGGTCTTGCTTTTGCCTTTTCACCACCGGCGGTGGTGGAGCTGGGACAGGCCAACGGTTTTGACTTCCAGTTGCAGGACCGTGGTGGTATCGGGCATGAGAAGTTGATGGAGGCCCGCAACCAGTTGCTGGGGATGGCAATGAAAAATCCGAAACTGATCGCGGTGCGCCCCAACGGTCAGGATGACTCGCCCCAATTCAAGCTCAACATTGATGACGTTCGGGCCGGAGCGCAGGGGGTCTCTCTGGCGACTGTCAATGAGGTTCTTGCCACCGCCTGGGGGAGTTCCTACGTCAACGACTTCATCCAAAACGGCAGAGTCAAGAAAGTCTATCTTCAGGCGGACCCGAAGTCCCGGATGCTGCCGGAAGATATCAACAACTGGTATGTCAGCAACAAGAACGGCCAGATGGTGCCGTTCTCCGCCTTTGCCACCGCCCGCTGGCAGTACGGCTCTCCCCGTCTGGAGCGATACAACGGGATTCCGTCGATGGAGATCATGGGGCAGGCGGCGCCGGGGATCAGCACCGGCGAGGCGATGGCTGAAATGGAGCGAATGGCGGCGCAACTCCCCCCCGGAATCGGTTACGAATGGACCGGCCTCTCCTACGAGGAAAAGAACGCCGGAGCCCAGGCGCCGGCGCTCTACGCCATCTCACTGGTGGTGGTGTTTCTCGCCGTGGCGGCGTTGTACGAAAGCTGGACCATCCCCTTTGTCAATCTGCTGATGCTGCCCTTGGGGTTGGTGGGGGCGGTGACGGCGGTTTCCCTGCGGCTGCTCCCCAACGATGTCTATCTCCAGATCGGGCTGCTGACCACCGTGGGACTTTCCACCAAGAACGCTATCCTGATCATCCAGTTCATCAAGGCGCAACTACATGAGGGGCATGAGCTGGTTGAGGCTACCTTGACGGCGGTGAAGATTAGGCTGAGGCCGGTCATCATGACCTCTTTGGCATTTTTCTTCGGCACCCTGCCTCTGGCTCTGACCAAGGGCGCCGGCGCGGCGGCGCAGAACGCCATCGGCACAGCGGTGACCGGCGGCCTCCTCTCGGCAACCTTCATTGATCTGCTCTTCATTCCGTTTTTCTTTGTGCTGGTGTCGCGGCTATTCGGCAAGAAGGCGCGGCAACCGGCGGTCGCACTCGTTTCGGAGGCGCATTGATATGAAATTCTTTAGATTATCCTCGGTGTCTCTGTGCCTCTGTGTTGGAATTATAACGTCAGGTTGCTCAACCATGTCGCCGACCTACAGTCGGCCGGCCGCGCCGACGCCGACCGTCTGGCCCACCGGTCCGGCCTATCAGACGACGCTTGCCGACCCGAAACAGAAGCCGGTGGCGGATATCCCCTGGCAGGAGTTTTTTGTCGCGACCCGCACCTTCGGCAACTGATCGCCCTGGCGCTGGAGAACAACCGGGATATGCGGGTCGCGCTCCTCAACATCGAACGCTCCCGCGCCCAGTTTCAGGTCCGGCGCGCCGACCTCTTCCCCAAGGTTGACGCCACCGCCTTCGGGACTATCCAACGCCAGGCCGAAGACTTTGTCGGGGCGGGGAAGACCCTATACAGCCATCAGTACACCATCGGCCTCGGTATTAGTTCCTACGAGTTGGACCTGTTCGGTCGGGTGCAAAGCCTCAAGGATCAGGCTCTGGAGCAGTATCTCGCCACCGAGCATGCTCGACGCGGTCTCAAAATCACACTGGTATCCCAGGTTGCATCCGCTTGGCTGACCCTGGCGGCCGACCGGGAGCGACTACAGGTCGCCAGGGATACCCTGGCAAACCAGCAGGAATCATACGGAATCATCCAGCGTCGCCACGAAGCAGGCATTGCCTCGCTGCTTGATCTCTCCGAGGCTCGGACCGGTGTGGACTCAGCGCGGGTGGATATCGCCCGCTACACTACCCTGGCGGCCCAGGACGAGAACGCTCTCGGTTTCGTGGTCGGTTCACCGGTTGCCTCCGACCTCCTCCCATTGACACTTACCGGGACCCTCACCCCTCTGAAAGAGGTGGCGCCCGGTCTGCCGTCCGATGTCCTGCTCCGCCGTCCCGATATCCTTCAGGCCGAAAACAATCTCAGAGGGGCCAACGCCAACATCGGCGCGGCCAGAGCCGCCTTCTTTCCCCGGATTACCCTGGTGTCGAACCTCGGCGTCGGCAGCAACGAACTGGGGGGGCTTTTTACCTCCTCCGGTTCCTTTGTCTGGAAGTTTGCGCCGCAAATTTCCCTCCCGATCTTTGACGCCGGCGCCAACAAGGCCAATCTGAAGGTAGCCCAAGTGGACCGGGAGATTGCCGTGGCCCAGTATGAAAAAGCGATTCAGACCGCCTTTCGGGAGGTGGCCGACGCCCTGGCCCAGCGGGGGACCATTGATGAACAGGTTGCGGCGCAGCAGTCATTCACCGACGATACAGCCGAGAGCCGACGCCTCTCCCAAGTCCGTTACGACAAGGGAATCGACAGTTATCTGTCTGTGCTGCTTTTCCAACGCGCCACGTACGCGGCCCGGCAGAACCTGATCGGCGCCCGCCTGACCAGCCTCAACAATCTGGTAACCCTCTATAAGGTGCTGGGGGGAGGCGGAGGAGAGTAAGCGGATAACATGTAGCTTTCAATCAATTTCTTGACATCTCGCAGCATGAACGGTAATTTACCCGGCAAACGCACGTACCGATAACATAATCGAACAGTTGGAACCTCTTGACGATAATAGAGGCGGACCGAATGGAAAATGGAACAGATATCCTTTAACCTGGAACATGTAGTGAACAGTGTCTCCATCATGCTGGACCATAAGGCCGTCGAAAATGGGCTCTCCGTGCGGTTTTACATTGATCCGACCGCGCCGCGCCGACTGGTGGGCGATCCTTACCGATTGGGGCAGGTTCTGCATAACCTTATCAGCATCGCCCTCAAATTCACTGAACAGGGGGAGGTCGTACTGACCGTGGCGCCCATGACCCGGACCGGAGATCAGGTGCGCCTTTGCTTCCAGGTGAGCGACACCGGCATTGCCCCCGAACAGCAGGCCCGGTTGTTCAAGGCATTTACCCAGGCCGACGCCTCAACCACCAGCCGCTACGACGGCGCCCAGGAACTGGCCATAAGCCGGAAACTGCTCGAACTCATGGGAGGAGAGATTGGCATCGACAGCGCATTAGGCAAAGGCAGTACATTCACTGTCATTGTTCCGTTCATCGTGGAACCGGCCGCCACGGAGGATCACCACGATGCCCCACCGCTCCCTCCCGGCAATGCTCCGGTACAGACGCTTCCCTTTGGCGGCGCACGGGTGCTGCTGGTAGAAGACAATGTCATCAACCAACTGGTGGCCCGAGAGATACTGGAAGGCTTCGGTCTCTCCGTGGAGATCGCCGCCACCGGTCGTCACTCCGTCGACCTGCTCCGTGCTGACCCCGCCCGCTATGCAGTGGTACTCATGGACATGCAGATGCCGGAGATGGATGGCTTTGAGGCGACACGCGCCATTCGGGAGACCTTGGGACTCACTGCCCTGCCGATCATCGCCCTGACCGCGCACGTTATGGAGTCTGAACGGGAAAAGTGCCTGGCCGCGGGGACGAACGACCACTTGGCTAAGCCGATTGATCCGCCGGTACTGCTGAAGGTCCTGCGGAAATGGCTTGCGCCTTATGTGACGGACGATAATCTACTAGGGGGGGTGATCAAGCCGGTGACAGGCTCTGCCCCGGTCCTGGAGCATCTCCCTCCGCTCCCCGGTGTCGACCTGACCGCCGCGCTCGGCCGGATCTCGGGTGATCAGTACCTGCTGCTCAAACTGCTGCGAAGTTTCCACGAGAATTGGTCGAATGTGATGGAGAATCTGCGCGTCACCCTGGCGACGGGTGATCACGGGAATGCGCAACGGCTGGCGCACAATCTACGCGGGGTGGCGGCCAATCTTTCGATAAACGGCGTGGCCACCGCCGCCGGAGCGCTGGAACAGGCGCTCAAGGAAGCGGAGAGAGAGGAGATCGAGCAACGCCTGGAGGCTCTGGCTATTGCTCTCGCTCCGGTGCTGGCCGGACTGGAGCAATTGCCCTCCGCTCCGTCCCCCACGATTACCCCCCTCTCCCTGGATCGTCCCCTGCTCGAACGTCAGTTTTCCGAACTGGTCACGCTGCTGAAACGGGGTGACATGAAGGCCGAGGCATGTTTTAGCACGCTCCAGGCGCATCTGGGCGTCGGGAAGTGGTCTGATGCGCTGAACCGAATGGCCCGACGGATTGAACAGATGGATTTCACGGCGGCAGGCATGATTCTGGAGGAAGTACGCAATGCCGTCAATGCGGATTCGTGAACCGCCTCATCATAACTTCAAGGCATTTCACGAATCTATCGACCGGCGGTCCGTGGCGGGGCGGCCACTTACGTGAATCCGCTTTCACGCCGCGCTTTTCTGCTGGGGGGGGCTTGCGCCGTCGCTTCGTACCTGGTTTACGAAGTACACACCATCAAGGTAGTCCGCTATACTGTTCCCGTACGGAACCTCCCCCTCCCCTTCCACGACTTTACCATCCTCCATCTGAGCGACCTGCACCAGAAACTCTTTGGCAAGAACCAGTCCCGACTTCTTTCCCTCATCAACAGATGCCGGTACGACATGGTCGCCCTGACCGGCGACATGGTGAACCGGTACAACCCTGATGCGAAGCCGGCCTTAGAGTTGATCAACGGGCTGGCGTCAAAGCCACTCTTTTTTGTGCATGGCAACAATGAATTCGATGCCGAATGCCGGAACGGGTACCGGATCGCGCCGCATCTCGGCAACGCCGGAGTGACAATTTTGGACCACAGGGCGGTCACGCTCTCCCGAGGCGACAGCCGGATCAGAATTGCCGGCGCTGGGCACCCCCCCAGCGGCAGCGGGTACCTGAGAAAAATGCTTTCCGGAACAGCGGACGGCGCTCCGGCCATCCTCCTAACGCACTCACCTGTTATCTTCCCGGCAGCGGCGCGGGTCGGGATCGACTTGGTCCTGGCCGGACATACCCATGGAGGGCAGGTACGTATACCACTTATCGGGACGCTCTGGGCGCCGGGAATGGGCATATTTCCCCGATGGAACTACGGTGAGTTCCACCAGGGGCGCACGACCCTGATCGTGACCGGCGGCCTCGGTGAGAGCATTCTTCCCGTCCGGATCAATATCCCGCCGGAGATCGTTCTCGTCACCCTGGTTGCATACTTTGAGTAATTCGATTGTCAATCGGAAGGGATGAAAGATGAAAGGATTACATGGAGTTTGCCCTGATTGGTCGCCGTCGCGGCGGTGTAAGTAAGCAGCGGGGGGGCTTACCCGAGTTTGTTACACCGTGGTTTGCCATGCCGGCATCCGGCGTCACGTTATCCGGAAGGATCAGGGTAACGTCAACGCCCGCAATGAGCGTATTGGGCGTCCCATTGGTCAGAATTATTTTGATCGTTGCTTTCGACGCAACCAGGGCCGTACCGTCCCCGCCACCACCGCCGACACCGCATGCTGCAAGTGCCGGCAACGTCACTGCCATCACCAGATATTTCAACAGATTTTTCACGTTGGATATCCTTATCCGGAAGTGTGATTAGCAGTTCGTCCCTCTGCCGATACTTCTTTCCTCGTTCCCACACGCTGCGTGGGAACGCAGTCCGGATGCGCTTCGCCCAAATATCGGCGCCACCCCGGAATGAGACACCTACGGTACCGCTTCGCCCCAAGTGTGTCTCGCGCCGGTCTCTCCGTACTAGGGCGCGGCGCGTGGGAACGAAGAAATCCTTCCTCTCCCCTCAGTGAGAGAGGGCCGGGGTGAGGGGTGGTTTGTCCACGATCCACATCCCCAAGCATCAAAACCCCCGCGGTACCCTTCCGGGATTGACCGCCGGTCGCTCCGCTCCTCGGCTGTCCATCCCTCCCTGGCACCGCTCCCTGACCTTGACTATTGACCTCGCGCAAGGCGAAACCCGTTGTTGCCGTAGCGGTCGCCGGGCGAGTAGTAGATACGGAACGCCGACCGGCAGTCCCCGGCGCCGCCGAACCAACCGCCCCCGCGAAGCACACGGTTCGAGCCCCGGTCAGGGCCGATAGGATCAATCACCGCGCCGTCCGGATAGTCGCCATACCAGTCTTGGCACCATTCCCAGACATTGCCGTGCATCTCGTACAGGCCCCAGGCATTACACGGCAGAGACTTGACCGGCACGGTCTCCTCCCGGTATCTCCCTTTCTTTCCCTTGTTATAGGGATAGTTGCCGTCATGGTTGACCTGCTCCGGCGTGATGTTCTCCCCAAAGCTGAACGGAGTCGTCGTCCCGGCCCGGCAGGCCCACTCCCACTCCGCCTCGGTGGGAAGGCGCAATTCCAGCCCCGGTTCTCGTGCATTGATCCGATCCAGAAAAATATGGCAATCATCCCAGCTCACCGTCTCAACCGGCAGGCAATCTCCCTTGAACCGACTTGGATTCTTCCCCATGACCTCTTGCCACAACTCCTGAGTACAGACCGTCTCACCCAGCCAGAAACCGGTGGTGATGGTAACGTTGTGAAGCGTCTCATCGCTGGATCGTTCCGCCTCGTCGGGTGGCGAACCCATCATGAACGTCCCCGGATCGATCCAACGCAGGTAGTGATCGATGTCATTAACGCTGAACGACTGCCAAAGCCCGTACTCGTCCTCGCCATAGCCGCTCGCCCACCGTGCCGGGAATGGCTTGGGCATGACTCTTATAATTTCCGGTTTGATTGCCATTGGTTGTCTCGGGTAGATGATTTGAAACAGCAGTTCACCACTGAGGCGCGGAGTCACAGCTTCGTAGGCCGGTTCAAGCGAAGCGGAACCGGCTTTGTTGCCGGGCCGCGATTGCCGCCGGATGCGCTACGCTTCATCCGGCCTACAGTGATGCGAAAAAAGGTGTTGCACTACGCACGGCAACAAGATGCGTTATTTGTTTTTTGTAGGGGCGATCCTTGTGATCGCCCTTCGATGTTGCATGATGCGCTCAAGATTTGGGCGAATACAAGATTCGCCCCTACAATAACCAAATTTTCATGCCGTGCGCGGTATAGGACAACAAACGTACCTCAATGTTCCGAGGGAGAGCGTAGAGACAAGGCATGCCTTGTCTCTACAAAGTCATTGAGATGGCAACGTATCGTTTTATGGAATTCATGGATCAGTGGATCGTTCCCAAGTTCCAGCGTGGGAGCGATCCATAAATGCCATTATCATCGTAGGGGCGAAGCAAGGTTCATCTGCTTCGCCCGCCTTTGATCTTCGTGGCAAACAGGGCGAAGCAGATGAAGCTTTTGCTTCGCCCCTACAACGATAAACGATCCATGCTTTTCGACAACGGTGACGGCATGGGCCGCGCAGAACTCGTTGACGGCCCTTTCAGCGGCATCGCTGTCCATGATTGGTACCGTGAAAAATTTGAATTTCATTTAAAAATCCTTTTTTTAATCGACGACCAGACTGAGTCATTGTCACCACCGCGTTCCTTGTTCGGGACTGACCGCCGGTCGCTCCGCTCCTCGGCTGTCCGTCCCTCACCAGGCCCGCTTCCCGTTACCTGACTGTTTTGACCTCGCGCAAGGCGAAACCCGTTGAAGTCGAGGCGGTCGCCGGGCGAGCTGCAGTAACGGTACGCCGACCGGCAGTACCTGGCGAAGCTGATCCAACCGCCCCCGCGAAGCACACGGTTCGAGCCCCCATCAGGGCCGGTAGGGTCAACGGCAGTATCCACGGGATAATCGCCAAACCAGTCACCGCACCACTCCCAGACATTGCCGTGCATCTCGTAGAGTCCCCACGTGTTGCAGAGAAATGTCTTCACCGCGACAGTCGTCCCACGGTTTTCTCCCTTCTCCGCGTTGTCATACGGGTACTTACCATTGTAATTGACCTGCTCCGGCGTGATATTCTCCCCTAAGCTGAATGGTGTCGTACTCCCGGCCCGGCAGGCGAATTCCCACTCCGCCTCGGTCGGGAGTCGTAGGTCAAGCCCCGGTTTTTGATCATTCAGCGCCCGGATGAATTGTTGGCAATCATCCCAGCTCACCGTTTCCACAGGCAGATTCTCTCCCTTGAAATTGCTCGGATTTTTCCCCATAACCTCCCGCCACAACTCCTGCGTACAGGCCGTCTCGTCCAGCCAGTACCCTTTGGACAGGATAACCTCATGCTGCTGCTCATCATCCAATCGTTCCGGCTCGCCCTGCGGCGAGCCCATCAGGAATGTATCCGGCCAGATCCAACGCATACGCCGGCGCACCGCGCCGATGGAGAAATCGGCATAAACGCCGAACTCATCCTGGCCGCACTCCTCGGCCCAGTCGAGATTCCCAAAGGTGTTCGCCCGCCAGTCAAGAAAACCATCCTTATCCCACCAGAAACCTTTATTACTATCAAGAGTCGCGCTCCGCTCCTTGAGCTTTACCTCATACCGTCCCGGATTGAACCAGTAGAGTCTCCGTTTATCCCGGAGGTCCACAAACAGCCCGGTTTTGTCCCGGCCGATACCGGCGGCCCAGGGAGGCTTGACATCGAGAATCAGTGTCAGGGACTCATCCGGTGATTCAATTACTACCCGTTCCAGCAACGCTTCACGGGAAAAAAATTCCCGCAAGGGTTCTTCCGGCCGCCACGTTATTTGCTCCTGTTTTCCTGAAACATCCCTGGTAGTGACAAACAGTGTCCGCTGTGACGTGTGAATGCTCACATCGCCCAGAGACAGGCCGACGGCGTGTCCTGCTTCTACCGGTTGTGCCGCCAGATCATCACCGGATCGTATCAGGTAATATTCCCGCGACTCCTGTGATGCCAACGCCCAGGATACATCCTTCAGAGGCAGATGAGCCGGTACTATTTTCGTATCAAGCTCGTTCTCCGGCGTCTTATGCGCCATGACCCAGGCGGCGGCAAGTTGCCTGTTCCGATACGCTTCATCAGGCAGCAGCCGTTCCATGCGGGCGAACCAGCCCCGCATCTCATTCGCCGAAAATCCTCCACGTTGCCAGTTCTGACTATTGAGGGTTTTGGCCAGGTCTCCCAGAAACGCGCAAAACTCAGCAGACGCCATCCGCGCCACAAGCTCCGGGTCAATCGCCTGGAGGATCGCATACTCCATAGCCAAAATTTCGGGCATGTGCCCATGATAGTGACCGATGAATTCAGCAATGCTGATCCTTATCTTCAGGGGGAGTTGGGCAAACGACCTCCGCGACAGCTCCTGTTCCCGCGGGAGAAACAGGACATCGGTTTCCATGGAGGCGTCAGTTGCCTCGGAAGGGAGCAGACACCTGATCCGGCGCACCAGTTCCGGTTCATCGCGAATGAGCGGCGCAAGGAGTCGAAAAAACATCGCGCGCGACTGCTCTCTGACCGCCGGTCGTGCGTCATGTGAAGCGTCGTCCCGTACTCCGGTCAAAACCTCCGAATCCAGGGGAGTGCATGCCACGATGGCTCGCTGCCCAAGGTCCCAATGCATGCCGCGCCACGTGGTCAGCGTTTGGCAATCCCATGTGGCGGGATGGCACGGAATGAGAGCGATGGTCCGGCAATTCCGCAGCCGCGCCGCTCTGCCCAGTTCGTGCCACGCCGTTATTACCGAGGCGTCACCCCGATAAAAACCGAGGTCACTGAGCGCGAGCAGCGCAACAGCGCGAGTCGGTTGCCGGTAAACGGTCAGGAATTCGTCGCTATCAAAGAAACCTTGATGAGTGATCCCGTTGGGTAACAGCATCCTCTTGACCCGATGGCGACCGCACATTTCGGTGATCTTGGTAACCACCTGTCTCATGTCCGGATAAAAGGAGCGCATTTCCGTTGAGTGATCAACCAGGCAGTGAATTGCCGGCGGCCACTTCATGACGCGACGACGAGGAAGTTTCAGCAGCGGTTTCTGACGGGCAATCCTCTCGACGCATCGCTTGATGTCAATGGGTCCGGCGGCGTTGGGTGAGCTGACCTGCTTGCGGAGAAACGGCCAGAGCCTGGCCCAGGGCATCAGATGGCTGTGCGCCAAGGGCACCGGAGTTTGCCATCGCCTGAGCAACTCGTCTTTCCGGATGATAGCGGCGTTGACATACCAGTCGGGCGTTTCCCGTGAGCTGTTCCGAGGCGTCGTGGTAGATGCCGCGAGACGCCACAGCTTGAGCGGTTGCCGCTCTTGCGTTGCTCGCTGAACCACGATTTGCGGTTGTTCCTCGAAATCCGCCGCGACCGGCCCCTCACTCGAAGCACTCGGAATGGCGGTCTCTCCCTGCCGCGCATCGGATTCAAAACCGAGCAGGGTGGCATAGGCGTCCCGTTGCTCATCGGTTCCGGCATGATCCAGCAGTTCAACCAGCGCCGCCCTGCATATCTCGGGAATGTGTATCATAACGGACCCGTCACCAGTAACTTAAAGTTACTCCGCGTTTTTCTTCAAACTATAACTTTTCACACGGCTAAGAATCTCGCATCCGGTCAACTTGCGATTCGTGGCTATTTCAAAAACCGCCTGACACAAATCCAGATATTCGGCTTGACCGGGCTTGCTTATCCCCGCGGCGTTGCCTCGTCGATCCTCAATCACCAGCTCCGCGGCCTGATGTAGCACGGTTTCGTAATCGGCAACCACGCCGCTGTAGCGCTCCTGATAATGCACTCGGCCCCGAGACACGAGCAAGTCTCTCAATTTATCGTCATTCTTGGGCAGATCCAGGTGATGCACCAGGCAACGGCGGAGAAAGGCCGCCGGTAGTTCTCGCTCCTCATTGGTGGTGATCACCACCAGAGGCGCTCGCTGATCGGGATTGCCGGATATCGCCTCGGGTCTCTGAGGTACGTGAAAACTGCTGTTGGCAAAACACTCCAGCAGGGTATTGGGGAGTTCACTGTCGGCTTTGTCGATTTCATCGATCAGAAGCACACAGCCATTTTGCCACTCTTTGTCATCACTCCCTTGCACGGGGGTATGGCTCTTTTTCGCCTGTTTTTGCGCGCCCGGCCAGTCCAAGGCCCACCAGATCTTCCCCGGCGAAATGAAATTTCCCGCCGCCAAGCTCTCCTTCACCGCGTCAGCGTCGGTATTCCCGCCGGCAGACTGCATCTGAGCTTCTCCCAAACGGCCGACGGCGTCGTAATGCCAGAGCAGGTCGGTTATCTCGGTATTCGCGGTAATCACTTCATAGAGAAAGGGACGCTGTAAAACCGCCGCGGCGGCCCGGGCCAGTTGACTTTTTCCGGTGCCCGGTTCACCCCGGATCAAGAGCGGTCGCTTGATGGCCAGCGCCGCCTGCACCGCCCACACATCTTTCTCCTCGAACTGATGCCGGGTCTCTGACAACCCACCCTCTCTTTTCAGGGTGATGGGGTGATCCAGGGAAGGTTCAAAGACGGCCATGCCTTCTGTTTCCAACGTCATAATATATTCCTTTCTCTATGTGGCGCTACACTCCTTGAGAATGACATCCATCATCCCCAGGATGATTTCTTCATCCGCACGGGTAGCCGGTTTGTCGCTCAGCGGCTCACTTCTCTCCGGCAGAAGAAACTGGACGAGATTATTTATTGGTAGCGGTTCTCCGCCATGGTGAGCCACAAACATGGTCTGCTGAGTTCCGATATACGCCAGTAACCGCGCCTCGATTCTTTTCTGAAGCTCGCCTTCGGACAAACCGACAAGATCAAATTTTTCCTTTAACTCATCAGTTACCTGGCTGGTTATCGTTTCACGGCTGATACCGGTCTCTTGCCTGATTTCAATCTCATATTCACCTACCAGACGATTTGTCTTTTTACTCTTTTTCAATTCGGGTTCTCGATGCAACGCCGCGGAAAGTATCAGCTCCGCGATTGCCTTATGACGGGAATTGACGGTAAAGACAAACGTCGCTTCGTCACTGTTCAGGCGCTCTTCAACGGCGGCCGCAGAGGCATTATCAACCTGGGCTGAAGCCAGCAAAAAAAGTATGCGCTTGATTTCCTTGATGACGTCACGACAGTGATTCATTTTTCCCGCGATGGAGCGCCACACCCTGGAAAAGGGCGTATTCATAAGGTAATCAAGCAGACCGGATTCCCCGACAGAGAGGATTTCCGTCAGACATATCTTCACTCTACCGTTTTCAGAAAAAATTTTTTCAATTTCCGACCGGACATGCGCATATTCCTGTTGCCCCTCGGATTCATCAGAACCCGGTTGGTCATCCACAATCGGTGGGAATAGCGGCACTGTTTCAACAACAGGCAGGTTCTCAAGCAAAATAATCGGTTTTGTGCCTTCGTCGCCTTGTAGTGTCCATTCCGGAAATTTGTCAAATTTGTAGGCGCCGGCATGTTCTATCACCCCCTTGCGGGGCCAGAACCGGGCAATGGCCCGCGGCGGCGCCAAGGAAATCGACCCGGCGCAATAGCCATATGTACGAGGTTCGTCTCCCACGCAGACCAAGGATGCCGCTTGGACAATATTTCTTTCCGCGGCCGCGCCGATTCTCACGGACGAAAGCTCTTCTTGATGCATATGTCCACAAAGATGCAAATTGAATCTTCCGGGGGGCGCAATGAAGGTGTTGTATGCTTGTACCCCTCTTTCCGCCGCATCTATCAGCCAAGTGGGATGATGATGAGTCAAGAGCAGATTCAAGGTACTGCGTCGAAACCATGGCTCGTAATCGTAACCACACAGCTCGCATATCTGGACCGGATCCACTTCCATTTTTTTTAAGTGATTATCCGGATCATCCTGCAACTGCATGAATGCCGTATTCAAACCGATCACGCCGATTGTGTATTTATCCACTGGAAGCACGACGGCAAAATCGCCGGGCAAGAAACCGAGGCGCATGTCCGGTGACGGCTTCGCGATACCGTCCGGCAGTCGATCCCACCAATCCTGATACGTGGTAAAGGCTGTGGCGACGATCTCTCGATATTCGCTTTTCCGTCCCGGCCCCCAGAAATCATCTCGTACCTGCTGGTGCGCGTTCCACTCTGCAAGTAGATTTCTGTTCGAGGGAAGAATTGGCCGTACGAGGTCATGATTCCCCGGCACGGGCAGCAATACCGGAGCTGAACCGGTTTCATCCCTGAAAAACCGCCACATATCCAGCAGGGTAGAGTTCAAATCCTTGTAGTCCCCTCCCCTGTTCACCAAGTCTCCGGTAAAAAAAACCGCGTCCCATCGGTCAATCCCGGCTTTACGCATCACATACTTGATATCCTTGAATAATGCCGTGGTGATGGTGCTCCATCGCGCTTTTTGCCCCGACGTTCCCCAATGCAAATCAGAGAAATGGAGCCAATTAAAGGTGGTCATGCGGAAACTCCTGTTCGTATCCGGTGGTGAAGAATTATCGTTATTGTAAGCCGGTTCAAGCAAATATGTTTACCTTTCAATCCTTTTATCAATCCGGACACTGAACCACTGTGAGTCAAAATCAAATTTGGGTAAGGGGTTGCCGTTTTCGGTCAAGGCTTTCTGTGCGCGCAATATCCCCTGCCCGTACCGGTTAACATACCTCAGCGCGAATAAGGCGCCGGCCACAACCGGATTGCGGTAATCGTTGCGATAGGGGAAATGCTCCGGCGTTGCTTCACCATACAACCCGCCGGGGTTGGAAATTTCGATATGGTCATCAAACCAGTAAAAACGGGTCGGCGTATGTGATTGATATGAGCGATGCATCATGGCGTTAAGGATAAGCTCACGCAAGGCGGTGCGGGGATATTCCGACCGCATTTCTTCACGAAGCGTGGTCACTGGTTCCGGCCATTGACGATTGTTGACATCTATCAGCATATCAAGGGTGTGCATCATGGTGTCAAGATCACCTTCCACCTTGCGATCAAAATGCACCGGACAGGTCGGCTCATTCCCTGATATACGAAGAAATTGAACATACGCGCCCGGAAGATGACGGGGCGGGTGATCACAAAACAACAGCACCCCCGCGTTGGTAGGGCATTGATGGGTGAGGTCGAAAAAATTCAATCCGGCAAGCTGCTGTTCAAGGGTCCGGCCATTTTCCGCTATCACCTCCGGCGCGACGACTTTTTTCAGATATCCCACCAGAAAACGGGCGTCATCCAGATCGTCCAGCACAGCCTGGCGGCACGGTTGAGCATCAAAACTGCGGGCGAACGAGATCTGTTCCACACGATCTGACTCCAAATCCCCCAATACTATTTTCAGTTGCTCTTCGGTTACCATGGCGCCTCCGTTCTTCACAACAGCTTGTTATTGAAACGTACATAGCAGAAATTTGAAGAAAACAACACTAGAAACCATCCGCATGGGATATCTCGCACCTCCACGTCACCCGGCAGCTACACTTTGCACGGCAATAAGATGCGCTTTTGTCAACCCCAGATTGTCCCCAGATTGTCATCCCCGAATGCTCTTATCGGGGATCTGGTTTAAAAACCAACACCATATTCCCGATAAAACCTTCGGGAATGACAACCTGTTAGTGTGATGCTATCGAGAAGATACGCTACGCAAAAAGCTCAATTATTGACCGTGCAAAGTATACACACGTGACATGATGGCCCCTCAGCGCCATGCGCCCTGCCGGGCACACCATACAAAAAAAGCCCGACGCAATGCGCCGGGCCTCTTGTTACCACACAATACTTCAAAACTTTAGGCCATGGCGGCCAATGCCTTCTCAAAACCAAGATTGAACGCCTTTTTGTTCAGCTCCACAAACGCCTCGGGCACCCGCGCCAGAACCGCCTTTTCAGCGTTCTCCCGAGTAATCATGCCGGTGAGGGCCACCATGGCGCCCAACGCCACGATGTTGGTGACAATTTCCCGCCCCACTTCGTTTTTCGCCGTGTTGGTGATCGGAAACGAGACCACCTTAAAATTCCCCTCCGGCTGCCGCTTGACCAGGTCGGAGTCGATGAGAAGCACCCCACCCTCCTTGAGATCCGAGGAGTACTTGTCACACGCCTCCTGGGTCAACGCCAGGAGAGCATCGACGACCGTCGCCTTGGGGTAGTCTATTGGACCATCGGAGATGATGACTTCGGACTTGGAAGAGCCGCCGCGGGCCTCCGGTCCGTAGCTCTGTGACTGGACGGCCTGGAGCCCCTCGTAAATGGAAGCGGCTTCGGCCATGATGACGCCGGCGAGGATGAGACCCTGCCCGCCTGCGCCGGAAAAGCGAATTTCATATCGTTTCGACATCTGTTCGATCTCCTTGGACAGTATTAACGGGCAGCGCCGCCGGCGCGCTCGATGACTTTCTGGTATTCGGAGCAGTACTCCGGTTTCTCTTCCTTGTAGAGGACGCCCGTAAGAACTTTCCCCTGAAGCTGATCGGGACTCATCTTCTCGGCGGCCTTCACCGGCACGGCTACTTCCTTCAGCCGGTTCATCATCTCGATTACCGAGCGATATTTGTTGCGCCGGCCATAGGTGGTCGGACAGTCGTCCAGAATTTCGACCACGGAAAAGCCTTTGTGCTGAATCGCCTCGACGATGAGCTTGTCGATCTGGTTGGCGTGGAAGGCGGTGCCCCGTGCCACGAAGGTGGCGCCGGCGCCGATGGCCAGTTTGGCGATATCAAAGGAAGGGTCCGGATTCCCGTAGGGGGTGGTGGACGCCTTGTGCAGGTGCGGCGTGGTCGGCGAAAACTGGCCGCCGGTCATGCCGTAGATGTAGTTGTTCATGACGATGTAGGTCATGTCGATGTTGCGGCGACAGGCATGAATGAAATGATTGCCGCCGATGGCGGTGCCGTCGCCGTCGCCGCCGACGAGGATGACGTCCATCTCCGGCTTGGCCAGCTTGACCCCCGTGGCAAAGGCCGCGGCCCGGCCGTGAGCGGTGTGCAGGGTGCAGCAATCAATGTAGCCGGGGAGCCGGGAGG
>Ga0194037_1001217_pt1 | contig 18919 bp, 8 predicted proteins | sample JunL306m_MetaG_FD_148653 | JGI IMG/M metagenome (GOLD analysis project Ga0194037, IMG submission 148653) | Anoxic zone freshwater microbial communities from boreal shield lake in IISD Experimental Lakes Area, Ontario, Canada - Jun2016-L304-6m | ecosystem: Environmental > Aquatic > Freshwater >...
GTTTTATGCATACAGCAAACAGATTTAATATTAGGGTTTACGGATTGCTTATTAATGATAAAAATGAAATTTTACTGGTGCATGAAAAGATCGGTGAATTTGAAATGATAAAGTTTCCTGGCGGTGGTTTGGAGTTTGGCGAAGGCACTAAAGAGTGCATCATCCGTGAGTTTAAAGAAGAAACAAATTTGGATGTTGAAGTAGCGGAACATTTTTATACTACTGATTTTTTTCAGCAAAGTGCTTTCCATCCTACCGACCAAATTGTTTCCATATATTATAAAGTAAAATCGATACAAGATTCATCAACGATAAGTTTAAATGAATTTGAATTGAATATTGGAAATAGAATTGAACGACTCCGATTTTTTTGGATAAACCTTAAAGACTTTAAGCAAGAAATGCTGACATTGCCAATTGATAAAATTGTTTATAGTTTGATCAATCGATAACAGTTTATTTTTTGTGCGCTCTCAAATTTAAAGCAGGTTTATTATAAGGTATTTCTACCAAAAAAGTAGTCCCTTCATTTTCGATACTGGTAAAAGATATTTTACCGTTTATCAATGCCAAAAGTCGCTGAGTAATATTTAATCCGAGTCCGGCACCTTGTATGTTAACAGCATTATTAGCCCTATAAAATATGGCAAATAAATTTTGTTGTTCATCCAAAGGAATACCAATACCAAAATCTTTTACTTGTATCAATAAACTGTTCTCTCCCATTTTAGAAGTAAGCTCAATTTCTTTGTTTTCCGGTGAATATTTAATTGCATTGGAAAGCAAATTTTCAAGAATATGGATGATGATCTTTCTGTCTTCGAAAATAAAATTAGTACCAGTATGCTTGTAGGAAATATGTTGCCCTGTTTTAAACAATAATTTAATATCGTCAATAATATCATCACAAAGTTCGGGTAAATTAAAATTTACTTTTTCAACGATTTCCAATCCTCTTTCAAGTTTTTCGTGTGTAAAAAACTTCACTAAAATAAAAGTAAGATCTTTAACCGATGCTTTGATACGTGACAAATGCCGTTTCATTTTATCTTCCTGACCCATCTTAGCATATTGCTCAACTAAAGATGCACTTAGCAGCACATTTGATAATGGAGTACGAAATTCATGAGAAGCCAAAGTAATAAAATTGGTTTTTAATTTATTGAGCTCATTTGATTTTTGTAAAGCTCTTTCAATATGATGTTCGTATTCTTTTATTTGTGAAATATCATTTACGATTGTAAGCAAATGTTTGAATTCATTTTTCTCATTTTTAACAAGAGTACTTTTAACTGAAGCTGAAAAAATACTGCCATCATTTTTTTTAATTTCGGAATCCAAATGATGAAAATTACCGGTTTCAATTACAAGATTAATATGCCTGTATAAATTATCCTGCTCATTTTCCCCATTAAAAAATGTTGAAAATGTTTTCCCAAGGATGTTTGACTTATCAATACCTAATAACTCACATCCTTTTTTATTCACTTTTTCAATTCTTCCATCTTTGGATAAAATAAAATAGCCAATTGGCGAATGCTCAAAAAATTCGGCATATTCCGATAATGCTGATGATAGAGATGTCTGAGTATCTAATAATTCGACATTTTGCATTTTCAGTTCTATTTCGTGAACACTAAGTTCGTGCTTAAGTTCTTCAATATCTCTTAACTCAGCTTTAGGGTTTTGTTCTTTTAAAAATGAAACTGCACTTTCGCGAAGTGCAATTTTCCTTTTTTCGGTATGATCATGCTTTATCATCTTATTTATTATTACCAATTAATAATTTTAAGGATCTCTGTTTATGTATATTGTTTTTTATACTGTTTCTGCAATTTCTTGCCACACACCTACAATATAAGGAGGTCGGCCATTTTCTTTTGCTGCATATCTCATATAATTGATAAAACGCTTGTATTTCCCATCTGCACATTTCCATCTAAAAGGCAAATCAAGGCTTCCTTTTTTTGAAATTTGTTTAAAGGATGATAACATTTTCTTTTTATCATTAGGATGAATTCGATTTGTCCAAAATGAAATTTTTTCAATAAATTGTTCAGGTAAAAAGCCTGTTACATTTTCACAACTTTTACCAACAAAATCAATATTAAAATCAGGTTCGGCTGTGCAGGTATATGGAATTGCCGGCAAATTCTGCATGATCAAATTTAAATGCTCGTTTGTTTTTTTTAATTTTTGTTCTACATTTTTTTGAGGCGAGATATCAACCAAAGTAACAAGCACACCTTCTATCACATTTTCGGATGTCCGGTATGGAATGATGCGCATATTATACCACGTACCATCTGTAGCATTTACTTCAATTGTTTTTACTGCAAGGGTTTTCAGTGCATATTTAATATCATCAGCTAAATCTTTATAATGAAGGTTGGTTGAAAGTTGAGTGAGCGGTCTGTCAATATCAGAAGGAATGATATTAAATATTTTTGTAGCAGCAGGTGTAAATCTTTTAATTTTAAGATCACGATCAAGAAACAATGTTGCTACTTCAATACTTCTTAAAAGGTTATTTAAATCATTATTTGCGGAAGAAAGTTGGTCAATTTTATTTGTAAGTTCGGAATTAACAGTGATCAACTCTTCGTTAACAGATTGCAGCTCCTCTCTTGAAGTTTCAAGTTCTTCGTTTGTGCTTTGAAGTTCCTCATTTGATGATTGATATTCTTCGTTAGTGCTTTGAAGATCTTCATTGGAGGTTTCCAGTTCTTTGATGGCAGTTTGAAGATGTTCACGAGTAATCTTTAATTCTTTTTCAAGCTCATCGGTATTTAACTTACGCTTTTTATCTTTTGCGTTTTTCTGTTCAGTTAATTTTTTTGAACTTTCATCAGGTTCAAAAACAATCATGTATGTGCCTAAATCGTAATCTTTTGAAAACAGAGGTTTCACTCTAAGATTAATGGTCTTAAAAAAATTATTTACCATCACATCTATTCCTATTTCTTCAACCTCAGTATTGGTTTTCCGTGCTCTTTTGATTGCATCTTCCAAAACGGATTTCAATCCTTTTTTTGCCATATCAAGGATATTGAATCTTGCCGATCCGGTAGGTGGCTCAAGATACAATCCCGTATTGCCCGAAAAATAAATAGCATCATTATTCTTATCAATAATTACAGAAGGTGGCGCATATTGATCCAATAATATTTTTTCGGTGATACCCGACACATTTAATCTTTTTTGTAAAACGGGAGTTTGTACCAAACCTATTGAATTTGAAATTCGTTCAATTGTTGGCAATTCATAAATATGGTTGGTTTTTCGGGTATTGATATTTTCCTTTTTAAATATTTTAACGTTATCATCAAACACCGAAAACAAATCACCATACTCTCCTATACTTTCCGAAGTTCCCAGCATTAATATCCCATCATTGTTTAAACTGTAATGAAATAATGGGATAATTTTTTTCTGTAAATCACTGTTAATATAAATCAGTAAATTTCGGCAGGTTATCAAATCCATTTTTGAAAACGGTGGATCTTTAATTACGTTATGGTGTGCAAAAACCACCATTTCACGTATTTCCTTTTTAAGTTGAAATCCATTTTCGTTCTTAATAAAAAACTGCGATAATCTTTCGGGAGAGATATTGGACGAAATATTTTCAGAATAATTTCCGATACGTGCAAACTCTATTGCATCTTTATCAATATCGGAAGCAAAGATCATCACTTTAATATATTGAAGATTTTTACGAAGCGCTTCCCTAAATAGAATAGCTAAGGAATATGCTTCCTCACCTGTAGAGCATCCGCAAACCCAAACCCGAAGTTCTTGTTTATCGATACAATTTTTTAGTAATGTAGGAATAGCCTTGTTTTCTAAAACTTTAAAAACATCATTGTCTCTAAAAAATGATGTTACACCGATTAAAAAATCTTTATATAATTTTACAACTTCATCAGGATTTTTTTGAAGAAAATAAATATACTCCTCAACAGAATTTATATTGTTTAGTGAAGTTCTTTTTGCAATTCTGCGTACAATGGTATTGGTTTTATAATTTGAAAAATCGTATCCCGTTTGGTTGCGAATAATTTGAAATATTTTATTCAATTGAATTTCTAGCGGAACTGTTAAATCAACAGTACCAATTTTTCTTTTAGTGACATAATCAATCAATTGATTTGGGATTTTTTCGGGAGCTAAAATATAATCTGCATTTTTTGATGCAATAGCACTTTCGGGCATGCCTGCAAATTGTGCTGTTGCGGGATCCTGAACAATTGTCATTCCTCCTTCAGCTTTTATTTCTCTTAAACCAAAAGTTCCTTCGGTACCAGTTCCCGAGAGGATAACACCGATTGCATATTCTTTTAAATCGGCAGCTAACGAATGAAAAAATGAATCAATGGTTCGTCTCGTGGCTCTTGTTTCATTAGGTTTATATAATTCGAGTTTTCTGTTAAAAATCCGGAGATCTTTATTTGGAGGAATAATGTATACACAATTAGGTTTCACTTCAACGCCATCTTTAACTTCTGCAACTTTCATTTTTGTATGAGAAGCTAATAATTCAGACAGCAAACTTTTATGTGTTGGATCAAGATGCTGAACAATGATAAAAGCCATTCCGCTATCTGCCGTGGTATAATCAAGAAATAATTTAAGTGCTTCTAATCCTCCTGCAGAAGCACCAATTCCAACAATAAAAAAATTTTTATCTGTTACAACTTTAGAAGAAGTTTTCAGTTTGGTGACCTTCTTTTTTGGGGTCACATTTTTTTTGGATGCAATTTTTTTCACTGAATTATATTAAAACGACCAACATTATTTGGAAATATATTAAATGAACAAATAAATATTCATATAAAACTTGTCGTACAAAGAATAAACTTTTATTAAAGTTTCCGTTTCGAAGTTAAGTATTAGCTATACATTTTCCATGATATATATCAACATAAACGATGACTGTTTATATTCTCAGAAAAGCCTATTGATATTAAGCTTGTAGAAGATTTTATCAGAGAATTATGAACATCATCAAGTATAAAAATGAAAAAGAGTAGTACAGGTTTATTAGCGGGAGCAATAATGCTCTGTGTTGGAATGATTGTAGGACAAGTATTCCAATTTATTTTCCCATCAATAAAAAATGAATATTTAAATCAAAATCTATTCAGACTATGGTCAGATCCGTTAATGTCGAGTTGTTTGCTTGAGCCATTTTTAGTGGGTATTATACTTGCCTATTTATGGGAATGGACAAAAGGAATTATTAAAGGAGAATCATCCATTGCTAAAGGTTTAAATTTCGGGTTAACATATTGGATTATTTCAATTCCCGGAATGTGGATGTCGTATGGAAGTTTTCCGATATCCTTAATTTTAACTATCAGTTGGAGTGCAACTATTTTGGTACAGGCAATTTGTTCAGGAATTCTATTTTCAAAAATGCTAAAGTAAAATAAAATGTCTCATTCAATAATAAAATCAGAACCTTTTAATACACATGCAAACGAATATGATGAATGGTATGAAAAATATCCTCATGTTTTTAAATCAGAAGTTGAAGCCGTTAGAAATATGCTCCCAAAAGATGATTGCTATGGAATTGAAGTTGGATTAGGAACAGGAAGATTTTCGGCTGCTCTAGGCATAAAAGAAGGAGTAGAACCGGCAAAAGAAATGATAAAAATTGCTAAGAGCAGAGGCATTGAAGTAATGGAAGGAGTAGCAGAAAGTTTACCTTATAAAGATTTACGTTTTGATTTTGTGGTGATGGTATCGAGCATAAATTATTTTTATGATTTGCAGGCAGCATTTCATGAAGCTCATCGTGTATTAAAAAAAGGGGGGATTATTGTTATCGGATTTATAGTAAAAAACAGCATCATAGGAAATTATTACGAACAGAATCGAAACTTTAGTATCTTTCAAAAACAGGCAACTTTTTATACTATTCCAAAGTTGATTTCAGAAATAAAATCTGCAGGATTTAACAGGTTACATTTTACACAAACACTATTCAAAAAACTTGATGATATTAAAGAATTTGAAGCAGCAGAACCAGGTTTTGATAAAGGTTCATTTATCGTAATTAAAGCTTCAAAAAGATAATCATCATTTAGTGAAATTCTGTTTCCAATAAAATAGTTCAAACAATATTCATTATTTATTTCCCCAATTCTTTCAATCTTGTTATGTGAGAAAAAAGTGCATCGGTAAAAGTTGGATTGATATTACAAGCATATCCGAAATCAATTGCTGTTTGCTCAACGATGTTTGAAATTGCAGGATAATGCAAGTGACAAACGTTTGGATATAAATGATGAACTATTTGAAAATTAAGACCACCAATATACCAACATAGAAATTTATTATTTTTTGCAAAATTGGATGTGGTTAATAATTGATGAAAACCCCATTCATTATTTATTTTACCATCAGAATCGGGCAATGGTTGCTGTGCTCCTTTTACAACATGTGCCATTTGAAAAATGGTGCTCATAATCATTCCGGCAGTAACATGCATGATAACAAAACCAACAAGTATTTGCCACCAAGTAAAATCTGTTAGCATTAACGGTAAACCAATGATGATAAAAAGATAAATCATTTTGGCAATAATCATTTTTAAATATTGATTGAAGGGATTAAGGTTTCTTTCTTTTGTTATTCCCAACTTATTGTATCTCATCAATTGCCCGAAATCAGTAACAAGTTTTGATAAGGTTAATAATCCATATAATAAAAATGCATACAGATATTGAAATTGATGATATTTTTTTAACGGTGCATGTTCGGATAAACGGATCACAACAGCTGTCTCAATATCTTCGTCATATCCATAAATATTAGTGAACATATGATGAAAATAATTGTGCTGAATTTTCCAGTTAAGTTCGTTAGTGCCTAATAAAAAAATGGTTGAAGAAAAAACTTGATTGAGCCAATTTTTTTTTGAAAAAGAACCGTGAGCAGCATCGTGCATCACCGACATTCCAACTCCGGCCTCTCCTATGCCCATTATTATTACGATTAAAAATGCGAAAAAAATATGCATAGGAATTGTAAGCAGCAGGATAAAAGGAACAAGATAAAGCGATAACATTATAATTGCTTTTAGGAACATTTTATAATCGCCTTTTTTTGAAAAACCATTATCTTTAAAGTAGTGGTTAACATTATTTTTTAACGCAATGGCAAATTGTTTCTGATTAGCATCATCACTTGTAAATTTTATAGTTCTCATTTTGTTTTTGATTGAATGAAACCAAAAAAATCCCAACCATACCTGATTGGGATTTTTATATATAAAAAATTAATTAAGCAACTTTAATTTGTTTTGGTGCTTTTGAAACGGTTACTTCTTTTTTGGGTAATGACAAGCGAAGAATACCATTTTCATATTTCGCATCAATTTTATCTGATACTGAATTTTCAGGTAAAGTAAAAGTACGTTTGAACGAATTATAAGAAAATTCTCTTCTCTTATAATTGTTATTTTCCTCATGCTTTTCTTCTTTCTTTTCAGCACTAATTGTGAGGATATTATTTTCTACCTCAACTTTAAAATCTTTGCGTTCAAGTCCGGGAGCAGCGAGTTCAATTTTATAATCTTTGCCATTTTCGATAATGTTTGCATCGGGAACAACAAGAGGTGCTAAATTAAGATCAAGAAGATCTCCATCAAAATCCAACACGCTTGGGAACATTCTTCCGGTGTCAAAAAAATCGCTTACCAGTGAGGGAAGCATAGCTCTTGTTTTTACTAGTACTGACATGGTTTTAAATTTTTAAGGTTAAACTTATTTTGCAGGAACAAACATATTTGGATTTGTAATTTGGTAAAATGCAATCAGACAAATTTTTGATTGATATTGGTCACACTTAAAAATTAACCTTCAAAAAAAATACTTACAAAAAAATAAACCTCCAATAAGATTATTGTGAAAACGGAGAGCCGAATTTCATTTTCAGAAAATGCTACTAATGTTCCAATTATTTCAATGGCATTTATTCTGACAGCAACTTCAAATCAAATTTTCTAACATACTAAAACTTAAAATACAAACCGGTTTCACCAGTAAAATTTACTTCCGAAAAATTATTGTAAGTGGCATATCCCATCATGATATTAAAACCAATTCTTTTCACAATAATAAATTCGATTCCAATACCGAGTCCATTATTTACGTAGCTTTCTATGCTCCTGTTTTTATAATTAGTTTGGTCAATAGTTTGAGTCATTTTTCCCTGATCGACATAATATATTATTTGTGAATTATAGAAATAATGATTGCCCTGATATAAATATAAATTTGCTGTTTGTGTTTCAACAAGTCGATATAAAAAAGTTACTCCTAAACTATACATATCGGTTTCTTTTGAGTGGTAAGGAGCAAAGTTTACCTGCACACCATATCGTAAAGGCATATACCTGTATGATAAACCAAATCCTGTTGTAAAACCAGCTCCCGCTCCAACACCATGTTTAAATGTTTGTTGAGAATCTTGTTTGCTTACATTTTGAGCTTCGAGTTTTAGTGTCACCGAAATCAAGAGAAACGATGCGATGTAAATAGCTATCTTTTTCATAATTTATAAATCGATTACATTATTTTTAATTCTATCTTTTGGTTCAGGATCTTCGTTTCCATTTGATATCAATTTCAAACAACAAAGTACTCCTTGTTTGAAATCATACGGAATGATGTCAATCACAATTCAGCTTGATAGTTTTCATTATAATTTTTTTTAAACAGAAAAGGCTCCAGAAACTCTGAAGCCTTTTAAAATAAATACTGAAAAGATTTTTATATTATAAACTAGCGCTTACTGCAGAAGGTAAAACAGTTATTGACTGTGTAGCTTCCGAAGATTGTTCTCCCTTTTTACCGTTTTCAACCACGAAAATTTTACACTTAACGGTATACGTTCCGGGTTTAGCATATTCATGTCCTTCATCTTTACCTGTAGTTCCGTCTCCGTATTCAAATACAGTGGCATCACTAAAAGCATTTTCACTACACATCGGACTAAAATAAAAGCGTTCACCTACTTTGCCCTTATTTGATTTCTCATATTTTCCGCTTGAGTTGTAAACATCTACAGTAAAACATGCTTTGGGTTCTTTACCGCAACCACATATCGCAGCTGCAACAATTGATGACAATAAAATTAGTTTTAGGTTTTTCATTTGGATTAAATTATAAATGTATCGCAAACTTATCCAAATTGTTGTAAAAACAATATAAGTAGAAAAATTACAGTACATACTCTTGGTTTTTAGTAATTTAATTTACAGTCTTATTCATTATTTGTATGAATAGTAAATTCAATGATGCCTACTTATTGAATTTAAATCCTCAGAATCAGATTCAAAAAAACGCATTTCTGATTTTAAATAACACCTATCATTTTATAGAAAATTAAGAAAATCTAAGTAAAGAAATTATAAAAAATTATTGCAGTAAAATCTTAACTATTATTTAAAACCTTTCTCGTGTAATACAGCGTAAAATATAGCAAAATAGACATTTAGAATTGTTCGTTACTGAATATTAAATGGTAGGTATTTGTTTCAAAAATCTGAGTTCTTAATTCATCATTATGAAAATACAAATACCGTTTTTTTCTGTTTTCAAATTATTTATTTATTTAATGCTAGATCATAAATATTTCCAATACGATTTAGTTAATCAGGAAAAACAATCAAATACCTACACTAAAAACAATCAATTTTCAAAATTACCATCTAGCAACTTTTACTATTTAAATTAATTTAAAGTTATCTCATATAGATAAAAACACATTTTGCCCTTTTTTAATTCAAAACTATTCATACCTTCGCTTTGTGTTATCAAAAATATTTTCGCCTTTACATTTTGAATATTACAGGAAAGCCCATCCTCTTTTTACAAACAAAATGACTTTAATATATAAATTATTGACGTTATATCCATTCAATCTAAATTATGGTTTGATGAAATTTGCAGTCTTTCTTTTTCAAGGTTTATCGATGAACGAATTGTCTCAAAAACAAACTGTTAAATAAAAAATATCATCCAATAACAAACGCTCCAATTATGCAACAATCAACTAGAATTATTTCGTTAGCATTAGTGCTGTTCGTGTCGATTTTTTCTTCTCAAAAAACTTTCGCACAAACCGAAACTTTAAATACAGGATCATTCATTATTGATATGGGTGCACAAACTCCTACAGTAGCTAATACATTAAAACCATTCGGATTAATTTATGACCTACTAAAGAATTATAATGTTCCGGTTAAACGAGTTATTAATTCCAGCAAAACGAAAGATGGAATCGACTTTACCCATAATGGTAAAAATTTTAGAGGTGGTCCATTTATTATACCTGCCGAATATAGAAACTCAACCATTAATCAAGTTGTTCGAAATTGGCAATTACAAGGCGTAATTATTGACTCTTTGGTTTCGAATGCAAGTTTGGATGTTTCATTTACAATAAAATCAGCTCCACGCTGGGCAATTGATTCTATTAACAAAACAATTGCAATTACATTTTTAACTGCTGCAGGAATTCCTGCCTCAGCATATTCAGTAAAATCAGCCGAACAACTCAACACTTGTGATGATATTTATATTATGCCACACAATGATGCTGTAAACTGGATTAAACACCGTAATTTATATTTTTGGAATAAAAATCAAAAAGGATCAATATGGGCTGGTTGCCTTGCTGCAAGTCTTCTTGAAAATGTATATAAAGATACAACTGCTGGCCTCGAATCTCCAGGTCAAACAAGTGGTCGAATTTCCATGAATTTTCTTACCAACAATGGTCTTATTCTTTGGTCAAATCATAATGAAAAACCAGTACTTCCCTTTACTAATATTAATACCGGTGACGTAATGGCTCAATATATTGGAATACCGGATAGCGCTCAACTATCAGGAAGAGAAACTGTTTATCTTCCAAAACTTGGTGGAGGATGGAACTCTAAAAGTATTGTAATAACATACCAACCAAAGCAACCTGATATTCCAACTTTATCAGCTGGAGTTGCTGCCGAAAATGTTTATGGAAGAGCATATGGCGATTCAACCAGAGGTTTTGTAATGTATCAGTCTTCTCATGACTTTGGAACTAGTCATAACGGTGATAAAAAAAATGGAGGTAACCAAGGTTCCGGAAGTTGGAATAATTCCTTATCAACTTCTCAAATTGTAAATAATACCGCTGCTCAATGTATCTTTTTTAATTTCAGTTTTTATTCTTCTGTAGATAAACTCAGAACCATATTAACTGCCAGTGTTTCTGGAACACCTACGCAAATGACTGCAGGAACGTTATACTCGGGATTTACAGCAACAACAGGTGGTAGCGCTTCGGGTATTACTTATAGTTGGAAATCATCTTTACCCGGAACCTTTAGTAATCCTACGGGACAAACAACATCATTTACGCCAAGTACGGTAAGCAAAAGTTCAATCTGTGCAATTACTTGTACGGTAACTGATAATTGCGGTCGTTCTGTTTTCGATTCTAAAGGTGGAATCATCATCGTGCCCGGAGGAGTACCATTTACTGCAAATGCTATTTCAAAAAGTATTTCTTCGAGTTGTTCATCTTCCGCACTTTCATTTAATGTTTTTGATAATAATATAGATTCGAACGCAGGAGCAAGAACTCTTACTGCGGTTTCAGGATTTTCTCATGGAAGTGTGAGTTTCTCTTCTAGCGGAGTTGTAAATTATACTGCTAATGCAAATTATAACGGCCCCGATAATGCAACATATACTATTAACAATGGAACTTCGAGTGCCTCAGCAAGTATTACGATTTCAGTGGGTTCAATAGCATTGTTTCCAGCAACTCTTAATGATTCTGCTTCTGTATTAGAAGATAGTATTACAGTAATTAGTGTTTTGGCAAATGACAAAAATAATCCTTCAGCATTAAACGGGAATCAATTATTTATCAGAGATATCATATCAAAACCTACAAAAGGATACGTATATATTAATAGCGATGGAAGCCTTTCATACCTATCGAAAAAAGATGCTAGCTCCGGTTCTGGAAGTGATAATTTTACTTATCAGACATGTAACAGTTCAGGTTTTTGTTCTATTGGAACAGTTTACATAACAGTTATTAAAGATGCATGTACTGCAGGTAATTATCAAAGAGGAGCAAATATTACAGGAACAGTTCATAGTGATACAATTTATGCAACGGCCGACACTTATATTTATCAAAATTCAACCGGCACCAATTACGGACCAAACACCACATTTAGTTTTAGTGGGCGTACAGGTACCAGAACAAAAAAAGCTTTAATCAATTTTGGGTTTAACACATCAACTATTCCTTCAAGTGCTACTTTGAATAGCTCAACTCTGCAATTAACTTTTTCTGGATTTACATATAGTTCATCAACTACACCTTTTCCTGCAACAGTATATGAGTTAAAAAGAAATTGGACCGAAACCGGGGCAACATGGACTAATTATGCAGCAAGCACTCCTTGGGGTACTTCTGGTGCAGCTAGCTCGGGAACTGATTTTATTGCCACTCCTTTTGCAAAATCTAGTGCCCCAACTGCAACAAAAGTTTCAGGCGATACCATGAATATTCCTGTAACTTCCCTTGTGCAAGATTGGAGAAGTGGAACCAATACTTGTTATGGTTTTTTATTGGTGCCAACTTCTAATGGAACAAGTACGCCTACCTGTAATTACCATAGTATTAATAATACTACCAATACACGTTACAAACCAAAATTAATTTTAAATTACACTACAGCTACATCATCATTTCCTTGTGTAAATATTCCTACAACCTACAATCCTATTGGTTATCCTGATACTTCATCAACATCATCCAACACCGCTAAAACAATCAATGTTTTAACAAACGATGCAAATTATTATGGAAACACCAATTCAGTTTTTGCTGTTTCAACACCTGTGCATGGTACTACCAGTATTGTTAGTGGAAACGTTTTATATACACCAAGTGGAAGTTATGTTGGGATAGATACTTTTTACTACACATTAAAAGACGGAACAAACAACCAAACAACTTTAGTTTCAGTTAGAGTAAATGTTACTCGAGTTGCACCATTAATTAATAGTGATTCAGCTTGCACAAATTCGGGCACTGCTGTAACCGTGAGCATTGGTTTAAATGATTCTGACCCTCAAGGAACTTTGTCGTCACCATCAATTACTGTGAACCCAAAATTTGGAAGTGCTGTAGTAAGTGGAAACTCTATAATCTATACTCCTAGTGCAGGATTTACAGGAAAAGACAGCCTAATTTACTCACGAACTGGATCTGTTTCTTCATCTTGTGAAACAGCTTTGACAGACACTGCAATTGTTAGAATAAGAATAATCAATCAATCCCCAATTGCATTAAACGATACAGGGAATACCGTAACATGTGTTCCTGTTAATGTTAACTTGACACAAAATGATGTGGATGCTGAAGGCACGCCTGTAACAGTTTATCTGTTAACTTCTCCTTCTCATGGTACATTAACATTTAAGCAAACAGGAATTTACACCTTTACTCCTGCAACAAATTTCAATGGTACAGATCTTTTTACTTATAAAATAAAAGATGGCTCTCCTGATTCATTAAGCAGCAATACTGCAACAGTTTATTTTAATGTATTAGGAACACCTGCACCAAATAACCATCCAGTTGCAATTAATGATTCAAACCTTACATACATTAATCAAGACCTTCAACTTGATGTACTGGCAAATGATTATGACCCTGACGGATTTAATCTTACAGTCAACATTTCAGCTTCAGGTTTATTGGCACCAACACATGGTACATTGCATTTAGAAAATAATGGAATGATAACCTATACACCGAATGTAAACTTTATCGGTACTGATAGTTATCAATATCAAATATGTGATCAGCATACTAATTGTTCAGGATCATCAGCATTGTGCGCTACAGCATTAGTTTTTGTTAGAGTTATTGCGAATCCAATTAGTACAAGTGGTACAATTTGGGATGATGAGAACAATAGTGCACACACAACTTTTAATAATATTTATACTATTGGCGAACCTGGAACAAATGCCGGATCATCTTTGTATACCTTTATTGTAGACAGTAACAATATTGTAATCGACAATTCCTTTGTTGACCACGATGGTTCTTACATGATGGTGAATACACCACCCGTTACAAGTACTTTAAAATTATGGTTAAGCAGCGATTACAAAAACATTGGCGACAATCTGACAACTTCACAGTTACCATACTCTTGGTCATATACTACTCCTGCATATTATAATTATCATTCAGGTACAAATGATACAACTGGATACGACTTTGGTATAAACCAATTTCCTTCTCCTACACCTTATAGTTTTCCTTTAACATTAAATCCTGTATCAACAATTATTATTGATTCGAGTAAAGTGTTAGGTACTGATGGTGGCGTAGGGTATGTTGTAAATATTCATTACATGTATTTCCCAACAAACACCACTTCATTTACGATTAATGGAACTACATACACTTCGGGTACATGGCCGTCATCAGGAGTAACCGTTCCAAAATACACACCCATTAGAATTCTTCCAAATTCAGGATCGGTAACACCGGTAATTACTTTTAAGGTAGTTGATAATGGAGGAGCTGAATCGAGGGATTCAAATTTTGTAAGTATCCCTTTATATAAAATATTAACATCAGGAACAATCGGTGGTGGTGGAAATACTTTCTGCGGAAGTGGTACACCTTCGGCAATGACATCTGTTGCTGATGCAGATGGAGGAAGAGCTACAATTCAATACCAGTGGCAATCATCTACTGTTTCTAACTTTTCATCTTTAGTTACAGATATAACTGGAGCAATTTCATCAACATATTCTCCTTCAAATACTGTTTCTGTTACAACTTATTTCCGTAGAAAAGTTTATACTACTATTGACACTGCTCTTTACAGTAACATCATTACAATAACTGTTAACTCTTTGCCAGCTGCACCCACAGCAACTAATGGCAGTAGATCCGGAACAGGAACCGTTTCCATTTCAGCAACACCACCAAGTGGTTGTACAATTGATTGGTATGCTAATTCATCAGGAGGAAGTGCTTTATTATCTGGAAATACATCATTTACAACCCCTTCAATTGCATACACAACGATTTATTATGCTTTCGCAAGAAATACAACAACAGGTTGCATCTCTGCTGGAACACCAGTTACTGCAACGGTAACAGGAACCATTAATCCAGGTGTGATTGGAAATGACCAGAGTCTTTGTGGCAGTAGTGTTCCCGATTCGATAAAAAATGTAACTGTGTCGAGTGGTGTAACAGGATTTACTTATACTTGGCAATCATCAGCCAATGCAAACTTCTCTACATTAATACCGTTAAATGGAGATACTACCACCGCTGACTATGTCCCAATTGATGCTATCGATTCAACAACTTATTTCAGAAGACAAACTTCTAAATCAGGCTCTACAACAACCTATTCAAATTCAGTTGTTATTACGATAAATGCACTTCCAAATACACCGAGTGTTACAACCGGAATAGCTACAACATTAAGCGGAAGTTTAACTTTAACAGCTACACCTGGAACCGGTGAAACAATCGACTGGTATGATGCTGATGGAGGAAGCTTATTATTAAGCGGATCCAATACCTACAATACACCAACAATTTATGCTACTACAATTTATTATGCCATTGCACGAAATATTTCTACAGGTTGTATTTCTGCAAATTCGGCACCTGATACTGCAACGATCAACCCTTCACTTGATGGTGGATTAATTGCCGGAAATACTAGTTTCTGTGGATCGGGAACTCCATCTGCATTTACTTCTACAAATCCTGCTACAGGCGGAACTGGAAGTATCACTTATCAATGGCAATCTTCCACTACTTCATCAACTTCAGGTTTCACAAATATCTCGGGAGCAACATCATTATCATATACTCCATCATTAATTAATACAACAACTTATTTTCAAAGAAAATGTGTTACTCCGACCGATTCTCCGGCATTTAGTAATACGCTAACTGTAATGATAAATTCATTACCATCAGTTGTAATTTCTCCTTCAAGTGTTTCAATCATTATTGGCTCAGGCACCACATTATCTGCTTCAGGAGCCAATTCGTATTTATGGAATACAACAGCAACAACATCCAGCATTAGTATTAGTCCTGTAGTAACATCTTCTTATTCTGTTATTGGAACAGACGGAAATGGTTGCAGCGATACCGGATATGCTTCAGTAACTGTAAATCCTATTCCAAGTGTTGGAGGAACTGCCAGTGCAACTTCATCAACAATTTGTTCAGGTTCGAGTGCCTCAATTAGTTTAACCGGAAATACCGGAACTATCATTTGGCAAACATCTTCAGATGGTTCAACTTGGGCAGATACCACTGTTACATCATCAACATTATCAACCACAGTTATTATTTCCGGATACCGTTATTATCGTGCTAAAGTTACAAACGGAACTGCATCACCAGCATATTCAAATGGAGTGATTATTATCGCTACAGCAACAAATATTGCAGGTTCGATTAGTGGCAATACAACTGTTTGTTCAGGAACAAATAGTACAAGTCTTAATTTAACCGGAAATACTGGAGGTGTATTAAAATGGCAATCGTCAACAGTTTCTAATTTTTCAAGTTCAGTAACTGATATTTCTAATACAAATTCAACTTACTCTGCATCAAATTTAACAAGTGCTCTTTATTATAGAGTAATTGTAAAAAGTGGCGTTTGTCCTGCTGATACAAGCACTGGAGCATTGATGTCTGTTAATCAAAGTATCTCAAATAATATAATCAGTAGTAATCAAACAATTTGTAATGGAGTTACTCCAAGCACATTAACAGCAACCTCCCCTTCCGGAGGAAACGGATCAACATATTCATATAATTGGTTAAGCAGTATCACTAGTGCAACAACTGGATTCAGTTCAGCTAGTGGAACAAATAATTCGGGCAATTATTCACCTTCGGCATTATCACAAAATACTTGGTATAGAAAAGTTGTAAGTTCGGGAGTTTGTCCTTCTGATACCTCAACATATTTAAGCATTACTATAAATACAATTCCTACTATAGCATCAACTACTTCCGATTCAATTTGCGGTAGTGGTACAGTTACTTTACATGCAACTGCCAGTGCAGGAATATTAAATTGGTATGCTGCTTCTACAGGTGGATCTTCGTTAGGAACAGGAACAGCATTTATCACTCCTTCAATCAGCACCAATACAAATTATTATGTTGATGCAACTTTAAGCGGTTGTACTACTGCTTCAAGAACTGCAGTGCTTGCTAAAGTAAATTCAATTCCTTCTATAGCATCAACTACTTCTGATTCAATTTGTGGTAGTGGTACAATTACTTTACATGCAACTGCCAGTGCAGGAATATTAAACTGGTATGCAGCTTCTACTGGTGGATCTTCGTTGGGAACAGGAACAGCATTTATCACTCCTTCAATCAGCACTAATACAAATTATTATGTTGATGCAACATCGAGCGGATGTACTACAGCTTCAAGAACTGCTGTGCTTGCTAAAGTAAATTCAATTCCTTCAATAGCTTCAACTACTTCCGATTCAATTTGTGGTAGTGGTACTATTACGTTACATGCAACTGCCAGTGCAGGAATATTAAACTGGTATGCTGCTTCTACAGGTGGATCTTCATTAGGAACCGGAACTGCATTCATTACTCCTACTATCAGCACCAATACAAATTATTATGTTGATGCAACATCGAGCGGATGTACTACTGCTTCAAGAACTGCAGTGCTTGCTAAAGTAAATACAAACATCACTGCTTCAATTTCTATATCTGCATCATCAATTTCTGTTTGTGGATCTAATCCGATTACATTCACAGCAACTCCGGTAAATGGAGGAACATCACCTTCTTATCAATGGAAACAAAATGGATCAAACATAGGAACAAATAATGCTGTTTACATTTCCTCTTCACCAACTGCGGGAGATACGGTATACGTAATTTTAACATCTAATGCTTCGCCTTGTTTGTTAAACACTACTGCTAATAGTAACGGTATTAAACTTACTAGTTCAACTGTGACTCCTTCGGTGAATGTGGGTGCTTCGGCAACTACTATTTGTGCAGGAACTAACGTAACATTTACTGCCACGCCTTCAAATGGTGGAACAACGCCTGTTTACCAATGGAAATTAAATGGTTCGAATGTCGGAACTAATTCAACTACTTATTCAAATTCTGGTTTAAGTAATAATGATACGGTTACTGTTATACTTACTTCAAATGCTACTTGCGTTACAACTTCAACTGCTAACGGAAATAAAATTGGGATGACAGTAAATACTAACCTCACTCCTTCGGTGAGTGTGGGAGCTTCGGCAACTACTATTTGTGCTAGTACTAACGTAACATTTACTGCAACACCAACAAATGGTGGAACAACACCTGCTTATCAATGGAAATTAAATGGTTCGAATGCCGGAACTAATTCAACTACTTATTCAAATTCAGGTTTAAGTAATAATGATACAGTTACTGTTTTACTTACTTCAAATGCTACTTGCGTTACAACTTCAACTGCTAACGGAAATAAAATTGGGATGACAGTAAATACCAACCTCACGCCTTCGGTGAGTGTGGGTACTTCGGCAACTACTATTTGTGCAGGTACTAATGTTACATTTACTGCAACACCAACAAATGGTGGAACAACACCTGCTTATCAATGGAAATTAAATGGTTCGAATGCCGGAACTAATTCAACTACTTATTCAAATTCTGGTTTAAGTAATAATGATACGGTTACTGTTTTACTAACTTCAAATGCTACTTGCGTTACTTCGGCAACTGCTAACGGAAATAAAATTGGGATGACTGTAAATACTAACCTCACTCCTTCGGTGAGTGTTGGTGC
>Ga0194037_1001218_pt1 | contig 18908 bp, 15 predicted proteins | sample JunL306m_MetaG_FD_148653 | JGI IMG/M metagenome (GOLD analysis project Ga0194037, IMG submission 148653) | Anoxic zone freshwater microbial communities from boreal shield lake in IISD Experimental Lakes Area, Ontario, Canada - Jun2016-L304-6m | ecosystem: Environmental > Aquatic > Freshwater >...
TCCACCACCTTGGTGTCGCCTGTCACGATGGCCACCCCGACCGCAGCCGCCGCCGCTTGCATTGAGCTCACGATATTTTCCAAGGTCGCGACGGCCAACCCTTCTTCCAGGATGAAGCTGGCGCTGAGCCACAATGGCCGCGCGCCGCACATGCACAGGTCGTTGACCGTGCCGTTGACCGCGAGTTGGCCGATGTCGCCGCCGGGGAAAAACAACGGGCTCACCACATGCGCATCGGTGGTGAAGGCCAGCCGGCCGCCCCCGGGGAATGCCAGCAACGCCCCGTCGTGCTGCGCCTCCAGCGCGGTGTTGGCAAAGGCCGGTCGGAATATCCGGTTGATCAGATCCTGGGTGAGCCGCCCCCCGCCGCCATGTCCCATCGTGATCTCCAGCCGATGCGGCAGCGGCGCGGGGCAGGAGGCGAAAACCGAGGCGGGGTCAGGCGTGGACACAATCCACGTCATAACCTCCAGCTGGCGCAGCGCCGAGGAAAAAGCGCCCGCACGGTGTGAAATGAGGCGATCTGGAACCGCCGGACAAGGGTTTCAATTCTATTACCAATCCAAGTTTGACCTCGTCGCGACACGGTTTTGATTGCATGCCGCGAGGGATGCCCGAACAGTCCCCCCGTCCAGGATCCCATCCCCACCGCATGAAAGTCATCGCCGTCGCCAACCAAAAAGGAGGAGTGGGCAAAACCACCACCGCCTTGAATCTATCCGCCGGGCTGGCGATGCGCGGCCAGCGCGTGCTGCTGGTGGATCTCGACCCGCAGGCCAACTGCACCAGCGGCCTGGGCATCGACCCGCCCGCTGGCAGCAGCATGTATCCGGTGCTCGTCGGAGAATCCACCGTCCAGCAGCAAATCATCGCCACCGGCCGCGACAACCTCTCGCTGGTCCCGTCGGAAATGGATCTGGCGGGCGTGGAAATCGAACTCGCCCGCAGCGACGACCACCTCACCCGCCTGCGCGCCATCCTCCAGGGGCTCAAGCCCAATGACCTGTTTGAATTCTGCATCCTGGACACTCCGCCCTCGCTGGGCGTGCTGATGACTTCCGCCCTGGCCGCCGCCGATGAAATCCTCATCCCCCTCCAATGCGAGTGGTATGGCCTCGAAGGCCTCGCCAAAATCGTCCATGTCATCGACCAGATCCGCGGCTCCGGTGCCAACGCCGACATCCGCATGGAAGGCATCGTCATGACCATGTATGACGGCCGCACCCTGCTATCGCGCCAGGTGGTCGACGAGGTGGCCAAGTTCTTTCCTGAGCAGATGTATCGCACGATGATTCCGCGCACCATCCGCATCGGCGAGGCTCCCAGCCACGGCAAAAGCATCTTCGAACACGACCCGCACGGTCTCGGGGCCCAAGCTTACGCTGCGCTAGCCGACGAGTTCCTGGCGCGCCACGGTGCCTTGGACTCATTGCTCGCCGCCAGCTGATTGGGCGGGCCACTTACCCTTGTTCCCATTTAGGCTTACGCTGGAAGCGACGTTTCTCGGGGAGGCATGTAGCCCCAGAACCCGGCGTGACCGGGGTTGGAAAGGCAAGTAACTGCCAAAAACTCACCGCCGAGTCGCAAAGCTCGCAAAGGAACGCAGAGTCATGGACTACTGTTGTGAACAAAAATCATCCTTTGCGAAACTCTGCGACCTCTGCGGCTTTTCGGTAAATCTGGATGTTACTCGGGACAACCGTCTTCAGGCGGAATCACCTTTGGCCGGGTCCGCTGCCCGGCTGACCAGAGCGTCAGCTTGGTCACGCCGCGGTGTTGCTGCGGATCGCGACCTCGTCGCCGGCGCTGAGGCCGAGATCGTCTAACTGCTTTCGGGAAAGCTCGATATCGACGAACTTGCCGTCGTCGAGGCGCACGCTGAGGGTGGCCACCGGTCCGGCGGAAAACAAGTGCTGGATGGTCGCCATCCGGTCGGTGGTGGGATCGTATTCCGCGGCAAACACCACCTCGATTTCATGCGGCCTGATATACCGCTGGTTGCCATTGGGCTCGGTGAACTTGTTGACGTTGCCCAGAAATTCATACACGAACGGGCTGCGCGGGTGGTCGTAGATCTCCTGCGCGTTGCCGACCTGTTCGATGTGCGCGTTGCGCATGACGACCACCTGGTCGGAGAGCTCCAGCGCCTCCTCCTGGTCGTGGGTCACAAACAGCGTGGTCAGCCCGATCTCGTCATGGAACACGCGCAGCCAGCGGCGCAAATCCTTGCGAACCTTGGCGTCGAGCGCGCCAAACGGCTCGTCTAGCAGCAGGACCTTCGGCCGGATGGCGAGCGCCCGGGCGAGCGCGACGCGCTGGCGCTGGCCGCCGGAGAGCTCGTGGGGGCGGCGCTTGTCGAGCCCCTCGAGCTTGACCAGCCCTAACAACTCAGTGACGCGCTCGCGGATTTCGCCCTGGGTCGGGCGTTTGGCGCGGGGCAGCACGGTCAGCCCGAAGGCGATGTTCTGGGCCACCGTCATGTGGCGGAACAGCGCGTAGTGCTGGAACACGAACCCCACCCCGCGCTGGCCGGCCGGAATATCGATAACATTCTCGCCGTGAAACAACACCTTGCCCGGTCCGTCGTCCGCGAACTCCAAACCCGCGACAATGCGCAGCAGGGTGGTTTTGCCCGAGCCCGAGGGCCCGAGCAGTGCGGTGAGCGAACCATTCGGCACCTCCAGAGAGACATCCTCCAATGCCTTGTAAGAGCCGAATGACTTGCTGATGGATTGAATGGAAATGGACATGGCGGGTAAATTCTGAAAGTTGAAAGCTGAAAGTAGAAATCCAGAGATTAAGAAAAAAGCAGAGTGACAGTGAGCTGGATGAGGAGGGGACTGCGATTGTGGCGGGATGCTTGAGTCAGTCTGATTTCAGCTTTCAGCTTTCAGCTTTCAGCTTTTTCCCGGGTTGCCGGAGAGGTGCTCGACGAGGCTTTTGAGGCCGAGGGTGAGCAGGGCGAGGCAGGCGAGCAAGGTCGAGCAGGCAAAGGCGGCGCTGAATTGATATTCGTTGTAAAGCACCTCGATGTGCAGCGGCAGGGTGTTGGTTTGGCCGCGGATGTGGCCGGAGACCACCGACACGGCGCCGAACTCGCCCATGGCGCGGGCGTTGCACAGCAGCACGCCATAGAGCAATCCCCACTTGATGTTGGGCAGCGTGACGCGCCGGAAGATCTGCCACCCGCCGGCACCGAGCGTGACCGCAGCCTCCTCCTGGTCGCTGCCCTGGGTTTCCATCAGCGGAATCAACTCGCGCGCCACGAACGGGAACGTCACAAACACCGTGGCGATGATGATGCCCGGCGTGGCGAAGACGATTTTCGGGTTGGCCAGCCAGGCCGCCATGCCCTCGAAGAGCCCGCCGAACGCTTCGTTAGAGGCGCACTGGTGGGCGAACACGGCGAGCGGGGCCAGCCACTCGGCGAGCTTGGCGGGCGGCAGCCAGCCCTTGGTGCCGAAGATCATCACCCACACCAAACCGGCGATCACCGGCGACACCGCAAACGGCAGGTCGATGAGTGAGACCAGGAACGTCCGGCCTTTGAACCGGTATTTGGTCACCAGCCACGCCGCCGCCAAACCGAACAGCGTGTTGAGCGGCACCGAAACCCCGGCGGCCAGCAGCGTCAGCTTGATCGCCGACATCGCCGCCTCCTCGGTGAGCGAGGCGAAAAACACCTCCCACCCGCGCCGCAACGCCTCGGCGAACACCGCCAGCAACGGCAAAAACAGAAACAAACTCAGCACGACGAGCGCCAAGGAAATCAACAAAACCCTAACGGGTTTCGATTCAGTGGTGGCTTGGAGGTTGGCCATGGGGTCAGCGGCTCTGCCAGTCGAGGCGGCGTTGGAGCAGGTTGATGATCAGGAGCAGGACGAAGGACACGATCAGCATGGCCGCGGCGATCACCGCCGCCGCCCCATACTTGAATTGTTCCAGCTGCGACACAATGAGCAGCGGCAGGATTTCCGTCTTCATCGGCAGGTTGCCGGAAATGAAAATCACCGAGCCGTATTCGCCGATGGCCCGGGCGAAGGCGAGGGTGAAGCCGGTGATGAGGGCCGGAACTAACAGCGGAAGGATCACCCGCCAGAACACGGTCCAGCGCCCGGCACCCAGCGTGGCGGCGGCCTCCTCGATGTCATGCCCGAGGTCCTCCATCACCGGCTGCAGCGTGCGCACCACAAACGGAAAGCCGATGAACGTCAGCGCGATGAAAATCCCCAGCGGACTGTAGGCCGCGCCGAAATCCGCCCAGGAGTTGACTTGATCGCCCAGCCAGCCGGTCGGATGCCAGGTTTCCTGCGCCCAGCGGGCGCCGTGCGCAATATGGCTGCCGACCCACCCCGACTTGCCGTAGATCGCCGTGAGCGTGATGCCGGCCACCGCGGTGGGCAGCGCGAACGGCAGGTCGACCATCGAGTCCAACAGCCTGCGGCCGGGAAAGCGGTAGCGCACCAACACCCACGTCACCAGCATCCCTAACACCACGCTGACCCCCGCGGCGGCGGCGCTCAGCCCGAAGGTGAGCCGGGCCGCCGCCAGCACCCGCGGTGAGCCGAGGATGGCGCGCCATTCCGCCCAGCCCACCCCCGCCGCGTTGAGAAACAGCGCCAGCAGCGGAATCAGGATGATGAGGCTCAGGTAGCTGATGGTGAAACCCATCGACAACCCGAAGCCGGGAATCACGCGTCGTTTGGACATAAGCAGGGACGAATGGCGGGAGTCAGGTCACTTCGAGCTATAGACCTTGTCGAAGGTGCCGCCGTCGTCAAAGTGGACCTGCTGCGCCTTGGCCCAGCCGCCGAAGTCGCCGTCGATGGTGACCATCGGCAGGCTCGGCAGCCTGGCGGCGAAGGTTTTGGCGATTTGCGGGTTGCGGGGGCGATAGAAGTGCTTGCCTGCGAGGGTCTGCGCCTCGTCGGTGTAGAGGAATTTCAGATAGGCCGCGGCCACCGCGCTGGTGCCGTGTTTGGCGGCGTTCTTCTCGACCACGGCCACCGGCGGTTCCGCCAGGATGCTCAGTGACGGATAGACCACCTCCGTCTGGCCGGGGAATTCCTTCTCGATCAGATAGGCCTCGTTCTCCCAGGACAGAAACACGTCGCCGATCTTGCGCTGGGCAAAGGTGGTGGTGGCGCCGCGGGCACCCGTGTCGAGCACCGGCACGTTCTTGAAGAGCCGCGTCATGTAATCCATGACCTTGGCATTGTCCTTGGCAAAGGCCTTGTCGGCCCAGGCCCAGGCGGCCAGATAGTTCCAGCGCGCGCCGCCCGAGGTTTTTGGGCTCGGGGTGATGACCTGGATGCCGGTTTGCACCAGATCCCCCCAGTCCTTGACGGCCTTGGGGTTGCCCTTGCGCACCACGAACACGATCGTCGAGGTGTAGGGCGAGCTGTTGTCGGGGAGCTTGGCCTGCCAGTCGGCCGGCAGCAGTTGCGCCTCCTTGCGCAGGATCTCGATGTCGCCCGCCAGCGCCAGGGTCACCACGTCGGCCTCCAGGCCGTCGATGACCGAGCGGGCCTGTTTGCCCGAGCCGCCGTGGGACTGCTTGACGGTGATCTTCTGGCCGGTTTCAGCCAGCCATTGTTTGGCAAAGGCCGCGTTGACGTCCACGTAGAACTCGCGCGTCGGGTCGTAGGAGACGTTGAGCAGCGTCACCGCCGCGGGAGCGGCGGTGACCGCGGTTTTCTTGCAAGAGGGCAACGCGCCCAGCAACACGGCGAATACAGGCACAAGGAATGGGGATTTCATGATCGATTAGGGAGGGGTTGGGAGAATGGATGGCGAATGGGTAATACTCAAGCACGCGCTTGGATTTTGGCCTCGGCCACGGCCAGCGCCGCCACCACGTCGGCGGAGGTGGGGGCGATCTTGAGCAGATCCAGGGTGTTGCCCTGCAGAATGCGGGCCAGGCGGGCCAGGCCGTGCAAATGCGAGCGGTCGTCCGGCGCGCACAGCAGGAAGAAGAGCGTGGTGCCCTCGCCGTTTTCCGCGCCGAAATCCACCGGTGCCGCGGTGCGCAGGAAGCACAGGAACTGCCGTTGCAGGACCGAGGGAATGGGGCGGCGCGGGTGGCACAGCGCCACCCCGCCCGGCATCGCGGTGCTGCAGAGCGACTCGCGGTCCACCAGCGAGTCTAGCAGATAGTCCTTGTCCGACAACAAGCCGGTGGCTTCGGCCAGGGTGGTCAGCGAGCGCAGCACGTCGAGCTTGGCGGTCAGCGGCACGTCCAGGGCGATGCCCTTGAGCGGCAGGCGCGAGGTCAGGCGATCGGTGCGGGTGGTGCGGAAGATGCCATCGGCGAGCAACGAGGATTCCATTTTCACCTCCAGTTCAGACACCCGCGCGGTGTCGAGGGTCTGGATTTTCTGCTCCAGCCAGTCCACCACGTCATCGCGGCGGAACCGCCACTGGCCGTCGATTTCAAAGCCTGCGAGATGCTCGCCGCGCACCAGGCCCTCGATGAAGCGGGTGGACCATCCGAGGTAGGATGCGAGCTGGCCGATAGTAAGGTATTCCATGGCGTTGACGGATTGCGGATTATTGGTGGGATTCATGAAAAGTGGAGGTTGGGGTTGAAAACAAACGGCAGGCCGGCCATCAGGGATGATAGATCCGGTCGAACACGCCGCCGTCGGCGAAGTGGGTTTGCTGGGCTTGCGGCCAGCCGCCGAATTCCTCGTCAATGGTGACCAGTTTCATGGCCGGGAAGCGGGCGGCGTATTTGGCCGCGATCCGGGGATTGCGCGGGCGATAATAATGTTTCCCGATGAGTTCCTGGCCGGCATCCGTGTAGAGATATTCGAGGTATGCCCGGGCGATTCCGGAGGTGCCTTTTTTGGCCGTGTTCTTTTCCACCACGGCCACCGACGGCTCGGCGAGAATGCTCAGGGAGGGGTAAATGATGGCGGTTTTGCCCGGGAACTCCTTCTCGATCAGATAGGCCTCGTTTTCCCATGACAGCAGCACGTCGCCGATTTCACGCTGGGCAAAGGTGGTGGTAGATCCCCGCGCACCGCTGTCGAGCACCGGCACGTGCTGGTAAAGCTGCCGGATGAAATCCTCGACCTTGGTTTCATCGCCCGCGAACGCCCGGCGCCCCCAGGCCCAGCCTGCCAGATAGCACCAGCGCGGCGCGCCTCCGGTTTTGGGATTCGGGGTGATGACCTGCACGCCCGGGGCCACTAGATCCCCCCAATCCTTGATGCCTTTGGGGTTGCCCTTGCGCACCACAAACACAATCGTCGAGGTGTAAGGACTGCTGTGGTCAGGCAGCTTGCTTTGCCAGTCCGCCGGCAGCAACCCTCCCTTGGAATGCAGTTGATCCACATCCAGCGCCAGCGCCAGCGTCACGACATCCGCCTCCAGTCCGTCCATGACCGAGCGGGCCTGCTTGCCCGATCCGCCATGCGACTGGTCGATTTTGAGATCCTGGCCGTGGGTTGCCTGCCAATGCCTGGCGAAAACCTGGTTGAATTCCGCATAAAACTCGCGGGTCGGGTCATAGGAGACGTTGAGCAAGGACACCGCGGGCGCGGCGGCGGGCGCGGCATGCCGCTTTTGGCAGGACAGCAACGCCAATGGCGCCAGCAGGCAGGCCAAGATTCGTGGTTTGATGGCAGTCATTAGCGAGGCGAGTGGATGCGGCCGAATCATGTTAGAAAGAGAGCCGCGCGCCGGTCAGGAACGTGAACCCGTCATAAGCCTCGCTCCGGCCGGAGATCCTGGCCCACTCGGTTCCGGCGAGCAATTTCAGCTTGTCCCCATAGATGAAGTATTGAACCCCGCCATAGAGCGCGTTGTAGGTGTCACCCCGTCCGCTGGCGGTGGCCACGGTGCGCTCGTAGCGGGTCTGTCCGACCACGCCGAGCGGGCCGGTGCTGGAGGCAAAGGAATATCGGCCGACGAGCTGCAGCTGTTTGGGCAGAATGTCATAGGTGGGTTCGACGTAGAAACCGCAGACGTTGCTGTTGCTGCCATCACCGCCACTGGCGTAAAATCCCTCGACGACCACCGCCGTGGCGTCCTGCTTCAGCCACAACGTGCTGGTGAGAATGTCATCGTATTTGTTGAGCACCAGATCCCCCGCCTGGCGCGAACTGTGGAGCCAATCCAGGCGCCAATCGGCCTTGTCCAGACCCACTGGCTTTTTGAAGTCATAGCCCGCGCCCAGGGTGAATGAAACGCCGCCATTCAAATCGCCGAACTCGCCGTCGCCGAAGGCACCGGACCCGCCGGTGCTGTTAGGCGTGCCGTTCAGGTAAACGCCCGACCGCCAGGAGAAGGCGTCGGCCTTGCCCTCCACGGTCAGGGCGGTGGCCCGGTTGATGCCGAGTTGGTTGAAGATCTGCGAGCGCTCGAAGGTGGGCTGGTTGTTGGTGGATTCCAGCCAGTCATATTGGGCGATCAAGGGCTTGGTTTTGCCCGCCGTGATGCTGAGCCACGACTGGGGCTTCCAGCGGATATAGGCATCCACCAGACCATCATAGAGGTCCTGGAAGCCGTTGTTGCTCTGGAAGTCGGCGCGGATCTCCACTTTCTTTTCAAAGAGCTTGGCGTCGAATCCGAAGCGCGAGCGCCGGTCCTCCCAGTTGCTTTGGCTGCCCTGATTGGCATCGACATCCCAGTATTGCCCTTGATAGCGCCCGCGCAGCTTGAACTCCTCGAGCGTCGGATTCGCTTCGTTCTTGTAGAGCGTGGCATAACTCCAGATTTGGTCGAACACCTCGGTGTTGACCCACGGGTTGCCGGCCTGCGTGTCGGCGGCCGCGGCGTGCAGCGACATCCCGGCCAACAGCACGATTACGTTAGATAGGCGATGGGGGCGGGTATGGATCATGATCTGGCCGGTGGTCCGGCGCGTGTCGGTTGTGGTCTTGGGGGCGAAATCATCACCCGCTCGGCCATCGATTATCTCATCGTCCTTTGTCGGATCAGACCGCCGCCTTGGCGCGGGCTTCGTCGGCCAGGGCCGTGCTGAGGTAGCGCTCACCGGTGCTGCAGCCGACCGTGACGATCAGCTTGCCGGCATTTTCCGGGCGCGCCGCAACCTGCAGGGCGGCCCAGACGTTGGCCCCCGTGGAGATCCCGACGAGCAGGCCCTCGGTGTCGGCCAGGCGGCGGGCGGTTTCGATTGCGTCCTCATTGGTGACGAGCACCACCTCATCGATGATGGCGAGATTGAGGTTGTCCGGGATGAATCCGGCACCGGCGCCTTGAATTTTGTGAGGTCCGGGAACCAACGGTTCGCCGCGCAGCGTTTGGGAAATGACCGGGGATCCGGCCGGTTCCACCGCGATGCTGCGCAATCCCGGCTTGCGCGCTTTGAGAACTTCGCTGACGCCGGTGAGGGTGCCACCCGTGCCCACCGCCGCCACAAACACATCCACCTGGCCGTCCGTGTCTTTCCAAATCTCCTCGGCCGTGGTCCGGCGGTGGACTTCCGGATTGGCGGGATTGCTGAATTGGCCCGGTGTCCAGGCTCCCGGCGTTGCCTCCAACAATTCCTTGGCACGGCCGATCGCCCCCTTCATCCCGGTGGCCGCCGGGGTCAGCACCAGATCAGCGCCCAGCAAGGCCAGCAAGGTCCGGCGCTCGAGGCTCATGCTCTCCGGCATCGTGAGCGTGATGTCGTAACCCTTCGCCGCCGCGACAAACGCCAGCGCGATGCCGGTATTGCCCGAGGTCGGCTCGATGATCCGCGTCTGGCCCGGGGTAATGAGCCCCTTGACTTCCGCGTCTTCGATCATGGCCAGGCCGATCCGGTCCTTCACGCTGCCTAGCGGATTGCGGAATTCTCCCTTGAGGGCGATGGTGGCCGGCAGCCCTGCCGCAAGGCGGTCAAGACGCAGGAGCGGGGTTTGGCCAATGGTGTCGATGGTGCTTTTGATGTTGGACATAATCTCTGATTTGGTTGGTGAAATGATCAATCCGGGCGCGCGGCCCAGGTCAGGCAGCTGAGGTTATTTTTTCCGGGCGAGGGTGTCTTCGCGCGCTGCCACGAAGCGCGTCTTCTCGATACTTTCGATCTGGGTGACCCGTCCGTCATGCACGGTGATCTGCACCGAGCCGAAGCGCAGGTTGCCCACGTTGTTGCGAACGATTTCCAGCCATTCGGTCTTGGTTGCGTCTTGGGCCGGGCGTTCAGATGTGTTCGAGTCCATAGGATTCCGGGGTAAAAGTGGCGAGTTGGGTGAAGCCGGCCAAAAATCCGTCGGCCGGATCGGCTTTGCGTTTCGAGAGCTCCCCCACCCTGGCCAGCGTGCCGGCCGGGGCGAAGGGCGGGATGATGCCGTCGCGCCGCATCTTGCGCAGCGTCACTTCCACCACCTGCGCGATACTGTAGCGGTCGAGGATGTTGGCGATGGCGTTGCGCACGTCGATCATCACCATCCGCAGCCCGCAGTGGTCCTCGTCCGGGCAGGTGCACGGCTGATAGGCGCTCTCACTCGCACAGCAAATCGGCGCCAAGCGGCCGTCCACCAAGCGGATCAGTTCGCCAACGCCGATTTGATCCGCCGGCTTGGCCAGCGAGTAGCCACCGAATTTACCACGGGTGGTTTCGACGATGCCCGCCTCGCGCAACTCCTGCAAAATGCGCTCGACGAACTTGAGCGGCAGACGGTTCGCCTCCGCCAGGTCAGCCCCGGAAACCGTGTCCCGCCCCATCTCGGCGGCAATCCCCAGATTGATGGCGGCGCGCAGCGCATACTCGGCTTTTTTGGATAGGTGCATTCGGTTATGTGGACAAGACGGTATGCAATAAGCCGGGCCCCGCAAGAAAAAAACCCGGGTTTTTTCTCATCGTCTGGTCAACCTACTGGCGTTCTGCGACTTATGACATAATCAAAGCAGTGCCGCGGCCGAAATTCCGATCCCCCACCCCACTCCGCACGGTGCCGATGGACGAGCTGAGGCGGCCTCATTGTGCGCCTGAAGGCGGGCGGCGGCCGACAAGTCAATCCGGCAGGAGCATGGCCAGCAGCTCATCCAAGGGGACACTCACGATGGCGGTGGCCAGATCACTCATGGCATAGGGCAGGATCACATTGCCGTCGTGCAGCAGCGCCCCGCAACTGTAAACCACGTTGGGCACGTAGCCTTCGCGTTCATTGCCTTCCGCCGACAGCAGTGGTTCTCGGAGTCGGCCGAGCACCTTGGTCGGGTCGCGCAGATCCAGCAGGGCCGCCCCGAGGCAATACTTGCGCATCGGGCCAACGCCGTGGGTGATGACCAGCCACCCGGCCGCAGTCTCAATAGGCGAACCGCAGTTGCCGATTTTCACCGATTCCCAGACCTCCGCGGGTCGCAGCAGGATTTGCGGATCATTCCAGTAGTGCGGATTATCCGAGAACATAATGTAGAGGTTTTCGTCGTCTTGGCGCGAGAGCATCGCATAACAGCCATCGATGCGCCTGGGGAATAGTGCCATGCCCTTGTTCTGCACCGCGCTGCCATTGAGGGTGAGCACGCGGAAGTGCAGAAAATCCTTCGTCTCGATGAGCTGGGGCAGGATGGCGCGACCGCTGTAGGCGGTGTAGGTGGCATAATACATGATCGCGCCGTCGTCATCGGCAAAGCGCACGAAGCGGGCGTCCTCAATGCCATTGCTCTCGTTGGCGGAAACCGGGAAGATGATCCGCTCGCTCAGGCCCAGCTTGGCGGAGAAGCGGATTTCATAATTGGAATCGGCCAGCCACTGGATGCATTCGAGCGTGCGCTGCAGGTCATGGGTGGCGGGTTGGTGGTGATGACGCACCGTGGCGACGCTTTGATTGAGCTCGCTGCGGGTGAACTCGCCGTCCAGCGGGTCCATGACCGCATTGACATAGTCGTTGTCGAAACCCATCTCATGAAACTTGTCGATGAAGCTTTGCTTGCGATAGCTGGGGTTGGGGACGATTTCGGGCACGGTCACGAAGCGCGAGATCGGATCGAGCTGGATATGGCCGTCCGGGGTGATGACGCCCAGGCGGAACTCGATCGAGGAAATGTGACCTTCGCCAGTGGCGCGCAGACTCATGATGAAGCGCAACGCCCCTGCCGGAATTCCGCTTTGATCGGGATGTGGCACGATTGAGGGATTGAACAAGGCGGCGGATTCCAACGAATACTCGCCGGAAAAGAACGCGCCGATGAGCAACTGCCGGGGGCGGGACAGCGTGCGCTGGGTGAAGATGTGTGGCTGCACTTTGAGATAGTGCTCCCACAGCAGTTCTTCAATGTCGTAGTGCCGGGCATGAAACTCCTGATGCACGTCCTGCATTTTCTCAATCACCTCGTCCTCGGAGAGGGCCAGCACCCGGCCAAGGATGGTCATAATCCGCTGCGCCGAGGCTGGAATAAACGGCCGGATCAGCACCCGCGTACTCTCCGGGAGCAGCATGATTTCGTGGCGCACTAAGTGGATGGGGTTCATACAATCGCGGGAGAGGGTGGGATGGAGTCCGGATGGGCCTGCTGCATGGCAGCCAGTGACAAATGGAAGGCCAATGAGGACTCCGCCCCTTGGTTGGCATTGACACGGTCGTGATGCAGCCCGTCGCCGCAGCCACCGGTGGCGGGGTCATAGAGCGGCAAGCCCAGGTCGTTGCGGCCCAGAAACCACTCGAAGGCACGAGTGGCCTCATCCGCCCAATACGGGTCCCGGGTGACGCGAAACGCCTCCAAACACGCCTCCACCGTGGCGCAGGACTCGACCGGTTGTTGGTCGAATTCGGCGCGAATGCCGTTCTTGGCGTGGAAGCCATTGCTGCCGATGGGCTGGAAATGACCCGCCTGGCTGGTCTGGATGCGGAGCAGCCAGCGCAGCGATTTGAGACCGATCTCCAAGGCCTCGCCATGCACCCGCATCCCATTGCCTCCCAAGATGAGTGCTTGGCAAAGGCGGGCGTTGTCATAGGTCGCACAGGGTTCAAACCATGGCCAGTCCTCCGCCGCACTGCGTTGCCACAACTCCACCAACTGGCCGGTCAAGTGCTTGCAGGTGGTCATCGCCGCCGGGTGCTGGGGAACGCCCCGCAGATACTCATGGATCCCCAGTAGCGAAAACGCCCACGCCCGCGGCGACAGCAAGGTGGCCGCCGCAGGCAAAGCTCGCTCAAACAGCTGCTTGGACAAACGCCTGTGCCCATCGTTGCGCGAGCGCCCCACACCGACACCCAACGCCCACAGCGCGCGCCCGTGACTGTCCTCGCTACCCTCCTCATCGAGCCACTGCCGGCCGTGGCTCATGAAGTTGCGGAAGCGACCCGTCTCGTGATTCAGCGCCGCCGCCAGAAAAGCGAGGTAGCTCGTGGCCTGGGCACCCAGCGGCGCGGGGTCCGCCAGATGATTGCATAGAATGAACGCGCGGGCATTGTCATCGGTGCAGTAGCCCTCATGAAAATTGGGCACGTTGAATGTGGCATGCTGGAAAATTCCCGTGCCGTCGCTCATCCGCACGATGTGGTCCAACCGCTGCGCGGGCCGCGCATACGACCGGCGGCCGTCAGCGCTGCGCGGGGCCGCCGCGGGTGGTGCCAGCGCCTGTTGAAAGGACTCCAAGTAACGCCGCGCGACCGCGGGCCAGAGCATCTCGCGCCCACATTGATAGGCCTCGCGGCGGGTCCTGGCCAGCCGCGCGGGATCGTCCAAAAACGCACACACCCCCTCGGCAATGGCCGCCGGATCACAGAACGGCACCAGGATCCCGCGCCCGTCAGCCAACAACTCCTGGGCATGCCAATAGGGAGTGGACACGACCGCGTTGCCCGCACCAAAGACATAGGCCAGCGTCCCGGAGGTGATCTGTGCCTCATGCAGATAGGGCGTCACATAAATATCCGCCGTGCTGATGAATTCCGTGAGTTCCTCGGATGACACGAACCGGTTGCAAAAGACCACGTGCTCGGCCACCCCGTGCGCCTCTGCCAGGCTCACCAAACTTTCACGATAGCGCTCGCCTTCCCGCGCGAGCAAGTGCGGATGCGTGGCGCCCAGCACCAGATAGATCACCTCCGGGTGCCGCCGCACGATTTCGGGCAGCGCCGCGATGGCGTATTCGATCCCCTTGCCCGCTCCCAGCAACCCGAACGTCAGCAGCACGCTGCAACCCTCCGCGCCGCAGCGCGCCTTGGGAAAATCCGGATTGGCGATTGGAATATCAGGAATGCCGTGGGGAATGATATCAATCTTCGCCGCCGGCACTCCATACGTGGCCTGCAAGATCTCGGCACCCTTGCGGGCCATCACCACCAACCGCGCGCTGCGCGTCACGAGTTCCTCCATCACCGCGCGCTGCGCCGCATCGGGCTGGCCCAGCACCGTGTGCAGGGTCGTCACCACCGGCATCCGCACCTCGCGCAGCAAGCTCAGCACATGGCTGCCCGCCGGCCCGCCGTAGATCCCGAACTCGTGCTGCAGGCACAGCACGTCGACCTGGTGGCAGTTCAGGAAATCCGCGCTGCGCCGGTAGGAATCCAGATCCTGCTCGAGCAATTCGAAGCGCACTCGCGGTGGATAGGGATAGCCTTCCACCCGGTCGTTCACGGCCACCGCATAACACTCTGCCAGAGGCACCGCCTCGCCCACCGCCTCGCAGAGATCATGCGTGAAGGTGGCGATTCCGCAGTGCCGCGGCGTATAGCATCCCATAAATGCCACGCGCCCTGGCCGCGCCTCTTTGCCTGCGATGGTTCGATCATGAAATTTCACCCTAGCATCGTAATCAGATTCACGACCCGGGCGCAATGGAAGATTTATCAGGACCAACGGCAGGCCGCCCTCATTCGTCGTCGATTTTCAGGCGCTGCGGCCGCTTGAGCGGAATCGCCTCCTCGACATCGCCCAGATCCAGGCTGTCGAGCACGTTGGTGCGGCGGCGCACCAAGCCGGTCTCCTCGGAGGTGGCGGCGAAGCTCGGGAGCTCGGTGTGATAGGGGTCGTCTCCTAACAAGACCGGCGATTTCGGGCGGACCGGCACGGCGTCCAGCGCGGGGGCGTTGAGCAGGGTCAGGGCCGCCGGGCTGGTCTCGCCGCTGGTGCCGGAGTGGATCGGGCACAACGGCAGTTGTTCGGTGCCCTTGCGGAAATACTCGGTCACCGCGGTGGAGCGGGAACGCACGACGCCGGAACCGGGGGTCTCCGCGTATTCCTGGCAGAACTGGGTCGCCCGCTGGCCGGAGCGCGCGCACACCGGCACCTCGACCACGTTGGCGGGCGGCAGCAGCTTGCCGCCGCCGAACGACGGGGCCGCCGCATTCATCGTCGCCTGCCAGACGGGCATCGCGAGGTCCCGGCTGAAGGCGCCCGGATAGATCGGCTCGCCATTGGCGGCGAGATAGCCGGTCCAGACCCCGCAAGTCACCCGTTTGTTATAGCCGACAAACCAGCAATCGCTGAAGTCAGCGGTGCTGCCGCCCTTGCCCGCGCCCTGAAACGGCTTCTCTGCCAGGCCGTCGAGCACTCCCCGGGAGCTGCCCCGATAGAGCGAACCGGCCATCATGCTGTGCACCTGCCAGGCGGTCGCGGGGTCCATCACCGCGGTGCTCGCCCGCGACTGGCGCTGGCGCCGATAGATCACCTGCCCTGCCGGATCCTCCACCCGGTCGACATAGAACAGCGGTTCCGGGACCAGCTTGCCGCCCGCGGGAAAGGCCGCCATCGCCCGCACCGCCTGCTTCAGCGAGACCTCCTCGAAGCCCACCGACAAGCGCCGCAGCAATTCCGCCTTGCGCAGCGGCAAGCCGAAGGCGCAGGCGCGCTCGACGACCCGCGGCAAGCCGGCCAGGTCGGCGAAGCGCACGGTGGCGGCGATTTTCGAGTTTTCCAGTGCCTCGCGGGCGGTGATGTTGCCGGCGTAGACCGGTGCGGAAACCTCCATCCCCCATTCGCCCAGAATCCCCTCGCGCCCGCCCACCATCACCGAGCGATTGTCCATCGGCGAGTCCTCCACCAAGGTGCCCGGAGTCAGCCCGGCGTCCAGACCGGCGGCGTAGATGAAGGGGAAAAACGCGGTGCCCAGCGGGCGCTTGCCCTGCTCGATAAAATCATAGGGAACCTGGGCGTAATCGCGCCCACCCACATGGGCCAGCACCTCCCCGGTGTCATGGTCGACCATCAGCACCGCCCCTTGCAAATACTCGGCCGGCTTGGCGCTGGTTTTGTGATAATCCTCGTATTTCTGCCGGCGATAACCGGGCCGGGATTCGGCCCGGGCCAGGCTGGCTGACAATGCCTTCTGCGCCGCCTCCTGCGCCTCGCCCAGAATCGTGGTATGGACGGTGAATCCGCCGCTGGCCATCGCATCCTCGCCCAGCGCATCGCCCACCGCCTCGGCGATGCGCTCGTAGAGATGGGTCGTGCCGCGCCGCAGCGGCTTGGAATTGAGCACCAGCGGCAGGGCCCGGAGGCGGGTCAGCTCGGCGGAGGAAATCATCCCCTCCTCATGCATCCGCAGGAGCACGTAATTGCGCCCCTCACGGTTGATCTCGGGATTGTTGAGCGGCGAGCGTTCGGTGGGGTTCTTGATCAGCGTGACCATCGACGCACACTCCTCGGTCGTCAGATCCAGCGGCTCCTTGCCGAAGTATCCCAGCGCCGCCGAGCGGATCCCATAGAAGCCGCTGCCAAAGTAAATCCGGTTCAGGTAAAACTCCAGAATCTCGGACTTCGAGTAGCGTTTCTCGATGCGGATGGCCAAAAACGCCTCGACGAGTTTGCGCTGGATCGTGCTTTCCTTGCGTTGTTTGGCCTCCTCCTTGAGGTTGTAGGCATTGCGCGCGAGTTGTTGGGTGATCGTGCTGGCGCCCTGTTTTTTCCCCTGGGCGTTCAATTTTCCGGCGCGGATAATGCCGATGAAATCCACTCCGCCGTGGGTGAGAAACCTGGAATCCTCACCCGCCCGCAAGGCCTTGATGAAAATCCCGGGCACCTGGTCGATGGCAATCACGCTGCGGTTTTGCACGAAGATCCGGCCGATTTCCTTGCCGTTGCGGTCGACGATCAAACTCGGGATTTCCAGATCGTTGATCCGATCCAAATCATAGGTCATCGCCCGCTCGCGATATTGGCGGGTGTAGTCCTCCACCCACATCCAGCCGACGCCGGCCATCACCCCGGCGAGCAAAAACAGCGACAACCACAAGCCTTTGCGCTTGTAGAAACGCGGGGAGCGGGTCTTCTTTTGGTTCGTTTTCTGAATGCTCGCCATGCCTGATCTGGATCCACCGCCACCCTCTCAGGCAGCCGCGCGCCCACAGCAGTATCCCATCGCCGCGCCCTCCGCAACTCCTTCGTTGGCGACAACCCTGCACCAACGAATCGCAAGCCTCGGCCCGCTGCGCTTTGCGGAATTCATGGCCGCCGCCCTCTATCAGCCGGATCGCGGCTATTACGCCCGGGAAACCCGCCAAATCGGCCGCCAAGGGGATTTTTTCACCAGCGTGAGCGTCGGCCCGCTGTTCGGCGAGATCCTCGCCCGGCGGTTTCTCAGCGAGTGGCTGGAACTCGGATCCCCGCCGCGCTGGCGCATCATCGAATCCGGCGCGCATGACGCCACCCTCGCCGCCGATGTGCTCGGAGCCCTCGCCGCACTCGCCCCCCGTGCGTTCGATGCCCTCGACTACGTGATTCCCGAGCCATTGCCCGTGCTCCAGGCGGCGCAACGCGCCAATCTTCTCGACTATCGCGGCCGCGTCCGCTTCACCACCCACCTGCGGGACCTCGCCGCCGACCCACTGCCGGGCATCGCTTTCGGCAACGAATTGCTCGATGCCTTGCCGTTTCACCTCGTCGAGTGGCACGGCGGCCAATGGCAGGAATGCCGGGTCACTTCCGGCCCGGACGGCGGATTCGAGTGGATCCGCGGTGACATCGACGACCCGCTGCTGTTCGCCGCGCTCGCGCCCTTGGGCGACGACTTCCCCGACGGCTACCGCACCGAAGTGCGCACCTGCTTCCCCGCCCTGCTGGAACCCCTGACCCGCTGCCTGCATGCCGGGCTGATGATCTGGATCGACTACGGGTTTGCCCGCCCGGACTATTACCACCCGGACCGCACCGCCGGCACCCTGCGCACCTTCGCCAACCATCAGGCAGCCGCCAACCCCTTGACCAACCCCGGCTCCGCCGACATCACCTCACATGTCGATTTCACCGCGCTGGCGGAAGCCGCACTGGCGCTAGGCGGGCGGCCCACCGTCTTCCGCAGCCAGGGATCCTGGCTCACCCACGTCGCCCGCCCTTGGCTACTGGAACAGGATGGCAACCCACAGCCCGCGTTCCTGCGCCAATTCCAAACCCTGACACACCCCGCTCACCTCGGCGCCAGCTTCCACGTCCTCGAACTCTCGTGGAATCCCGACGCCACCCCGCCCGACGCCACATCCCTCGCCCGCCACCTGTTCGGCACCTGTCCGCCAAGGAATCCAACAGGCTGAATCTGACACCCAAGGAGCGGCGGAATCCGTCCGCCGATGCCCGTGGCAAGCCAATGTGTGAGAGGCCCGCTTCATTGTCCCACATGGACCTGGGCGATCAGATATCGCCCCTCCGTGCCCTCCCTGTGAGGGATACCTGTCCGCCGACTCATCTCCGGGCCCCCATCCGCTAAAAATCTCCCCCTCCCCCGAATTGCGCCCTTGCCCTGCCTGGTCGCCCCGCTAAAGTCCCCACGCAGGCCGGGATGGCGGAATTGGTAGACGCGCTTGACTTAGGATCAAGTAGAGCAATCTGTGCAGGTTCGAGTCCTGTTCTCGGCACTTTTGGCAGCAAGGCCGCAGCGCACACCATTTTTTCAGGAAGCGGGGTCAGCTATGAATGCGCTAACTTAACCGCCTGAAGGCGGCACTACATACCTCCCCAAGCAACGTCCCTTCCAGCGTAGGTAGTCCCGCCTTCAGGCGGACTGTGAATCCACC
>Ga0194037_1001219_pt1 | contig 18890 bp, 26 predicted proteins | sample JunL306m_MetaG_FD_148653 | JGI IMG/M metagenome (GOLD analysis project Ga0194037, IMG submission 148653) | Anoxic zone freshwater microbial communities from boreal shield lake in IISD Experimental Lakes Area, Ontario, Canada - Jun2016-L304-6m | ecosystem: Environmental > Aquatic > Freshwater >...
ATGCTAGGCTATTTTTTATTCCAATAATTAATTTGATTGATAATTTGAAGCTTATTGATACTATTTTGGGTAATGGTGTTTTTTGTGTTCAGATATGCATTAATGGCTAAGATATAATCTGTAATTTTTGCTTCTCCAATTTCTAATAATTTTTTATTGGCCTCTATGAGGGTTTCAGTCAAAATAACTTGCTTGTCGGCTTGTGCAATTACTTTATTGGTAGCTGTCAATTGTTGCAATAATTGAATAACTTGTTGATCATATTGCTTTTTAAAAAAATCTCGATAATCTTGTCTGGTTTGTTCTGCAATTTTAATTTTATTCACCTGCATCTTTTTTTGATGGCCGTCATAGATAGGCACTGTTAGAGAAACACCTGCACTTGCACCAAAATTTTTGTAACCCATGTAAGAAAAAGAGGATAAGAACCCCCCATCTGCATACAAGTTTAATTTGGGTTTGTAACTGTATTCAACCTGGGCAATATTATTCTTTAATTTAAAACTATCTACAATAAATGGCTGATAATAAATGGTGCTTTCTATTTCAGCAAGCGGTTCAATTTTTACCGCAGGATCTGCCAAAAACACTCGAGCCGTGTCTTTGATGCCACATAGGTAATTGAGTGAAGCAATTTCGTTTTGATATTGCGCCGCCAATTGCTCGTTTACAATTTCTTGTTGTTGCGTGGTAATGATAAAATTTAAATAGTCGGTTTGTTTATAAATACCTTTTTAGGTATATACTTTTAAAATGGATACTTGTTTTTTCAACAAATCCAATAAACTTAAATTAAAAATAATTTGTTGATGCACACCATAGGCTGTAATGTATTGTGCCGTGATAGATTTTGAAAGATCTTGTGCAGAAATTCTTCCAGAAACATTCAATGATTCATTCAATAAACGGATGGCTTCATGCTGATTGGCTAAGTTTTCTTTACTAACTAATTTCTTAGTGGCTACCACTTGCTGTGCAAAATTGGTACCATTAGTAACTGCATAATCATAGCCCCACCCATTGGAAGAAGGTGAAAAAGAGTTGGTACTTAGTCCATTCACTTGTACTTGATAGCCCGCTAAAATTTTTAAACTATCAATCAAGTTAACCGCTTGTTGATTTTTTAAATCTTTTAAAAGCGGACTATTATCTAAGCCAAGACTTATATAATCTTGCAACTGTTTTTGCTGACCAAAACTGCTTGCAAAACAAAAAATGCTAAGAATAAAAATTGAACTAATTTTTTTGCTAAAAATGGACAAAATATACATGCACCTAAGATACTATATTCTTAGTTTTCTCCCTTGATCTAAAAGATAAATGGCGCCTATTCTTGACAAAATACGGCTTAAGGTACTTTTAAGGTAAATTTGACCAAATAATAAGCATTCTTACCTATTTTAGACTTTAACTAGCTGGCATTAAACTTATTACCCATGGATGAAATAGAAGTACCCACCGAACATTTACATGAAGCCATTCATGAACAAGTGCACCATGCCAGTAATGGCAAAGAACAAAAATGGTCCATGTTGGTGGCTATATCTACTGCTTTAATGGCAGTATTGGCGGCCATTTCTAGCTTATTTGCAGGCCACAATTCCAACGAAGCAGTGATCAATCAAATAAAAGCATCTGATGAATGGGCTTTTTATCAAGCAAAGGGCATCAAAGCCGAAATCAAAGCCATCAAAATTGGAAACGCTTCTACCGATACTACCGAATACAATCGATACAAAAAGGAACAGGCTACCATTAAATTAGCAGCCGAAGCATTGCAAGCAGCATCAAAAGAACATTTAGAAATTGAAAAGAAGTTTGCAAAAGCTGTAACCTTTTTTCAAATTGCCATTGCAATATCTGCTATTTCCATTTTAACCAAAAGAAAATTTTTATGGGTAACTAGTTTGTTTTTAGGGGCTTTGGGACTGCTATTTCTATTACAGGGCATTGGGATTTAGAACTGAATGCCAATCAATTGAAAAATTATATTTATATTTATAGTATAAAAGTTTAATTATGGGATTTCATATTAATAAAAAAGTGGCTGATAAAAAAGCTACCACAGGCGCTAAAGCTACTTTTCAAGGGGGTAGTTCAAAATTTATCGCAAAAGCAAGTACCAAGTCTACCGGCACCACTAAGAAACCAATTAAAACTGGTGGATCTAGAGGTAGTTGATTGTAAATTTAGTTGATTAAGGTGGGGGCAATAATTTTTTGCCAAATACGATAGCCTTTTGCATTCATATGCAAATTATCGGCTATAAAAATATCTTTAAATACCTGGCCATTTTCATCTAGCATGGCATGATGTACATCTAAGAGATGCGCATTTTTTTGGGTAGCTAAATAATCCTGAATTAATTGATTGGCAGCAACAAATCTTGGTTCTAAATTCCATCTTGCCACACTTGGTTTGATCGAAACATACATCACCGGAATCTTCTCTCCCAAGTTGGTTCTAATAATTTTATATAAAGTTTTAAACCTATTAAAAACTATTTGTGGAGTAATGGTATCATTGGCTGCAAAATCGTTTTCACCACAATAAATATAAATTTGTTTTGGATGGTACTTAAGAATGATTGCTTTAGAAAAATAAATTACATCCGTTAAGCTAGACCCGCCAAAACCTCTGTTGATAATAGGATAGCCAGGAAAATATGCTTTAATGTCTTTCCAATAATTAAAAGAAGAACTACCTACAAATAAAATGCTATTGGTGATAGGTTTTTCTACACTATCTGCTTTAGCAAAAGCATTGATTTCATCTTGGAATGGCGCAATGGAATTGTTTTGTGCATGAGCAAAAATATTTGCCACTAATAAAAAACAAAAGCTTACAAAATATTTTTTCATAAAAATTAGTTCGACTTTCTTAAATACTTTGTCAATAATACAATGGTTTGCTCATTCACTTTTCCTTCAATTTGTTCGGGATTATCGGCTACTAAATGTATTTTTTTAACAATGGTCCCCTTGGGTGCCATAAAATTGGCGCCCTTCACATTTAACCCTTGCGTCAACACTACGGTATCTCCATTTAATAATTCTGTTCCATTGCTGTCCACATGTATCGGCGATTTAACAAAAGCACTCAAGGCCCAGGTGACCACAGGTTCTTCCAATTCTACCGAGGTTAAAATTTCATTGGCCCATTCGTTGTCCTTTAATTGGTACAATAATCTATAACTTAAGGCTTGAACACTTGGTTCTGTATTCCAAATACTGCCTGCCAAACATTGCCAGTGGTTGCCTGCTTCTTTGCCTTCGATAATGGCTAAGCAAGTAGCACATACTGCCACTTCATGCTCAATCACATCGTTATTTTTTGGACTTACGGCATATGCTTCGGTGGGAATTTCTGTGGTACATAATTCACATAAATCTTGCGCACGTTGCTTTAATTTTTCTGAAATTTTCATTATTTGGTTTTAGTCATTGTTTAAAAAAAGGAGAGAGAATTGCCTGAAGGAACATGCGTGGTTTTAATACTTGGATATTTTTCATGCAACCAAGTAGCCACAAACTCAGAACCCGCTTCCTCACTGGCAATATGCCCAAGTACGATTAATGAAACATTGTCTCCTTTGGACCTTGCATCTCTAATATATTCGGCCGTTTCCCACTCCGAAATTTCACCACATATTAATACATCAGGCTTTAATTGTCTAAGTCCTAAAATATGTGAACTAGCGCCGCTTGCACCTAACATAAATAAAAGCTTGGAGCAATCTTGATTCAAATCACCAATAAATCTAACCTGCTCCACGCCTAATGTCGTTTTCATATTTGTAATAACCTCATTCAATTTCGTGGTTGGTAGGGTAGCCATTTTAGGCACTGCCTTAGTGGTATATTTTAACCAATCTAATTTTTGTAAAAAAGTAGATGTTACCGGATCTGGATTTAAACGGTGCACATAATCGTGGTTGCGCCAAACAGCGATATTATTTTTTTTAAGTAAATCCATTTTATATTGATACACCGGATCATTTTCTAACCAGGCAGTGGCATCTTGATGATTGTAAAAAGTAGGTTCATGCGCAATGATAAAATTAGCGCCCAGATTTATAGATTTTTTAATCACTTCTACTGTGGCAAACATCGAAGTGACAATTCCTTTTACCACTAAATCTTTTGTGCCAGACTTTAAAGTATCAACGGTTTCTTTTAAAACTTTCCCTGGCACTTCACTAATAAATTGATCCATGATTTGACCAACAGTAGTATTTTCGTTGGAAGGTGCAGTAAATGAAGCAAGGCTAGCAATAGGCTTAGTGATTAACAATTGCCCACCTGCAAGGGCAGTTACACTACTAATAAATTTTCTTCTTGAATTGTTTGCTTTCATAGTAAAATTTTAAAAGATTATAATGAATGTATTTTTAAAAATCAATTATCTTCTTCTAGTAAATTTTTTAGTACCTATTTGCTTAGGCGCATAATTAGGGGTAGGGCCAAACATATCAGGCACTTTTCCTTTTAATACAGGAGCGCCCAATAAAGCTTCAATTTCGGCAAATTTACTTTGTTCTTTTTCCGCCACCAAGGTAAAGGCAGTGCCAGAAGTGGCCGCCCTAGCGGTTCTTCCAATACGATGAATGTAATCTTCCCCATCATTGGGTACATCGTAATTAATCACTAAATCGATGTCATCAATGTCAATACCTCTGCTTAAAATATCGGTGGCCACTAAAATATTGGTCTTTTGATTTCTAAAATCTTGTAAATATTGCTCTCTGCTTTTTTGATCTAAATCGGAATGTATTTCGGCAACAGAAAGTTTGGCCTGCATTAACTTATTGGCCAATTGCTTGACATTAATTTTTTTAGAACAAAAAACAATTACTTTAGAATAGCGTTTTGAACTTAACATGTCAATGATGACGGGCACTTTTTGTGCATCATATACAATGAATGCTTTTTGAATGATCTGCTCAGGTGGCTTGGAGATGGCAATATTTATTTCCACCGGTTGATGTAATATTTTTTTAGCTAGCTCCCTCATTTTAGCAGGCATGGTGGCAGAAAACAAAAGATTCTGACGATCCTTGGGTAAAAAAGTGATAATTTTTGCAATGTCATCTGAAAAACCCATGTCCAACATTTTATCTGATTCATCTAAGACAAGATATTTTAAACCTTTCAGCTTCACATAGCCCATATTTAAATGTGCAATCATTCTTCCAGGTGTACACACTACAATATCCACCCCGCTGGTCAATGCTTTTTTTTCTGCTACGAATGAACTTCCATCTCCTCCACCATAGACTGCAATAGAACTCACATCCGTAAAATAAGAAAGGCCTTCGATGCTTTCTGCAATCTGAATGGCCAATTCACGGGTAGGTACAATAATTAATGCATTGATGTCACCAGACTGATGCGAGACGGTCAATAATCTATGTAACAAGGGTAATAAAAAAGCAGCGGTTTTACCCGTGCCTGTTTGGGCTGCGGCAATAATGTCTTTCCCTTCTAAAATAGGAACCATTACTTGTTGCTGAACTGGTGTAGCTGTTTCATAACCCATGGCATCAATGCCATCTAAAATTCGCTGGTCTAAGCCCAAATCTATAAACTTCAAAATAATCTCTTTTAGTAATTTGTAGCTATAAAGGTACAACTATTAAACCATTGACTACCCTGCTTCCTACGCTTAAGCGGGATATAACAGTTTTTTAAAGAAATGAATTACTTTTATCCTCTCAAGCAGCCTCCCAATGTCCCAATTGAAAAACGACAAAGAAATACAGTCCTATTACAATTCCACTCATTTTGAGTATCAATTGATATGGAATTGGAATTTAAAAACAACTCCAGCATTGCATTTTGGTTATTATGACGAAAAAGCCACCAAACATGCGCAAGCAATTTTTAGAATCAATGAAGTGCTGGCCGATTGGGCAGACATTAAAGAAGGCACGACAGTATTGGATGCAGGATGCGGATTGGGTAATTCCACCTTATGGTTGACCCAACATAGAAAAGCAAAAGTAATAGGTATCACCCTGGTAGAAAGTCAAGTAGAGATTGCCTATAAAATGGCAAAAAAACAAAACATACAAGGCGCAGCATTTAGAACCGCCAATTATTTAAATGCCCCTTTTGAAGATGAAAGTTTTGAAATAGTATGGGCCATCGAGAGTCAGTGTCATACGGTAGATAAATCTCTTTTTTATAAAGAAGCCTTTAGATTGTTAAAGCCAGGAGGCAGATTGGTGATTGCAGATTCAATTCGGTCTTCGAGACAATTGAATGCCAAAGATGAAACCTTATTAAAAAATATTTTCAATGCATGGGCCGTGCCTGATATTGATACTATTGAAGAGCATCAAGCCAACGCAGCAAAAGTAGGTTTTGTAAATTTTGAAAGCAAGAATGTATCCAAAAATATGTTTGTCTCTTATAAAAATTTAAGAAAGACCATCCATAAATTGACACCGCTTGCAGAAATTATGTATCGCTTACGTATCTTATCAAAAATCAGGTACGACAATTTCAAGCAATCAGGAAAACAAGCAGATGCCCTAGAACAGGACTTGTTCAGGTACTATACCTTGCTGGCGCATAAGCCTAAGTAAAAAAATTCTTTAAAAATTAGTGCACGTAAATACCTCTGGTGATGCTTGACAATTTCATGTCATTACCAATGGTCAGTTTTCCAAACTTATAATTGTAGGTAGACCCGTCGGAAAAATCAAAAATAAAATTGAATAGCCCAATAAAATCATCACTAGACCTAGAATTAAATAAAAAGGAAACTTTAGAATTGAATATGGTAGACTTGGTTACTTTCTTATTTAAAACATCCATTTGTAAAATTCTTTCTTCCCCAATGTCTAATGTACCATATAAGATTTGAGTGGCATATTTTTCGCTTCCCACAGCGGCTTTGATAGATATATCTACCGAAGAAGCAAACAACAAAGGATCATTGATATTATTTACTTCAATGGTTACATTGGTTAAAAAGGGATCCACTTTAGTGGTATCATTTTGCGCCTTCAAGCCTAGCCCAAAAAATACCAAGCAAGTAAATAAAACCGTTAGCTTTTTCATAATATACAAAGCTAAATCTTAAAAATCAAAAAAAATAGGTTTAAATTACGATACATTAAAATACTTGCCATATGAAAGCTTTATTCATCCTAGGACTTAGTTTATGTAGTTTCCATGCATTTAGCCAAAACAAGGAAGAGGCTGCCATTATTAAATTATTGGTGAAAGAATCCACTACTTGGCGAGCTGGAGATGGCAAAGGCCATGTAAGCTGCTGGGCCATTAAACCATACAGTAGAGTATTTATTAGTACCCCCAGTGGAGAATTCATAGTGATACCTGCAGCTAAATTATCCGATACCACGAATGTAGGTAGCGGCACCTTTGAAAATAGTAATTATAATTTTAGCATACATGGAGACAATGCATGGGTAAGCCATGATGAAGTTTCTATAGATCTAAAAGGAAACAAAACTTATTCGCACGAAATTAAGATGGTGGAGAAAATAAAAGGCGAATGGAAAATTGTAGCCGTTTCCATGCACCTATTTAAAAAATAAGTTTCCATTTTTTATTGAACAGCCAACACCACCCTTCTATACCTGGTTAAGGCTGGAGACCCATTGTCAGTGCCTTCTACAATGATATGGTAGAGGTCTCCTTTTTTTGCATGGATGGGAATCTCCGCTTTCAAAAGATGGTCTTTTAAATTGAGCGTAATAGCCCCAGCGCTTAGTTCTGCATAAGGCCATGCTTTGAGCTTCACCGTATTTTGATCAGGATCGGTACTGCTAATATGCAATGTAATGGATTGACCAGGACGTACATTAATACTAGTTCCTTCTTTGACCCTAATGGTTGGTGCATGATTGGCCTGCTTAAAACTTTGCACACACCAATTGGCTCTTGCTGCAAAATCTTCTTGCACAGCCACTAGCCATCTTGTTTGAGCAAAATTGATGTCTAATTTATTTAATTCAGGATTAAAATCTGCAGCAGTTGGCCCGTCCTCATACCTGAATGGATTGTCTGCAGCAGCCACAAATCTGCCGCCCCAACCACCAAAGGTAGGATGATTGGTATTGTCTAAACCAACATCGACCAATTGTAAAAAAGCAGGCGAATCCCCTTCCGAGATAAAATCATATTTTTCAAAAGATCCCCATTGAGTGTTGTTTAATTTTGTTGGGTCACCATGGGTATGTTCCTCATCCCCTGCTTGTTTTTGGCCATCGCCATAAGCATAATACATTTTCAATAAGGCGCCATGATTCAAAATTATTTTAGAAGACATATATGGCCCTTCAAAATAAGATTGCATCGATTTTGGTATGGTTTTTTTCCAAGGATAAGCAAAGCTGCCAAACTGATGTGCATTGTAAAATACAACTATCTTAGGCCAATGAACACCAATGTATTTTTTATAGGTGGCGTCTTGATCCATCACGGTGTAGATGATGGCTTTTCGGGAAATTTGATCCTTGATTTTGTCCCATTGAGCTGTTGAGGCGTATTGATCTTCAATTAATTTTAATGCACGGGCAATGGTATTGGTGCCGCCCCAGGCTTGTAAATAAATTGGCGCTGGATTTTTGTCCATCAATTTATTTTTAATCCAAACGGCACCTTCAGTTACTTTATCCATCTCTCCTTCAAAATCAATATTGCCCACTTTTACTATAGATTTTAAATAGCTAGGGCTAGGATAATTTTTATCGTGTAAAATTAAATTAGGATGCACTTGGGTATACGCATTCAATAAATCTTGGATCCAATTGACGCCAGCCCATCTCAAACTAGTTTTGGCGCCATACATTTTTTTAGTCATCTCCATTTCAGACGTAAATAAAGTCCCCTTACCATCTCCTTTGTAATGCCACATCGAACTAGAATACACCAAGCCTTCTACTTTGTATTCATTGGAATATAGGAGCATACGAATAAAAGTATCAATATCATCAATTTCACCATCGGTAGTAACAATGGTGCGGGCCTGGCCATGTTTTATAATTTTGTTTTGGCTTTGAACATTAAAATTCAAAATAAGTAAACAAGCAAACATTAAATATTTCATAGTATGAATATACAAAAGTAATTAGACCTGTTTCGAAGTTTTTCGATGAATAAATTTGTATAAGAATTATTATTATATTGTGTAAATAAACATTGCCTGCATGCACTTCAAAAAAGGATTAAATTTTATAGGTCTGAGTTTAATACTTATGATCGTATTAGCGGCTTGTACAAAAAAAGAAACTGCAGCCCTAGTCACCAATCAGGAGGCCAGTTTAAGCAGTATCGATTTTGAATACAATGGATCAATTTTTAATACCCTAGTTTCAGGAAATAATATCAATCTAAGTAGGGTTTTGCCCTATGGGGTGACCAAGGCCACCGTAAAAAATATTTACTTAGCAGAAAATTGCATGGCCAATATAAAAGCAGGCGATGTAGTGAATGTATCCAATAATACTACTTCGATTGTTGTTAAAAATACAAGTTCACAAAAAGAAACCAGCTATCAATTGCAATTGACTGCAAGGAATTATATTTCCGTGGTAGATAAGTATGGGCTATTACAAACATTAGGCAATAAAATTGTAGATAAAAATAAAAACCCGGTATCCTTAGCAGGCAATAGTTTTTTTTGGAGCAATAATGGTTGGGGTGGAGAAAACTATTACAAAAGTCAAGTAGTTTCTTGGTTGGCTTTAGATTGGGGAACCAGTATTGTAAGAGCCGCCATGGGCGTAGATGACAATGGTGGTTATTTGTCCGATAAATTAGGCAATGTGACTAAAGTCAAAACCATTGTGGATGCAGCTTTAGCCAATGGCTTGTATGTCATTATAGATTTTCATACAGAAAGTGCTTATAAATACTCCGATGAAGCCGTCACTTTTTTTACAGAAATGGCCACCCTTTATGGCAAGAACGATAATGTGATTTATGAAATTTTTAATGAGCCACTAGATATTTCTTGGCCTAAAGTTTTAAAGCCCTATGCAGAAAAAGTAATTACCGCTATCAGAAAAGTAGATCCCGATAATTTAATAATTGTAGGCACACCTACTTGGTCACAAAGAGTAGATTTAGCAGCAGCAGATCCTATCACCATCTCCAATAACATTGCCTATACCCTGCACTTTTATACCGTCTACCATAAACAAGCCTTACGTGATGTGGCTACTGCAGCCTTGAAAACAGGCTTGCCCATATTTGTGACAGAATGGGGGCCATTGGGCTATACACAGAACGATCCTGAAGCTGAATTATGGATGGAATGGTGCAGAACCAATATGATTAGTCACTTGGCCTGGTCGGTGAATGATAAAGCAGAGGAGTGGTCTATTGCCAAGCCAGGCACTTATAATTTAACCACTTGGGATGATGCCAATTTAACTGAGTCGGGAAAATTAGAAAGAAAATTTATTAGGTCTTGGATTAAATAAATAGACGCATAAGTAAATCGGTTTGTTCGTCATTGCCCAATTTAAAAATATGTTGATCAAATTCCACAAAGCCATTTTTTTTATAAAATTGAATGGCGCGTTCATTTTTTTCCCAAACACCCAACCAGATATATTTTAGTTTTAGCTCCTTAGCCATGGTCAATGCTTTTTGATACAATACCTGCCCTACTTTCTTTCCAAAATAAGTGTTTAACACATAAATACGTTCAATTTCGAGAGAATTGGGATCCTTTACATCAGATTGCGCATCACCTAAATTTAATTTTAAATAGCCAATTTTTTTGTTGTCCTCTAAAGCAAAATAAAATTTTGAATTAGGATTAGTTAATTCATTTTTCAAAGTATCTAAACTTAAATTATTGTTTAGGTAATTATTCATATCCTCTTCAGAATTATAAATAGCAAAAGTTTCTGTAAAAGTTTGTTTGCTTAATAGTTGAAGCGCTACTACCTCACTAGATTTAATTTGGATAATTTGAATGGGTTCCATAAAAGATTTAAGTGGCTTGATTTAATAATTTTTCAAAAGCCTTTCTTGAAGCTCCGCTGAAAAATATTTCTCCACAATAAGTGTAATTTAATTTATCCAATATGCTTAACATGGGTACATTGTCAAAGTTGGTATCCACTTTAATGCTGTAAATATTTTTTTGTAAACACAGTTCTTCTACCATTAAAAATAAGCGCGTACCCATTCCTTTTTGTTTAATATTTCCAGCAGTCGCTACCCTATGCACCACTGCATAAGCTCCATTGGATAGCCATTTACCTTGTATATCATTGTAGGCAGGCTCTACTCCAAAAATAATAGCTGCATAAGCTATAATTGCATCGTTGTCCACTAGCACATAACCATACCCGTTTTGGATATCAGTAATTACAGTTTGCTCATTAGGATAACCATTTTGCCATTGGTCAGAGCCATCCTTTCTTCTTTGTTCAATGGCTGCTTGCAAAATTTCCCAAATGGTATTTTTATCATCGGGATTGGCTAATCTTAAATTCATTTCAACAATTTATACGCAAAGTAAGCACTTTTGATATAATTATAGCGCAGTATTTTAGTCTAAAATATTTATCTTCAAGCATGAATCATTCCTTATCCATCCATCAAATTGATGGCTTTATTAACAATGGTTTTGTTAAAATAGAAAATGCTTTTTCTGCAGCAGTGGCAGCGCAATGTGTTGATCTTTTATGGAAAGCCACCCACTGCCAGCCTGATGATCAAACCACCTGGACCCAGCCTGTGATTAGAATTGGTGAAATGACAGATGCCCCATTTATAGAAGCGGCCAATAGTGCATTTCTTCATAATGCATTTAATCAATTGGTGGGAAAAGACAATTGGATACCAAAAACATCGATAGGTAGTTTCCCCATTAGGTTCCCGTCTCAAGAAAAAGCCAAGGATACAGGCTGGCATGTAGATGCAAGTTTTCCAGGAGAAAATTCTAGCAATTATTTAGAATGGCGTATTAATTTTAAATCAAAGGCAAGAGGCTTATTGATGCTATTTTTATTTTCAGATGTGTTAGAAAAAGATGCCCCTACAAAATTGAAAATAGGTTCGCATTTGAATGTTGCAAGACTACTGGCTCCCGCTGGAGAAAAAGGATTGGCCTTTATGGAACTCGCTGCCCATTTAAATAGCATTAGCGACTGCGCAGAAACTAATGCGACAGGCAAGGCAGGTACTGTTTATTTATGTCATCCATTTATCGTGCATGCAGCCCAAGATCATTTAGGCACAGAACCAAAATTCATGGCCCAACCAGCATTGATGACAAAAAATGATTTTATTTTTGAAACAAGCCATTCATTTAACTGTCCTGTGGTTAAAGCTATATTGAAAGGCTTGAATAAAAATTAATTAGCAATGATGAACCCATTAGTAGATGCTTATTTAAAAAAAGCCAAAAACTGGAAACTTGAAATGGAAGCCTTAAGGGCGATACTACTTAGCGCTCCATTGAAAGAGGAATTTAAATGGGGAAAGCCCTGCTATGCGTATCAAGAAACAAATTTATTTATTATACAAGCCTTTAAAGACAATTGTGCGCTCTTATTTTTTAAAGGGTCCTTATTAAAAGATGAAAAAAAACTACTTGTCAAACCAGGTGAAAATAGTCAGGCTGGAAGAATGATTCGATTTAAGGATGTTCAAGAAATTATAAAAATAAAATCTATCCTAAAGGCCTACGTCAAGGAAGCTATTGATGCAGAAAAAAATGGTTTAAAAGTTGAAATCAAAAAAGAAATACAATTAGAATTACCAGAGGAATTAGTAGCAAAGTTTAAAAAGAATGGGGCTTTCAAAAAAGCGTTTAATGAACTAACCCCGGGACGTCAAAGAGCGTATTTGTTATTTTTTACTGCAGCCAAACAAGCTGAAACAAGGGTCACCAGAATTGAAAAATACACTCAACAAATACTTTGCGGCAAAGGCATCAACGATTGTACTTGCGGTTTATCTAAACGAATGCCCAACTGTGATGGGTCGCACAAGCAATTAAGGAAATAATAATTCTAATACTTTAAAAAAATCTTCCAGCTTCTTCTCATCCAATTGCTTATTGGTTCTTACACTACTACATAAATCAACACCATAAGGTTGAACATAATCAATGGCTTGTTTGACATTGTCTTTATTAATGCCCCCTGCTAAAAACACAGGAATCTTTACTTCCTGTCTAATAGTTTTACTTAAATCCCAGTTATGTGTTTTACCAGTTCCACCCAAAACCTTGGTAGATAAATTGGGATTGCCACTATCCAATAAAATGGCATCTACCATTTCAGCTATTTCAATAGCTTCTTGAATAGAGTTTTCATCTATCACATGAATCACTTGAACTAGTTTAACATGAGGAAGCGCCACTCTTATTTGTTGGTATTGCCTATCGGTTAAGGCATCTACCATTTGAATGGTAGTGGTATTTACTTTTTTGTGGTGCTCAATGATGGCCGCTGCACTTGTTTCGCTGGTCAATAAAAAGGTCTCTATAGGTGGTGGAACCGTTTTGGCAATGGCATGAATTAGTTCATCGGTAATAATTCCCGGACCACTGGGCATAGGCCCAACTAAACCAATTGCCTTGGCGCCATAAGCAATAGCTATTCTAGCTTCTTCAATACTACTAATGCAACAAATTTTTACGCTAACCATATTATTCATATACTATAATTCACACATTAAAAATAAGAAATTTAAATCTTAAATAGAAGAGGCAGGAGTTTAGATTTTGATAAGTTCAAAGAACTTAGTATTTTGTAATAGATTAATGCTAATTTAATAATATGAACAGAGTACAAGTAATTTTAACATTAGATATGGAGAACCTTCCAAGTAATTTTCCTGAATTATTAAAGCAGGAGCAAGAAGTAGTGGCTGTTTGGAAATCGGAAGGATACCTTGAACATTTGTATTTAAGACAAGCAAGAAATGGTGCCGTCTTAGTTTTTAAAGATAAAGAGGAAGAGGAAGTTAAAGCATTAATGGAAACACTGCCTTTTTATAAAATTAAAAAAACTGTTGAATATTATAATTTGATACACCAATTTTAATTTGTGTTCAACTCCTTTTGCTCCAAAAAACTTAAAGAAACATCATGAAAAAAATGTACAAACTATTGATTCTACTAAGTGTTCAATGCTTCGCAATGAATACGTATGCTCAAGATGGAACTATTTACCCGCTTGATGCGCCAAAAGAGCCCAATGCAATTCCTTTAGGCACAGGCACTGTGAAGGACCAGCCTGCACCAGAAACATGGTTTCGTCAATGGGGTGACCCAATGGCAAGAAATATTTCCATAGCTACCTTAACACCCTTCTTGCCAGAAAAAGGAATGGCCAATGGAGCTGCTGTTATTGTTGCTCCAGGCGGGGGATATCGATGGCTTTCCATGGGTAATGAAGGATGGGAAGTAGCTGAGGCCCTTGCTAAAAAAGGAATAGCGGCATTTGTTTTAAAATATAGATTGTTTCCAACTGCAGCTTCTTTGGATGATTTTACAGCATGGATGAACCACCCGCGCCCTGCACCCCAAAAAACTGATGATACTTTAAAAAATACGACCCCTTCTACTCCTTTTCAAATGGATCTATCCAATCAACTGGAGGATGCTGAAGCGGCCTATGCAATGATTGTAAAAAAAGCGAGTGAATGGGGCATTGATACAAAAAGAATCGGAATGATTGGCTTTTCTGCAGGAGCAGGACTAACGATGCATGCAACGCTAAATTCCAAAACAATGAAACTAGCTTTTATTGGCCCAATTTATGGAGGAATGGGTCCAGTGAAAGTACCCGTGAATGCTCCTCCAATGTTTAATGTAATTGCCTCAGATGATTTTTTATTTAATTCCCAATTTGGAGTCATTGATTCTTGGTTTAAAGCAGGTCGCCCAGTTGAATTTCATTTATATCAAAATGGAGGGCATGGCTTTGGCTTAGGAAATCCAAACAAAACTAGTAACCGTTGGTTTGATTCATTCATCTATTGGTTAGATGTAAATAAATTTCTTATTGCTAATTAAATGCAATAAGTCAGGACACAAACTTTTTTAATTTAACTCCTCTAACGCACTAAAGTTGCAACTTTTACAAAATAGCTTGAATATAGAAAGTTTTCTATTAGTAAACTTATTATCTTTACTTTGTGTTTAATATTATCACCCAAAGAACGTTATTTGAATATGGAACTTAGAATCATTAAAACTAAAAAGCAGTATGAGCAATACCTAAATTGGGTAGATGTTCAGTTTGAGCATAAGGTTAAATCAAATACACCACAAGGGGAAAAGTTAGAAGTAGCGCTTCTATTAATTAAACAATATGAAGATGCCAACTATACCATACCCGTTCCAGATCCAATTGATGCTATAAAATTAAAAATGAAAGAGTTAGAATTGAAGAATAAGGACCTTGTTGGCAAGATAGGCAGCAAAGGGTATGTATCATCCTTACTCAATAAAAAAAAGCCATTAACCCTTGAGTTAGCTAAGTTTTTTCATCAAGAACTAAATATACCTGCCGAGGTGTTATTGTCCTAAGGTTATTAATTTTAATTATCTTTATCGTAAATAATGAATCCTATGAAAAGAGCTTTTGTTGATGTTGATATATATGCATCAAGAAATATGTCTGAGGATAAGAATATTGATTACCAATTTTGGTTTAATAAAACTATTCAAGAAAAATTGGCTGCGTCAGTTGCGATGATTGAACTTTCTTTTAATACCAAGGATTTTGTCAAAAATAAAGTTGATCGTAAACAACTTTCATCCTATAAAAGAGCCTTTTAATGAATATTTTTAATGACGATTTTAAAGACTTCATTTTATATTTAAACCAAAACGAAGTTGAATACATAGTTGTTGGAGGATATGCTGTTATCATAAGAGGATATAGCAGATCAACAGGAGATATTGATATTTGGGTAAATAAAAATGAAGAAAATTTTATTAAACTACAAAAAGCAATAAAGTCATTTGGGCTTCCAGAAATAGCTATTAAGAAAGAAGAATTTTTTTCAGATAATTTTGATGTTTTTGCATTTGGCAAACCCCCTTATGCAATTGAAATAATGACAGCAGTAAAAGGTTTAGATTTTAATAGCACTTACAATAATTCCACCATTGAACAGGTAAATGAAACTCCCGTTAGAATAATACATTTACAAAATTTATTAGAAGCCAAAAAAGCGGCTGGTAGAAATAAAGATTTGAATGATATAGAGAATTTACCTTCTGAGTAAAAAGGATTAGTTAACTGAAACTTCCACAGTTTTACCTAGTCCAAATTCAAGCAGCCTGTATAAAGTAGAAAGTTGAATATCTGTTTTCCCATTTTCAATTCTAGAGATAAAGCTTTTTTTGGCTCCAATCTTATCTGCCAATTGTTCTTGCGTCATTTTAGCATTTTTTCTTTCTTCTTTTATTAACTCTCCTATAAGAAAGGCTTTTGCTTTAATTTCAAATTCAGTTCTCCTCTCTGAACCTCTTTCACCATAACGTCCAGTTAAATGCTCATTAAAATTTGTAATATTAGTTTCTTTCTTTGCCATAACTTATTTATTTAGTCGTGCTAAAATATTCGTTCATTAATTTACAAAGTTAACTTAAAATGGAACTTCAATAAAAATATTTTACCCCTCTAACTCACTAATAACCAATAAAAAAGCCCTGCAAAATGCAAGGCTTTTCTTTTCTGCTCCCCAGAAAAGATTCGAACTTTTGACCAATACATTAACAGTGTACTGCGCTACCGCTGCGCTACTGAGGAGTGTTTCTTTTAAGGGTAGCAAAAATAATAAATTTTACTTAAGAACAAAACATTAAAATAAAGAAAATGACTGAAAACCAATAAAAAGTCCCTCTTTTCTTAACTCTATGGGGTATGTTTTCAGGAAATAGCCCTCACCGCTTGTATTTCGGCCATTACAAATATTAAAACTGTACCGGTGCAATGGACAAACCACCTGACCTAGGGGGTTAATATAGCCCTGTGCCATGCGACCACTGGCATGGGGGCATTTACTAGCAAAAGCTAGGTATCCTTCCTTCCATTTTGCTAGTGTAACAGACTTACCTTCTACCTCCAATTCTACCATATTATTTTCAGCCCAGTCTAGGCTTAATGGCGCAGTGGTAATTAATTTCCATTCCAACTTACTCATTAGGTATAATAAACAGTTTTATAAGGAAATCTTATTTGATACATGTCTCTTACTTTATGTAAAATAACTGTTCTTAATTCTTCAATGTTTTGTTTTTCAGTGGCACTTATAAAAACAGCCTGGTTATTGGTAATGACATTCCACTTGTTTTTTAATTCCAATAACAAGTCTTGTTTTACTTCATCACTTACCCACTGATCAAAATGTTTTTGTTTGTATAAATCCATTTTATTGAAAATAGTAATGATAGGTTTATCAAAGGCTTTTAATTCTTGTAAGGTTTTATTCACCACATTTATTTGATCCTCAAAATTATCATGTGAAATATCTACCACATGTAATAAAATGTCTGATTCTAATGCTTCTTGTAAAGTTGACTTGAACGAATCAATTAGATGATGAGGTAGCTTTCGAATAAAGCCAACTGTATCAGAAATGAGAAATGGGGTTCGGTCAAAAACCACTTTTGACGTTTTAGTGTCAAGAGTTGCAAACAATTTATCTTCAGCAAAAACATCACCTTTGGTTATAAGGTTAAAGAGTGTTGACTTGCCAGTATTGGTATATCCAATTTCTGAAATTCGTATAAACTCACCTCTTTCTTTTCTTTGGGTTGTTGCTTGCTTCTCAATTTCAATTAATTTTTTTCGTAATAATGAAATTTTATCTTTAACAATAGAACGATCAGTTTGAATTTGCTTTTCTCCAACACCACCCCTAGCACCAACAGAGCCACTTTGTTTATCTAAATGCGTCCACATATTTTTTAGCTTGGGCAAAATAAATAAATATTGAGCAAGTTCGACTTGTACCTTGGAGGCTGCAGTGGTGGCGCGCTGGCTAAATATATTTAGTATGATCGTTGGCCTATCTAAAACTTTTATTCCAAGCTCCTTTTCTATATTTCTAATTGTACTACCGTTAAGTTCATCATCCACTACTAAAACATCAATATCTTTTAAAGCAATGAATTGTTTTATTTCTTGCAATTTTCCTTTACCCACATAAGTGCGCGTATCGGGATGAGGTAGTTTTTGTTTAAAGGACCGAACGGGGATTAAGCCTGCAGTAATGGCAAGTTCCGCTAATTCCGCCAAGTATTCATCCACCATTTCCTCTGTCTGATCTTTTTGAATCACACTTACAAAAACTGCTTTCTCCTCTTTTTTTAATATTGTCTTTTTCTCTATCAAGTTTACTTATTTATACAAAGATAGGCTAATCCATTAGGTCCATAAAAAAACCCTCCTAATAGAGGGTTTCAATAATATTTTTGTTTTTTCTACAATCCGCTAATAGTTAGCCCAATTGATAACTTATTCATAGCAGCACCATATCCATCACCCAAATAACTTGTTGGCGTATACTCACAACTAATAGAAAAAATCGAATACCCTATTCTACTGGTAATACTTACGTCAATTGGATTAAACCAACGCTTATTATACTCTTTTTCTATATAAGAAGATCCATAAACAGATGTACCATCTTGTCTAACATAATTTTTTGCTTTGGAATAACCTTTTAACAAAGTACCAATTTTCAATCCTACCGCAGCCTTCCATGAGCTATTAGGCTGTGCAGGATCTGAAAAATATCTTAACTCCACAGGCGCTTGCAAATACATGGTTGTTAATTTTTCTTTCGAAAAATGATTTGCTGTAGAATCTAAATGATGAAAAGGCAAAGTGGTAGATGTAGATTTAACATCCACATAAGTATGTGGAT
>Ga0194037_1001221_pt1 | contig 18883 bp, 18 predicted proteins | sample JunL306m_MetaG_FD_148653 | JGI IMG/M metagenome (GOLD analysis project Ga0194037, IMG submission 148653) | Anoxic zone freshwater microbial communities from boreal shield lake in IISD Experimental Lakes Area, Ontario, Canada - Jun2016-L304-6m | ecosystem: Environmental > Aquatic > Freshwater >...
TTAATGGAATCTTTACAAGGTCGCCTTTTTGAATAGTAGCATTTACAGAAACAGCATTGTATTGCGCCAATACAGCAACAGGAACATCAAACTGAATAGCAAAACTTTTTAATGGTATGCTTCCACTACTTACTCGATTGATATAAAAATTAGCTCCGCTGCCCATCACTACTAGTCGGTCTTGCGCCAACGCAGTAATAGAAATTAAGCAACCTAAAAAGCAACTAAACAATTTCATAATCAACAATCTAGTAATATTCTAAACGCTTTTGGCAATATTGTAAAATTAATCTTTTAGTATACGCCATTCAGCAGGATAATAATTATTAATCCTATTGGGTAAAACTTTTGCCCAACCCAAAGACAATCCGCCAAATTGCACCAAATTCCATCCATTTATCCCTGAAAATACAAATTCTTTTCGCCTTAAATACTGTAAAGCTTCATTTAAAGGAAGCTCTATAACAGGATAACCCGCTAATAATATAGGGCTTAACGCCAGTTCATGCGATGGCACAACGTCTTTTCCTTTTAAACTGGCTAGTTCTATACCTGCTCTTTTAATATATAATTGACTGGCTAAAATGCCAATATCCGTCATCCATTCTTCTGGAATTGCTCTAATTGCTCCGGACTGATTAAAAAAAGACAGGCCAGGGATTAATGGAATCGTATCAATAATTTGTTGCTGTTCTGTTTTAGATGCCATTTGAATAGCATTGGCTTTATAGCGTTTATTGTCGGTTGATCCTAACTTTTGAAACACCGCCAAAAAAAATCCTTCGCCTTTTACAAGGTTGGGATAAAATCGATAGCCTGCCGCTTGACTATTGGTTGATTGGGTTGAAACAATTCCCCAACTTGGTTCTATTGATAGGCTGATACTCTTCATATCCATTGACTCAACCAACCAATCACAAATGGTTTCATCTTCTTCAATTGAATAAGAACAAGTAGCATAAATTAATATCCCACCTTCTTTTAAACAAGGCAATGCATCTGCCAAAATTCGCTGCTGACGCTGGTTACATAGTGTAACACTCTCTTCACTCCACTCCTGCATTGCATTCGGATCTTTTCTGAACAAACCACTACCACTGCAAGGTGCATCAACCACCATTACATCAAAAAAGCCAGGCAATGCTTGAAAATGCGCAGGATCATTATTGGTAACCACTAATGGAGCAGATCCCCATTTGGTAGAATTCTCCACTAAAATTGCTGCGCGGTTTTTTATTACTTCATTAGCCACCACTAAGCCATCTGTAAAATAACTGGCTAATAGGGTTGTTTTACCGCCAGGTGCTGCACAAAGGTCTAATACTTTTTTCCCTGTTGATTCAGGAACAACTTGCGTTATTGCTTGCCATAAAAACATACTGCTTGCTTCTTGAACATAATAAGCACCCGCATGTAATAATGGATCAAATGTAAAAAAAGGACGTTCTGTTAAATACCTGCCGTTTGAACACCAAGGTATATTTTCTTGTATTGTTAATTGATTTAAGGAAACAGGTTTTGTAGGATTTATTCTGATAGATACTACTTGCTCACCAGACGCATGTACTTGCTCAAATGCTTCTTGCTCGAAGCCAGTAGCGGTTTGTAAAGATTGAATGAGTGCAGAGGGTAAGGCCAAAGGAAATTTTTTCAAATATACAACCTATCACAAAATAGGCCGTTTTCAAAAACGAATAACCATGTTTTGTTTTGCGATGTTTTCTTTTCTAAAAAAAACTAGCCCAATAAAAAACAAGTCTATGGTAAGTGTAACAGAAGGGTGACCTTGAATTTCAAGCCATGCCTGTTCCATTTCTTTACTCCAATGAATATCATCAAATACAAGTATCGACTGTTCATGTAACTTGGGCAATAGTGTATTAAAATATTGAATTGTGGGTTCGTATTTATGATTCCCATCTACAAAAACAAAATCTAATGGTGCAGTTGCTGCAATAAAAGGCGAGAGTATTTCATTAAAATTTCCTTGTTGTAATTCAATATTTTTTCGACCCAATAATTGCCAGTTTTTTTTTGCTACTGCAGCCACCGCCTCCGATCCTTCCATAGTAACAATTTGCGCCTGTTCATTACCTGCAGATATATAAGCGGTTGTAATACCAAAGGATGTGCCCAATTCTAAGCTATTTATAGGCTTGTAATAATTTACTATCCTAAATAATAATTGTCCAAATTTCTTAGGTTTTAATGACGAAGCAGCAATTTCTTTTATACTTCTATCATTTGATTTTTTTGTTCTAGAACCTGCACCAAAATCAGTTAAACTTAATACTGTTGGGTTTTTCAGCAATAGTTTCCTGCAATTTTCAATAGGTTGATAGGCATAAAAATTTCGTTGATCATTTAGCACTTCTTTTATAAAAGCAAATACAAAAGGAGAATGAACGCCATGCCCTTTTCCATTGGAAGCAGTGAACTGGTATTTTAAAAATTTGAAGGCTAATTTAATGGGAGAATACATCTGCTGAAATCAATTAGGTTATGCTTTTGTATACACTTGAAAACGAAATGCAAAAGCATGTTTTTGATCGGCTTCAAAAAATTCTTCTGAAGACAATTTCCAAGCCTCATCCAATACAGGAAAAAAACTATCCCCTTCTATGGTGGTATCTACCCTCGTTAAATAAATAATATTTGCCGATGGTAATGCTTGCGCATAAATTTCAGCACCTCCTATTACATATAATTCTTTGTAATCGGCTTCAGCAGCTTTTGCATAGGCATCGGCTAAACTATTCGCTAGCACTACTCCTGTTGCTTGATAATTTTCTTGCCGCGTAATTACAATATTCATTCGGCCATTCAAAGGCTTACTTCCCATAGATTCAAAGGTCTTACGCCCCATAATAACAGGCATAGCCCAAGTAGTATTTTTAAAGAACCGCATGTCTTTGGGTAAATGCCAAAGCAATTGATTGTCTTTGCCAATGGCGTTATTGTTCGATGCGGCTACTATTAAAGAAATGATCATCTAACAAAATTAGGTAATTAAAACGCTAACTAAACCGCAACTGGCGCTTTAATTGGTGGATGGTGTTGGTAGTTCTCCAGTGTAAAATCTTCGAATTGAAAAGAAAAAATATCTTTTACTGCAGGATTAATTTTCATTACTGGCAAAGGAAAACTTTCTCTACTTAATTGTAATTGCGCTTGTTCTATATGGTTATTGTATAAATGTACATCGCCAAAACTGTGCACAAAATCGCCATATTCCAAACCACAAACCTGTGCAACCATCATGGTTAATAAAGCATAAGAGGCAATATTGAAAGGCACACCCAAAAACACATCCGCACTACGTTGGTAAAGTTGACAACTTAGTTTGCCATCTGCCACATAAAATTGAAACAAACTATGACAAGGCATCAAGGCCATTTTGGGTAATTCTGCTACATTCCAAGCACTAACAATCATGCGTCGACTATCTGGACTATTTTTAATTTGATTAATCACATCTGTAATTTGATCAATCACTGTTCCATCTGCACCTTCCCAACTACGCCATTGCTTTCCGTAAACCGGACCAAGATTGCCATTTTCATCGGCCCATTCGTCCCAAATACTCACTTTGTGTTCATTTAGGTATTTCACATTGGTATCGCCCATTAAAAACCAAAGCAATTCATACACAATACTTTTTAAGTGCAGTTTCTTGGTTGTAACCATTGGAAAGCCTTTTTGAAGATCAAACCGCATTTGGTATCCAAAACAACTTCTAGTACCAGTACCTGTTCTATCCGTTTTAACTGCACCGTTGTCTAATATATATTGTAATAGTTGGTGGTATTGCTGCATAACTGCAAGGTAATAAAGAAGGACCGAAGCAAACGTCAGCAGAATCAAATGGGGATTCTCTGTTAATTAAATCCCATGCAACCAAGCCATTAACAGGCATTTCAGATTGAATATTAGTTAATAATATATATATTTGATTTTATTAGCAGAAAAAAAGCAAAATATATAACAAATTCGTTTTACAAGATTCTTGTATCCAAACACCCCTAAATACCTCTAATTAATGAAAGTTTTAATTGCAGACGACCATACAATTGTTCGCGAAGGGCTTAAGCGAATATTGTTAGAAGCTTTCCCTTTTTGCGAGATTCATGATGTATCTGACGCGGCTGATTTATTAAAAAAAGCCATTTCAGAAAAATGGGATATTATTATTTCCGACATCAGTATGCCTGGTCAATCTGGAATAGAGGTATTAAAGCAAATTAAAGAGCACGCACCACTGGTTCCCGTTTTAATGTTAAGTATGCATGCTCCAGAGCAATATGCTGTTCGTTCCATTAAAGCAGGTGCTTCTGGATACCTTACAAAAGAAAGTGCACCATTTGAATTGGTAAATGCAGTAGAAAAAATATTAGGCGGTAGAAAATACATTACCCCACAAGTAGCCGAAGTACTAGCGGAGTCTATTGAGCAAAATGTAGACAAAGCACCACACGAAATTTTATCGGATCGTGAATTTGAAGTTTTAAAACTATTAGCAAGCGGACAAAGTATTTCTAAAATTGGAGAAGCTTTATCGCTAAGTGTAAACACAATTAGCACCTACCGCGCAAGAATCATGGAAAAGCTAAATATTCATAATAACGCCAACCTTGTAAAATACGCCATGAAACATGGCTTGATTTAAACCCAATTTATAATACAAAAGTAGTAAGACTACTACGTACTACCACATAATTCACCAAAAAAAATGCCCAATCCTGTTACAAGGGATTGGGCATTTTTAGTAGGCATTTATCATAAGTCCTGCTATTTTTCTCCCTAGCCTTTAAAGGTTGCTTTGTACTGTAAAACAAAGCAAATGAAAAGCGCTAAAACCTACAGTACCAAAGCAGTTACAACCATCGCAATCATTGCTTTTGCGCTCCTTACTCAAACAAATCTTTTCGCAAACAATACCAACAATTTCGCCCCAATTGGCATCACTTTAAATGGTGCAGAATTTGGCAACAACAATCTACCAGGCATCTATAAAAAAGACTATATCTATCCTACTACTGAAGAAGTAAAATATTTCGCTGCAAAAGGGGTTAAAATGATCCAATTACCAGTAAGATGGGAAAGACTACAACATACAATTGGCGGCGAGCTTAATGCCACTGAATTACAATTCATTACCAATTTCATTAAAACTTGTAAAACCTATCAAGTTGATGTAATTGTAACCATTCAAAATTATGGTCGTTACAAAATCAACAACGTTGAATACCCATTAGGTAGCAAACAAGTTCCTTATAATGCTTTCAGGGCTTTTTGGAAAACACTTGCTACCAACTTAAAAAACTACAACAATATCTACGGTTACGATTTAATGGCTGAGCCAAACAATATGGGAGAAAATGTTTGGGGAAATGCAGCACAAGAAGCCATCTACGGAATTAGAGAAGTAGATACTACACACACAATCATAGTTGATGGCAATAGTTATGCTTGTGCCGAAAAATGGGTTGAGTATAGCGACGAATTGAAATACTTAGAAGATCCTAATAACAATATGATGTTTGATGCTCATTGCTATTTTGATGCAGACCGCAGTGGTGCTTACACCAATGGTTTCACTAATGGAATCAGCACAGAGATTGGCGTTCAAAAGATTGCACCATTTATTAACTGGCTTAAAAAAAATAACAAAAGAGGTTATGTAGGTGAGTTTGGTATCCCTAAAAATGACGCAAGATGGATTCCAGTTTTAGACAAATTCTTAAACTATATCCAACAGAACGGAATAGGTGGTTGCTATTGGGGAGCTGGTCAATGGTGGAACAATTACAGTTTATCTATCGAACCATTAAAAGGAGTTGACCAACCACAAATGTTGGTGCTTAATAAATACTTAAATGAAAAAAGTAGTTACGCATATAACACTGCTTACAATACAACTAAAACAACCATTAAATAAACAAAAAAATACGTAGTAATAACACTACAAATAATTCACAAAAACACTAGGTATTTATCAATCGAATACTACATGTTACCAATAGAAAGAGTTTGAAATTGTATCGGATTTAATACACACAAATAGTAGCAAATTTATGAAATACCCCTTTGTTTTAGACAGCACATTATCTGCATTAATTCAGTCTAATCAACTGTTAATTATTGCCACAAACTTAAATGGTCATATTAATTTTTTCAACGAAAAAGCAGCGCAGTTTTCTTTTGAAAATAATTCCATTTCTGTTGGCGTAGACTTATTGTCTGTATTGAGTTTCAACGAAAAAGAATTGCATCAAAACAAGTTGCAAGCGTGTTTAGAAAGCATCACTTCAACTGATAGTTTTACTTTCAATTTACAGTTGAATCAAAATACAACACAAGAAGTTAATGGAACTATTTCGGTGATTAAAAATGAGGCCTATGAAGCCATTGGATTTTTATACATCGGCCAAGTTACTACTATTCAAAATAACCAATTAGAAACCCAGTCAATTGCAGCCACCACTAATCTTGAAATTAGCCGGTTACGCAAAATGGAACAGACCATAAAAAAGCAAAACCAATTAATTTCTTTACTAAACAATGAGTACTTAAAATTCGAAAAAATTGCTGCTGCTTCAAATCAGTGCATTGTAATTAGCAATACCCTAAATAAAATCACTTGGGTCAATGATGCGCTTGCTAATTTATTAGGCTTTTCACTAGAAGACGCTATGGAAAAACAAGACTTCCATTTACTAGCTGGTAAAGAAACAAAAACAGATGATATTAACGAATTGAAAGCCTGTGTTTGCGATTTGGTTTCAATTAAAATTGAAATGACTGTTTACCACAAATCGGGGAGTCCTATTTGGGTTGAATTAACCAAAGAACCTATTTATGACAACATGAAAAAATTCACTGGATTCTTGCTGACACTTACAGATATCAGCTTAAAGAAATTTTCTGTTCAAGAAACTGCAAAGCAAGTAGCATCACTTAAAAAGATGTCCTTTATTGCTTCGCATGAAATAAGACAGGAATTTTCAAATATTATGCAAGTAACCCAAACAAGCAAACTGCAAGAACCTTCTATTGAAATGTACCAACAGCAGTTATCTGCAATAGAACTTTCTACACAAAAAATGAATGCCGCAATTTATGATTTGAATGACCAAATTAATTTTGCTACTTCTACTTCTATCTCATTAGATGCTTTTTTAAACCAAGAAATAGAAGAGATTGTTTTAATAGACGACGACAGATTTGTAAACAAAATGAACCAACAGGTAATTAATTCACAATATCCAAATTTGCCTATTAAAATATTTGATGATGTAGACTATGCTTTATCGCATATAAATGCCAACCCTATTACTAGAAGAAAAATTATTGTCGACTTAAGATTCCCATATAAATCTGGTTGGTACTTTTTAGACGAATACCAACAATTAAACCAGCCTTGGCAAGTAGTTGTATTAACAGCTTCTCTTCAAAAAGAAGATTTAGAAAAATCTAAAGACTATCGTTTTGTTACCCATTTTATGACTAAGCCATTTAATGTAGCACAATTAAAAAGTTTAAACATAGTTCCTGCAAAAAAATTAGCGCAGGTATAAATACTTCCCCCCATCCAACAATAAAAAAAGGGTCTGCAAATTTGCCGACCCTTTTTCCTTTAATAGTTTGCAACAAACTATCTATGGTGTCTTCTATCTAATTCTTTTTTTATTAATGATAATTCCCTTCCTGTTTGTCCACTAACGCTGCTATTCTCTTGCGCACGACGCATTAAATAAGGAATCACATCTCTAATAGGACCAAATGGCAAATACTTGCTTACGCTAAATCCTTCTTTTGCCAAATTAAAACTAATATTATCGCTCATGCCATATAGTTGCGAAAAATGCACATGCGGGTGATTGTGAGCCAACCCTTTCACATCCATCATTTGAGCTGCTAATAAGCAACTCTCTTCGTTATGAGAAGCCACAATACAAGCAATAGCCTCAGAATGCTTAATACAAAAAGTAATGGCCGCATTATAATCTCTATCAGAAGCCGCTTTGTCTATTTGAATTGGGGAAGGATAACCTTTTTCATATGCTCGCTCTCTTTCCTTTTCCATATATGCACCTCTAACCAATTTCATTCCTAGTATAAAACCTTGTTGCTTGGCAATTTGTAAGGAAATATCTAAAAAATGAAGCCTATCATGACGATACAATTGAATCGTATTATACACTACCGCTTTTTCTTTGTTAAAGATTTCCATCATCTCCATTGTTAAGCGGTCTACTGGATCTTGCATCCAACTTTCTTCTGCATCAATTAATACACCTATATTTTTTTCTGCAGCAGCTTCGCAAATCACATACATTCTATCACGTACACGATCCCATTCCGCAATTTCAAGTTCATGGTCGTGGATACCACTTCTAAGTCTTGGTGCATCGTTCAAAGTTTCAAGCAAAGTATTACTAGCAATACCAGTCACTTTAATACTCATGAATGGAATATTAGATTGGGTTGCGGCATAATTGATTACACGAATAAATTCTTCGGTAGCCATATCGAAATTTTCTTCGCCTTCTTTTCCTTCAACACCATAGTCAAGAATCACCTGCACATCATACTTACCAAGTGTACCAACTACACCGGCAGTTTCCGTGAGGGTTTCGCCTCCAACAAATTGTTTGAAGATTGTCTTTCGAATTAAGCCGTCAATAGGCAACCCGGTTTTCATTAAAAAAGGAGTCAGTCTAGTGCCTAATTGCACAAACAATGGAAAACCCATGGTTTGAAACAAAAATCTAGCCCCTTTTAATTCTTTGTCGGCTTTGTAGGCAAAAGCGGTTTCGGTGTTTTCAAAGGAAATATTCATTGCTAACGGTCGTTCGTTACACAAATATCGGAACAGTATTTGTAAGTAAAAAAAAGGTTTTACAGAATACCCTATTTATTTAAATCGCTTGGTGATTAAAAGGCTGTAAAACCATTTCACTTACTACCCCAGACCTAGGTTGTTGGCATAAAAACCAAATGGCCTTAGCTGCTTCCTCGGCCATTACCATTTTATCTCGTTGAACCCTCAAGTCTATATGATCCCAAAATGGCGAATCAACCCCACCAAGGAACAAATTGGTGATTCTAATTTCGGTTCTTTTAATTTCTTCTCTAATACTTTGCATCATACCCACTAATCCAAATTTACTAGCACTATAAGCTGCAGCACCCGCCATTGGCACTTTCCCTAGTACGCCAGGAATATTAATTATTAATCCTTTCTTCTGTTCCTTCATACCAGGAAGCACCGATTGCATTAAATAAAAAACACCCACTAAATTGGTGTTTAAAGACAATCTAAACTCTTCTGCCGATAAGGTTTCCATAGGTTTAATAATGCCTACACCAGCAGCATTCACCAAAATATCAATCACAGGCATTTGTAATTGAATCAAACTAAAACTGTTTTTCACTGATAGTTCATCTGCCAAATCCATTTCAAAAACTTGGGTTAATGGAATATTAGCCATTTCAGCCACAGCTTTCAATTTCAACATATCCCTACCCGTAATACATAGGTTTGCACCAGAACTTGCTAATAATTTAGCTGTCTTTTCGCCTATTCCACCAGACGCACCAATCAATACCACATTTTTGCCTTTTAATGATTCCATTTTTCTGAATTTTAAACTATCAACAAGCGCTATTAAATTTTGTTGCAAATTGGCTAAGAAATAAGCATTGATTGGAGTTTAAAAAAATAATCAGACATTCGCATATGCACATCACTCATACTGAAATTTACAAATACGCCATACCAATGGTGCCTTTTACTATTGCAACGGGCACAATGCATTTTGCGCAAAATATCTTTATAAGAATTCACACAAATGAAGGTTTAATTGGGGTTGGAGAATGTTCCGCATTCCCAATGATTGCAGGCGAAACGCAAAACACTTGCTACGAAATGGCTAAAGATTTTGCCTTGGTTTGGAAGAATAAAAACCCTCTTGCCATTGAAGAAAGAATGCAAGAATTAGACTTATTCACAGCTGGAAATTATACTGCAAAAAGCGCCTTCGATATGGCCTTGTATGATATTGCTGCAAAGCTTGCAAACCAGCCCTTGTACCAATATTTAGGAGGATCAAAAAAAACAATTGAAAGTGATTTGACAATTGGTATTGACACCCCCGAAAAAATGGCCGCAACAGCCATCACATTTAAAGAGAAAGGCGTTAATATCATTAAAGTGAAATTAGGAAAAAACGCATTAGAAGATGTTGAAAGAATTAAACAAATTAGAAATGCCATTGGCAATGAAATTGGCATTCGAATTGATGCCAATCAAGGATGGAGTTATGAAGATGCAGCAATGGCATTAACCGCAATGGGCCCCTACAATGTAGCTTTTTGCGAACAACCTATGCGCAAATGGAACGACGAACTTTTGCCATCACTAGTGGAACTTTCTCCTATTCCAATTATGGCAGATGAAAGCGTATTCACACACCACGATGCAGCACGTTTAATTAAACACAAAGCATGTGATTATATCAATATAAAATTTGCCAAAAGCGGCGGCATTTTAGAAGCCATTAAAATCAATCAAGTTGCCGAGACCAATGGCATTGCATGTATGATGGGTGGCATGTTAGAGAGCCGAGTGGCACTAACTGCAAAAGTGCATTTTGCAATGGCTAATGATAATATTAAATTCTATGATTTAGATACTTGTTTACTAGGCCATTTAGCCGATCCTGTAATTGGTGGCGTTACCTATAAAGGAATGGAATTGAAACTAACAGATACACCAGGTATAGGGGCCGATGTTAGCAATGACTATTTAAAAGATTTAGAACAAATAGTTATTTAATAGGATTGAAATAATGAAGCAGGCTTAAAAGAAAGTACTAGCGTATCTTTGACAAAATACCAAAAACTATGGACGGAAAAAAAGCAGTTGAAAGTTTTACCATCATGAATGAATTGGTATTACCCAACGACACCAACACTTTTGGCAATTTAATGGGAGGCCGTTTAATGTATTGGATGGATATTGCTGCAGGTATTGCCGCAGGAAAACATTGCAACACGCCAAGCATGACCGCTTCTGTAGACCATTTAAGTTTTAAAAATCCTATTAAACTAGGCAATGTAGTTCATATTGAAGCACAGGTGTGCAGGGCATTTAATACCTCTATGGAAATCCACTTAAGGGTATGGGGCGAAGACTTATTACACCAATATAAATACGAAAGCAATGAAGCTTATTTCACTTTTGTAGCACTTGACCCTAACGGAAAACCAAGACTAGTTCCACCAGTTATTCCTGAAACCGACGAAGAAAAAAGATTGTTTGAAGGCGCATTAAGAAGAAGACAATTAAGACTAATACTGTCAGGAAAAATGAAGCCAGATGATGCAAATGAATTAAAAGCTTTCTTTATAAAGGACTAATTAATAAAGTTAATTAAACACCAGGTGTATGGTGTTTGCCTTTTAATTTATAGGTTTCATCCTGCTCAATTGCATGCATCACTTTTGCTAAAATCATTTCAACTGGCATTGTGTAATCAATTACCAATGGCGCTTTAATTCTAATAGAAAGCTTCACCCCTTTTTTCTTAAACAACAATCCTGTTTTACTAAACGCCCTCCAAAAGCCATTGATAACAACAGGTACAACAATTGGCTGATTGTTTTTAATGATATGTGCAGTACCTTTTCGTCCTGGAGCAAATGGCTTAGTGGTGCCTTGCGGAAATGTAATGACCCAACTCTTTTGTAATGCAAGGTCTATTTTATGGGTATCCGATTCTTCTCTACTCCTTTCAATATCCTTGCCATCAGATCGCCAAGTTCTTTTAATGGAAATAGCACCAGCCAATTTAAATAAACGGCTAATAAAATTTCCGTTCATGGTTTCTTCAGCCGCTATAAAAAAAACATTGGTAAATGGATTCAACAAGTAGTAAGGCAATCCTAGTCTATTTTTTTTACGCCATTTTACCGCACAGAAAATATGTAAAAACGCAATCACATCTGCAAAATAGGTTTGGTGATTGCTTACAAATAAAACATTCTTTTTAGGAAGATTTTCTAAATGCTCGGTGCCTTCAATTTTAATTTGATTAACCCATGCCAACCCAGGATATGATGCAAACCCCACTAGTGCATAAACAAATGATCTTAGTAGTTTGATATGTTTTAAACGTTCGCCTAACTTCATTGATCTTTCTATATTAATTTCGCTACTTAAATAAAAATAGGTGTTTTGTATCAGCTAGTAGAATATTTTTGCGCAAATAAATAAACACAATGGCAATAGATACCGTGATTTTTGATATTGATGGACTACTAATTGATAGTGAGCCTTTATGGAATGAAGCAGCCGAAGAGGTATTTAAACAGTATGGTGTTATGCTCACAGAAGCACAATACCATACTACTACCGGATTAAGAACAAAAGAGTTTGTAAAATGGTGGTTTGGCTATTTTAACATTAGCGAATTGGAATATCAAAATGCAGAAACTAAAATAGTAAATGCCGTTCTTGAAAAAATAGAAAACAAAGCAGTAGCAATGCCTGGCCTTTCTCATATTTTTGAATTCTTCTACAACAAACAATTCAAAATAGGATTAGCCACTTCATCGCCACAAGCCTTGATAGATCTAGTATTAAAACTAACTGGCATTGGACCTTATTTGCACGCAACCGCATCTGCCGACTTATTGCCATTTGGAAAACCACATCCACAAGTGTACTTAAATTGTGCTGCACAAATGAACTCCATCCCTACTAATTGTATTTGTTTTGAAGATTCATTTAATGGCATGATTGCTGCAAAATCAGCCCGCATGAAATGTGTGGTAGTTCCGCATTTTTCGCAACTCAAAGACGAAAGATGGGGTGCCGCTGATTTGAAATTATCCTCTTTACAAAATTTTGGAGAGTTGCATTTTAATAGAATTAACCAATAACCATTTTCTATTAAGACAATGACTCGTCTTAAATAACTGATGTCATTGTTATCATTATTCTAGCAAGGAACATATGGCCGTATAAAAAAAGCAAACCCTCTTTTGAAAGGTTTGCTTTTTTATTATAAAGAATATAGAAAATTATTTCTTAGACTTCAAGTTTGGATGAGGAGCTGGCACTGTATTAGGACCATCTTCTGTAGTACCTTGAAGATCTACTGTATTCAAGTCTCCGTTTTGTCCATAAGACCAAACGAAACGGCTTTCAGACACACCTTGTTTTTCAACTAAGTATTTGATAACTGCATTTACTCTATCCCAACTTAATTGTTGAGCAGATTTGCTAGTTGAACCATATCCAATCACTTTTACTTTGCAACCAGGATTAGCAATGATTTTAGCAGCAGCTGTAGCCAATACAGTTTGGTTGTCTGCAGAAAGTTTTGCGTTTCCTTTAAATTGAACACTTGGTAATGCACCAATATTACATTCTACCAATGGAGCGAATTTCAAGTTAGCAACTAAGTCTTTTACTTCTTTGCAACAAGCAGGCTCAGGGCAAGAACCTACACCGTCAGCATTTACAGGGAAACATTTTTGAGAAGTTAGAATCTCTTTGTCTTTGTAGTCAGGAACACCATCACCATCTGTATCTTTCGAAACACCATGGCTATCAACTGGCGCACCAGCTGGTGTATTTGGTTCAAGATCAAATTGATCAGTTACGCCATCTTTATCTCCATCAGGAAGTACTGTTTTAGGCAGTTTCATGTGAGAAGGCTTGTTGATTTCTGAATAAACATAATTGTTAGGATTAATCCAATACAAAGGTTGTACACGCTTAGATTTTTTTCCCAAATTGATGTTTAATTTCAAACCACCATACCACCATGCATCGTAAGCATTACTAGCATTACTAGTATATCCTTCAATATAATCGTAATTAGTTAAGGTGTTGATAACCTCAAAAGCTAAGTTAACACTGTTGCTAATTTTTAAAGCCGCACCCATACCCACATTAAATCCAAAAATGCTTGCTTTTGTTGCACTTGTAGAAATGGTATTACTGTTACCTGTTGGATTATAATTTGTGTAAGATCCATTACTTAAAACATCTTGCTTCAATTGATTTGAAGAAATTTCCATACCTGTAATAGCATAGATATTCGCTTTTGGATTTCCTCTGTAATAGCTTGTAGTATTTAAAGAAGTTAATAAGTTAAACCCAAAATGGCTTGATGTATGCTTGTAATCATAATTTGCAGGACTTGTTACGGCAGTTTTCTTTGTGCCATTAATTGAATAATACGCGTAATAAGGTCTTAAAGAAAAAGTATGATTCAAGGCTTTACGCAAAGTAACAGTTCCGCCGAATCCTGCTTTTGAGCTTAAATCAGAAGATAAAAAAGGAACACCAAATCCAATACCTAATTCCCACTGATCGCGTGGCTTTGCAGGATAAGGCGTTTGGTTGTTTAAAAACTCATTGTATTGAGGTAATAATTTGGTAGGAACTTTAGAGCTGTCCTTCCAATTCCATCCCCAATCAGTTTGAGCCATACCTATTGTCTGAATAAAGACAATTAGGGCTGCCGCTAATAGATACTTTTTGCTTGTCATAATCGATATTTGTTAAGTAATGAAAATTATGTTACTAATATATATGCCAAAATTATGAATTGTGTTTGATAAACAACTGTTATTATAAAAAAATAACCTATTTATATCATTATTAAGACCCCTTTTATCTATCAATCGTTGCATATATAGACATTATTGTTTTTAACCTTACTATATTGCACTTATTTTAGGTATGAAGCTAGCTAAACAGGTTATATCCAAAGAGCTGATTCTTTTTGAAGCACATTTCAGAGAAGCGGTAAAAAGCAGGGTGGCGCTTTTAGATCGTATCATGCAATACATCGTAAAACGCAAGGGTAAGCAATTACGCCCAATGTTTGTTTTACTATGTGCAAGACTCGGTGGAGAAATAAATGATAGTAGTTATCGAGCAGCCTCTTTGGTGGAATTATTACATACCGCAACGCTGGTTCACGACGATGTTGTTGACGAGGCAAATGAGCGTAGAGGTTACTTTTCTATTAATGCACTTTGGAAGAATAAAATTGCGGTACTTGTTGGTGATTACTTATTATCAAAAGGCCTATTACTCTCTTTAAATAATAAAGACCACGAAGTTTTAAGAATCTTATCCGAAGCTGTAAGGCAAATGAGTGAGGGTGAATTATTGCAAATAGAAAAAGCGCGCAACCTCAACCTCAACGAATCGGTTTACTACGAAATTATTAATGGCAAAACTGCTTCTCTATTAGCGTCTGCTTGTGCCGCTGGGGCATCCACTACTTTTGAAGATCCCATTCAAGTAGAAAAACTTAGAAGCTTTGGCGAAAAAGCAGGTATGGCATTTCAAATTAAAGATGATTTATTCGACTATGGAAATGCAAATGTAGGAAAACCAACTGGCAATGATATTAAAGAAAAGAAACTAACACTACCATTAATTTATACCCTAAATAATTGCAGTGCTAGTTTAAAAAAACAACTCATTTATATTATTAAAAATGAGAACACCAATAAAGAGAAAGTACAATTCGTAATTGATAATGTAGTAGCCGTAGGAGGTATTAAATACGCAACTGAAAAAATGGAAAATTTTAGAGACGAAGCCATGGCTATTTTACATGCGTTTCCAGACAGTAATATTCGTCAGGCATTAGAAGAATTAGTACTCTATACAACCGATAGAAATTATTAATGCAGAAACGCTGGAAAATATTACCCGTCAACGAAATCAGTATAGTCAAATTACAGACTAGTAATATTCGTCAGGCATTAGAAGAATTAGTACTCTATACAACCGATAGAAATTATTAATGCAGAAACGCTGGAAAATATTACCCGTCAACGAAACCAGTATAGCCAAATTACAGACTGATTTAAAAATAAATAAAACACTTTGTAGCATATTGGTTCAGCGAGGTCTAGCCGATTTTGAAACCTCTAAACATTTTTTCCGACCACAACTATCCAACTTACATAGCCCATGGCTTATGAAGGATATGGACAAAGCTGTTGCTAGATTTTTACAAGCAATTGATCAAAAAGAAAAAATATTAGTCTATGGCGATTATGATGTAGACGGCACAACCTCGGTAGCTTGCATGTACCAATTTATACAATCAATTTATACTGAGGTAGACTATTATATTCCCCACCGTTATCGCGAAGGATACGGCATAAGTAAAGCAGGCATTGACTTTGCTAAAGAGCAAGGTATGACATTGATTATATCTTTAGACTGTGGCATTAAATCAGTAGAATTAATTACTTATGCTAAAGAATTAGGTATTGACTTTATTGTTTGCGACCACCATCTGCCAGATACAGAATTACCCCCAGCTATAGCTATATTAAATGCCAAACAAATCGATTGCAATTATCCTTATAAAGAGCTTTGTGGTTGTGGTGTAGGATTTAAACTAGCAACTGCAATAGCAGAAAAACTAGGCCTTCCAGCCGAAACCTATTTACAATACTTAGACTTAGTTGCTACAGCAATTGCTGCAGATATTGTACCCATGACTGGCGAAAACAGAATCATGGCTTTTTATGGATTGAAAAAAATAAACGAAAATCCATCACCCGGGATAAAAGCCTTAATGGAATTAGCGGGCGTAAAAAAACACATGTACATTACCAATGTGGTTTTTATGATAGCGCCAAGAGTGAATGCCGCAGGTAGAATGGATGAAAAAAAGCAGTCCAATTATTTATAGAGCAAGATCCTTTAAAAGCAATTGAATTTGCAAAAGTATTACAGTCCGACAATACAGATAGAAAGGAAGCAGATAGCAGCATTACAGAACAAGCACTAGAAATTATTGCAAAAGACGCTAGCTATGCGAATAAAAAAACAACATTCGTATTTCAATCAAACTGGCATAAAGGCGTTGTAGGAATTGTAGCTAGTAGATTAATAGAAAAATATTATCGCCCAACAATTGTACTAACACAAAATGAAAATATTGTAAGTGGTAGTGCTAGAAGTGTTGCAGGATTTAATTTATACGAAGCCATCCATGCCTGCCGAGAATATTTATTAGGATATGGCGGACATTTTGCAGCAGCCGGCATGAGTTTATTACCAGAAAATGTAGAGGCCTTTGCCAAAGCATTTGAAAAAGTAGTATCCGAAACAATTCCCAACGAATTATTAACGCCTGAAATTATTATAGATGCCCCAATTGAGTTTACAGAAATAACAACAGCATTTTATCAAATCATATTACAGATGGAGCCATATGGTCCTGATAATATGCGTCCTGTATTTATTGCTAAAAATGTAATTGATAGTGGTTATTCTAAAATTGTAAAGGATGCGCATATTCGTTTTGTACTCAAACAAAACCGTACAACCCTTACTGGAATAGGATTTAATATGTCGGATAAATTCAACTTAATACAACAAAACAAACCACTTGATATTGTATTTACCATTGATGAAAACGAATACAATGGCAACACTACCCTACAAATTAAAATGATTGACTTTAAGCTTAGTGAGAATTAATACAAGCAATTGCCTCCTCAAATTACCCCGAATAATATCTACCTTAATATTATTTAAATATCCTGAATAAAATAATTTCTGAAGCGTAAAAAAAGCAGGATGTATCAAAACTAAAATGCTACGCTGAGAATTGTGTAAAAGAATATTTTTATCCATCAGGTATCCCTATTAAAAGAGACTGACTCATACTATTGAGTCAGTCTCTTTTAAAATTATACTGTCCCGTCCTAAAATAATGATACACAAAAACAATCATTATGTCAGAACAACAAGAAAGTCGGCTTATTAAGCGCCAGCAGCTTTCTCTGCTTCCATCAATTCAACACTGCGATTAATGAAATTAGTTAATTCAGCACCTTTTAATAAGCCCTGACTCAACAAAGCCAAATCAGCCAAAGAACGAACTTGTTTTTCTTGCAAAGACTTATTCGCATTCTTTAATAGGGTTTGATAAATTGGGTGATTACCATTTACAGTAAGTGTTACTTCGTCGGGCATTTGCGCATAGAATGCGGTCATTCCACCTCCAACACCAGCCATATCTTTCATCCTACGCATGAACTCAGGACGCGTAGCAACCACCGGAGCAGCGTCTACACTTAATCCTTTCACTTCTGTAGTTACATGTAATTCTGGAATTTGAATATTGAACAATTCTTTTAAAGCAGCTTCTTCGTCTTTGTTTAATACAGACTCGCTAGCTTCTTGCTTGTCAATTAAATTATCAACAATATCTGCATCCACTCTTACAAAAACGGTGTTCTCCCATTTCATTTCCATATTGTTAATGAAAGCGGCGTCAACCAGTGTTTCCATTTTAACCACTACAAATCCTTTATTGGTAGCAGCTTGAATGTAGGCATCTTGTTGAATTGGATTGGTTGTATACAATACCACTTGTTTCCCTTCCTTATTTTTTTGTAAGGTTTCGGTAGCCATTTTGTATTCTTCAATAGTATAGAATTTACCAGCAGTATCTTCCATTACTAAAAACTTAGCAGCTTTATCCAAGAACTTGTCGTCGGTCATCATACCGTACTTCACAAACAAACCAAGGCTATCCCATTTTTGCTCGAATTCAGTTCTTTCTTTATTGAAAAGTTCTTCTAATTTATCGGCAACTTTTTTGGTAATGTGTGCGTTGATTTTTTTAACGTTTGGATCACCTTGTAAATAGCTCCTACTAACATTCAACGGAATATCTGGGCTATCAATTACACCTTGTAATAACATTAAAAATTCTGGAACAATATCTTTTACTTCATCGGTAACAAAAACCTGGTTGCAGTAAAGTTGAATTTTGTCTTTTTGAATTTCGTAGCTCTGTTTAATTTTAGGGAAATA
>Ga0194037_1001222_pt1 | contig 18878 bp, 14 predicted proteins | sample JunL306m_MetaG_FD_148653 | JGI IMG/M metagenome (GOLD analysis project Ga0194037, IMG submission 148653) | Anoxic zone freshwater microbial communities from boreal shield lake in IISD Experimental Lakes Area, Ontario, Canada - Jun2016-L304-6m | ecosystem: Environmental > Aquatic > Freshwater >...
TAGGGGACTCGGTGGGCTATGAAATTGGGAAACACTACGGCCCAAGGATTCAGGTGTCTGGACTTGGGCGCTTTGTTGGCGAAAAAAGATGGCAGTTAGCCCAACGTATTTTCGATAAATACCACGCTGGGGCGATTTTCTTCGGTCGGGCGCAAGCTCTATTGCGCGCACTCGTTCCTGCACTGGCAGGGATGAATCGGGTTCCATACCGAACATTCCTAAAATGGAATGCTGCGGGCGGTATTGTATTTTCAACAATCATTGTGGTGTTGGGATATGAATTCTCCACGCAATTAAGCAAGGTCGAACATGCTCTCAAGTTTTGGGCCATAGGTTTCTTAACTGTTGCTGTCATTGTGTTTCTTTATTTGAAGCGCAAACTCGAAATCATTATTGAATCAGAATAGGTATTCGAGTAGCCTTCCCCAATGCTAAATATCTCCAGGCGACGCATTCTGCAAACCGCCATAGCCATCACTCCAGGATTTCTTTTAGCCAAGATGGATACTGCGCAAGCATTTTCCCTCAACGAAGCGACCTCCACTTTAGGATCACTTGTAGATAAGTCTTCGGCAATTAAAGTTGGAAAGACACATATTTACTCCGGGCAAAGTGCAACGGGGCAACAAATTGAAGTTGTGATCACACGAACCAAAAGGGGACTCTTCGCTCTTAACGGAGCTTGCACACATCAAGGATGTGGAGTTTCCCTTCAAGGAACGCAACTGGTCTGTCCATGCCATCGTTCAGCATTCAAAGCCGACACTGGTGCAGTCGTGAATGGTCCAAATGGCGCACCCGCCAATTCCATTGCACCGCTTACTAAATTCAAGGTTACAGAAAGCAAAGGCAATATCTATATTAAGTAAGACTTCATTGCACCTCGAAAACTTGCATACGTTTAGGTGCTACAGCGTTCCAGCCTAATTCATCGCGTAATCGTTTAGTTAGAGTCGCCTGCGCATCGGGCTCGCCATGAACAACAAAGATTTGTTGTGGTTTATTTGCTTTCTTAAGCCAAGCAATCATTTCATCTCCATCAGCATGCACTGAGAAGTTCTCTACTTTCTTGATGATTGCTTTTACTGGCACCCACTTGCCGTGAATCTTAATCTCTTTCTTTCCCTCTTCCAGGGAACGACCACGGCTTCCAGCTGCCTGAAACCCAACAAGAATTACAGTGTTCTTGTGATCAGGAAGCATGTTAGCTAAATGATGGACAACGCGCCCACCGGTACCCATACCTGAAGCAGAGATAATAATGCTGGATGTCGTGAGGTTATTGAGTTTCTTTGACTCATCCACCGTGCGCATCTCACTGAGGTTACCTGGGTCAAATGGGTCCGATAATTCCCACTTCTTGGCAATACCTGGAAGTAACTCCGGTGCATTGTTCCTTATTGCATCGCGATAATAATCCAAAGCGCTCAAAGCCATTGGTGAATCTACATAAATAGGAATATTAGGAATGGCGCTTGTTTCGATTAGATCATGTAGCGCCATCAAAATGACTTCAGTTCGGTCAACAGCAAATGCAGGGATAAGAATTGATCCTCCGCGTTTGATGGCGGCATTAATGATATCGGCGAAAGAATCAATAGGAGTTTCATGAACACGATCTCCATATGTGGATTCTGTAATAATTGCATCGACCCTTACGTGCGGTGGATCATCAGGGGCAGAAAGAAGCGGATGATTGCCTCGACCCATGTCGCTAGTAAAGAGGAATACTTTCTTATCCACCTCCAAGACGACAAAGGCTGAACCCAGAATGTGGCCCGAGGGATAGAAGGTTACAAAAGCATCTTCGGTGAGTTGCACTTTTTCGCGAAATAAAACGGAATCTAAAAAGAGCAGTGTCCTTTCTGCATCTTCAGAGTTATACAAAGGAAGGGGTACGGCATGTTTAGAAAACCCTTTTTCTGCCGCAAAACGCGCATCTTCTACTTGCAATCGTGCCGAGTCACGCAGAATCACCGCAGTAAGTTTTGCCGTGTAATGGGTCGTAACAATCTTTCTATTAAAACCATTGCGTACCAATAACGGCAAATATCCTGAATGATCCAAGTGGGCATGGTCAGAACAATGGCGCTTATCGTCGATGGCTCTACCGGAAATGGATCCCAATTCTTTCTTCGGTCTTCCTTCAATCCTTGAAACATTCCTGCATCTACCAATATTTTTGATTTGTCACTTGTTACGAGAAACCGACTGCCCGTTACTGTCTCTGTCGCCCCTAGGAATGCAATGGTTACCTTGCCCATAGCAAAGAGCCTATGCCTTATCTATCTGATGGAGTAGATTTATTTCGTCACACTTACCGAGGCGATAGAGGTATCAGTGAAGCGTAATTCACCCGATCACCTACTCTTTTACATCTCTGCCGTAACGCTTGCAGTAGGTATCGCTGCAAATGTAAATGGCAACCATTCTTTGGCGCAGTTTGTCTGGGCGATCGGCGGAGTTGCAGGGCTAGCACCCGCAACTAAGTGGATCATTGACGAATTGCGCGTCAGGGAAATGGGTTCAGACATCCTTGCAGTTCTATCACTACTTGGAACTTTGCTGACTTCTGAAATGTTCGCCTCCTCGATCATCTCTTTAATGCTTGCAACAGGAAGACTCCTCGAGCGTTGGGCCGAGGGACAAGCCGAACGCCAGCTGAAGTCATTACTCCAAAGGCTTCCTAGGCGTGCCCATATCGTTGATCCTGATGGCTCACTCACTGAAATCGATGCTGACGACATCAAGATTGGTGATCAATTACTCGTCCGCTCTGGTGAAGTTGTCCCAGCAGACGGTGTCTTACTGACCTTGGCCGTTCTCGATGAATCTGCTCTCACGGGAGAGCCTCTACCTCAAACTCGTAGCATTAATGAACAAGTTCTTAGCGGCGTTCTCAATGCAGGTACACAGTTTCGATTTATTGCCTCCAATACTTCACAAGAAAGTACATACGCAGGAATAATCCGATTAGTGCAATCAGCGCAAGCACGTTCGGCCCCTGGCGTACGTATCGCTAATCAATGGGCACTTCGTTTTGTACCAGTGGCCCTTATTGTTGCCGGTGGCGCTTGGTTATTAACAGGTGAAGTCTCTCGTGCCGTCGCCGTGCTAGTGGCCGCAACTCCGTGTCCTTTAATTCTTGCCGTGCCGATTGCTGTTGTAGCCGGAATGTCTCAAGCAGCAAAACATGGGGCCGTTATTAAAGGTGGTGCGATCCTAGAATTACTTGCTCGCACCGAAATTGTTTTGCTGGACAAAACCGGAACCTTGACACACGGTGGCCCAGCAATTTCTGCAATCCAAACCCTTCCAGGAATACATGAAGTCGAAATTCTAAAATTGGCGGCCTCACTTGATCAGTACAGCCCACACATTGTTGCAAAGGCAATAGTTTCCGCAGCCACAATGAGGAAGTTAGATCTCGACGCGGCTACAGATATTTATGAAAATCATGGCCACGGAATCTCTGGTGTCATCAACCATAGAAAGATTACTGTCGGGCAGATCGATAGCGAGCGCCCACTGTGGTTCACGATCAAGCACCCGCTGCTTGTCGGCCTAACTATTGATGGAGTCCTCAGCGGAGTCATCGGTTTAACCGATCCCCTTCGCGCGGAGTCAAGAGAAATGGTGGGCGCACTTCGTGCAGCTGGAGTGAAAGACGTGTTACTGGTAACAGGGGATCGAATGGAAACTGCGCGCGAAGTTGCAGATGCAGTGGGCATCACCAATATTCATGCATCTGTTACCGCAGAAGGAAAAATGGATTTGGTGAGAAATGAAATGCGTAAGACAAAAGGAGTCGTTGTCTTAGTAGGCGATGGAATCAACGATGCACCCGCCCTTGCTGCCGCCCATGTTGGAGTTGCCATGGGGGCGCGCGGCGCAACGGCAGCAAGTGAAGCCGCTGATGTAGTGATCGTCGAAGACTCCATCGATCGGCTCACCTGGGCAATTGCCATAGCGAAGAACGCCCGCAAGAAAGCAGTACAGGCTGCGGGGATTGGAATGATCCTTTCCCTCTTCGCCATGCTCGGCGGTGGCTTTGGCTTCCTCACCGCCAGCACAGGTGCGATTACCCAAGAATTTATAGACATCGTGGCCATTTTTTGGGCGCTCACCACGCTTATTGAACATAAGAATCAGCGCGCATAGAGGTAAACCACTCTCTATGGGGTGATTTCTGGGGTGGTAACACCCTGAAATCCCGATTAAACTCGGGACCTGCTCATTTCGTTGCTGACTCTTGGAGAGAACCCCGTGAAGAGATTTACGTTTGCTTCCCTAGCTATTGCCATACTTGCCTCTCTATTGCTCGCACCAATGGCGACATCCCAGGCCGCTGAGAACCCTTCCCAAAATTCCAATGGTCCGTCACAACAAGAAGATGCACCGTGGACTTTTGCTGGCGCTCCGGGCGGTAGCCCTTTTGCAAATGGCGGCCACCATGGAGTGGAATACCCAACTCGTGAACGCAGCGCCTCATTTGCCACAACGGCTGGCGGCACTGGCAACATTGTTTACCACGCCAATGGCGGAATTATTTCTGCTCCGAAGTTATTTGTCATCTGGTATGGAAGTTGGGCAAGCACGGCATGTGCTGACATGAGTTCAACTACATCAACCGGGCCTTCAATTATTGGAAACATGCTTAACGCTTTTGGATCAAGTGCATGGAATTCAATAGACAAGTCCTACTACCAGGTACTCAACAACACAGTTTCCTACGTTGCGCCAACCATGCCCGTAGCCGGCTGTATGGTTAATCCAAGCCTGCAAGGAACAACTCTCAACACTCCCTTTGTTACAGCTACAGCGGGATTGAAATCCATTAACGATGTTGTTACGTACGGTCTAAATAATGGGCTGACCACAGATATAAATGGAATCTATCTGGTTCTCACAAGTTCGGATGTAGTCGTAAATGGGTTTGTTAACTCAACTTCATCGCGGTTTTGTGGGTATCACGACAACTTAGTTGCGCCAAATACTACCAACGTAAAATTTGCAATGGTTGGTGATGCAGGGACTCATTTAGCTTCTTGTGCAGGACAAACCGCCTTCTCTCCTAATTCCAATCCAAGCGCCGATGCTATGGCTTCAGTTATCGCTCATGAAATAGTTGAGACTGTTACTGATCCTTTGGGAAATACTTGGTATGACGGTGCCGGCTGGGAGAATGGCGATAAATGCGCCTGGGATTTTGGTACGACAGCAGATGTGACGATACTTTCAAGTGGAGCAAAGCAGAACACAGTATTTGGTGGTCGCGGATATCTGATTCAACAAAACCTTGAAGCCAATACAAGCACATGCCTCCTACAAGCTTCAGCTCTACCTTCTGCCCCAACAATCACATCATTTACGCCTACTACTAGTGCAGTTGGGTCAACCATCACTATTACTGGTACTAACTTCATGCAGGTATCAGCGGTTGGCATTGGCGGGGTATTGACGCCAACATTTACCGTTACCGGCACTAACTCGATCTCGGTAAGGATTCCAACTGGTGCTGTCTCAGGACCCGTGACTGTTAGGACCATATCTGGCACGGCAACGAGTGCAACGTCAATCACGATTCCACTTTCTACCCCAACAATCACAAGCTTTACACCTACTTTCGGTTCACCAGTAACAATTACGGGCACAAACCTTTTGGGTGCAACAGGAGTTAGCTTCAATGGTGCAGCTGGAACTATTACCGGAACACCAACAGCAACTTCTCTTACTGCAACACCACCTTCACTTGGTACAAGCGGCAAAATCACCGTGACAACCCCTGGAGGCACAAGTGCTGCAAGCACAGCTATCTATTACTTCCCAGCCGGTGTCATAACTGCTCCTGCAAGTGCAGCAGTGGGAGCAACAATCACGATCACAGGCACCAACCTGTTAGGTGCTACCAAGGTGAATTTCGGTGGAGTGAGCGCCACTCCGGCAACCACTGCGACCCTGACAAGCCTGACAGTGAAGGTCCCAACTGGAGCAACTAGCGGAACAATCACTGTGACAACTCCAGCGGGTATATCGCCAAGTGCGAGCTTCGCTGTTGTGCTACCTGCACCAACAATCACAAGCTTTACACCTAGCAGCGGGACCAGGAACGCAACAACGGTCAATACAGTGACGATCACTGGCAGCAACTTATTAGGTGCTACTTCTGTAACTCTTACAGGTGTATCGGGCGTGACAATTAAATCGGGAGGCACTGCAACATCTCTCGCTGTCACCTTCACTTTGCCACTCACACTAGCCACTTCGACCACAGCGACATTTACCGTGGTCACGCCAGCTGGATCTGTGACGAGCACAGGAAGCTTCTCGATTAAATAGTTAAAGCGGTAGTTCTTGCTGCTCTCTTTTCCCAGTAAATCTTGGAACGAGAATAAGTAGCACTCCTAAAACCGTGAAGCCAACTCCAGCGGCCAACATCGGGCTTAAAATCTCACCTGAGATTTTAGTGACTTGCGATGACGTAAATTGAGAATCCGAATTCTGCGATGCAAGTCGCGAGCCAATCATTGGGGCAACGACTCGGATCAAAATTATCAGCAGCCCAACAGATATTAATTGCCTGCCGCTCTTTACGAAAATACTCTTTGCACCAAGACGCCAACAAGCAATCAGGAGCAATAGCCAGACAATCCAAGATAGCAATGCAAGGTGGGCATAACCTTTAATTTTATTGACGACGTCAGATTGCTTATGAATATCCACTTTAAGCGGCTTGATCGATGCAAGGTCCTTCTCTGTAACAATCTGAGATTTAGCCGCAGCATTTATTTTTTGTGCTGCCAAATTAGCCAATTCTCGAAAATTTACATCGACACTGGACTTGCCGGCGGATATTCCAGCTGCAAGCTGATCTAGAGCGTTCTTCACATCGGCTTGAAATTGAGCAGAACCTGCAAGAGATTTGATTGTTTGATTAATGGCCGTGCGGTTTTCATCTATCGCTTTAATAAACTGTGGATCAGAATTTGTTTTTAGCTGATCAATCAGACTATTTATTGCTGTGGGATTAGTAGAAAAATCCTTCATGGCGTTTTGTGCAATTGCGCCCGCGTTATTTATTTGTCCCATAGTTAGGGAAACCGTTACTGAAATAACTGCAATAAAGAGAAAAAGCCATGCAAAAAAGGATAAAACTCCAATTCCGAAACGTTTCATGCGTGAAATTTTAATGCGAAATATCGAAAAAAGAGCCAAAAAATATCCCTTTTCTTGATTTTGGGGTACTTGCTGTTAATTTATAGTCGGGTAGAATAAAGCCCATAAATAGGCTCGGTAAGGAGCGTATTTCTTGATTTCTGGCAGATCCAGAAAACAGGAAGTACAAAAAATGCTAACCAATGTAAATCATGCACATACATTTCGTTCAATTCCTACGCATTCAAAACCAATATCAGAGGACAGAGTCAACGCTCTTTTAGTTCAAGAGTGGGCTCGCTTTAAAGAAGGAACCACCGCCTCTGGTCTAGAAAATGAATTAGCTCACGAATCTCTTCCGCTTGGTGTTACCTCAAGCTTTCAACACTGGGATCCATATCCAATTTCAATTGCTTCAGCACAGGGCGCTTGGATGACAGATGTTGATGGACGTCGCCTCCTAGATCTTTCTATGGGATTTGGTGCGATGCTCGTTGGACACCTCAACCCCGTGGTTGTTGAAGAGGTAAAGAAGTCACTGAGTGTCGGAATGTTGTTTGTAACGCCTTCACCAATTTCACGAGATGCTGCACAACGTGTTTGCAAACGTTTTGCAATCGATCTGGTTCGCTTCACTAATTCTGGTACCGAGGCAACGATGTACGCCGTTCGTTTGGCGCGCGCTGTTTCAGGCAAGACCGACGTGCTTAAGATTGAAGGCGGATATCACGGTAGCTATGACCCACTCATGACTTCCAGTAAGCCATCTTTGGAGAGCGCAGGTCCGGCAGATGAGCCAACACCTGTCTATCAAAGTGGAGCAGTTTCTGGAAATGTGTTTGTGGTTCCTTTCAATAACCTGCCTGCTGTTGAGAAGATCTTCAAAGAGAACGCCTCAACAATTGCATGTTTCATTCTCGAACCTGTCCTTGAAAACCTTGGAATTGTTCTGCCAGATGTTGGATACCTTGAAGGTGTCCGTGCTCTGTGCGATCAATACAAGGTAGTTCTCATTTTTGATGAAGTGAAAACGGGGTTAACTGCAGGTCCACAAGGAGCAGCGCAACGTTTGGGCGTGCAACCTGATTTAATCTGTCTTGCTAAATCAATTGGCGGCGGAGTTCCACTTGCTGCATTTGGTGGCAAGAAAGAATATATGGATGCAGTTACTGATGGGCGCCTTGCGCACTTTGGAACATTTAACGGTAACCCGCTAGCAATGGCTGGTATCCGCGCTGTCGACACAATTTGTACTGATGAAGCACTTGCAAGCGCCGAAGAGTTCAATCTTCAGGCGCTACACCGCATTAGTGACATCATCGAAGAGTATGAATTACCAGCGCACACTGTTGGTTTTGGAGTCAAAGGATGTATCACTTGGTCTGTAACACCTGTCAGAAATTATCGTGATTACAAAGCAACAGATTTTAAAGTTGCCGAACTTTCATGGCTATGGTCACTTAACCGCGGAATCATTACGCCTCCGGGACTCGATGAACAGTGGTTAATCAGCTTAGCTCATGGCCAAACTGAGATCGATTTACTCGTCGAAGACTTCAGAGAATTGGCTGTGGCACTTCGCAGTTAATCCATTTGTAGGTAGAGAACAAGGGGGGTTCCCCGCATCCGTGCGAGAAACCTCCCTTGTTCTCTGTAACAACACTGAATTCCTGGTGTACATACGAAGGTAACTTTCTACACTGTAATCATGGCTGTTAGAGGAGTCCCAAGAGTCCCTTACGCACCTATACCTTCATCTCTTTCACCTTCACGCGTTTCAGTCGGATCCTGGTTTCAAAAGCGTGAAGGCCTAGCGCAAATACTTGCGGTCATTGCAATCATTTGCGGTGGAAGTTACTTGATCTGGCGCTTACTAGTGACCTCGCGCAACGTCCCCCTTTGGGCATTTTCCCCGCTATTCATAGCCGAACTCTATGGATACATAAGTTTCCTTATCTTTGTATTGGATTCATGGAGATTGCCCGCTTCGCCCAGGTTGCCAATTTATGACAGCACCTGCGATGTCATTATTCCGACATATAACGAGGACATCGACATTCTTGAGCCGACGATCATTGGTGCACTGCAAATTCGAGGACGAACAACTATCTGGTTACTCGATGATGGCAATCGATCAGAGATGAAGGCGCTGGCGCAAAGGTACGGAATTAAATACCTGACTCGCACGAACAACGAACATGCCAAAGCTGGAAACATCAATGCAGCACTTCCTCATTTATCGGGTGAATTGCTTCTCGTGCTCGATGCAGATCATGTTCCAGCTCCAGATTTCCTGGAAGCAACCAGTGGCTACTTTGTAAATCCTAAAGTCGCCCTCGTTCAAACCGCTCACTCTTTCCGAAATCACAACTCAATCATGCACGAGGAGCAAGGAAGAAATGAGCAATCTCTTTTCTTTGACGTTCTTCTGCCTGGGCGAAATCGCTTGAAGTCAGTTTTTTGGTGCGGTTCAGCTGCTATCTTGCGAAGAAGCGCTCTCATGGAGATCGGCGGTCTGGCAACAGTGACCGTCACGGAGGACTATGAAACCTCCTTGCATTTACGCTTAAAAGGTTACCTCGGCATCTACCATAACGAGCACCTGATACAAGGACTTGCTCCCGATAATCTAACTTCCTACGTAATTCAACGGTTTCGATGGGCGCAAGGAAATTTGCAACTGTTCCGCCCAAACATGCGATTGCCCTGGCGCAAAGAGTTAGGTGTTCTAGAAAGAGTCTCCAATACGGGTGGTCTGCTCTATTACCTCTCTCCTTTTCAAAAACTTATCTACTCTGCAAACCTCGTTGTAGTCGTTTTCTTTGGCTTCTTGCCGGTTGGCTACGTTGGTGGTTGGTTTATCGTCTTCTGGGGAATCGCTTCATTTACCAATATCCTGGCTGTTACAGCGCTAGAGCGGGGGACCACAAGCCCGGTTGAAGGCATCCGCAATCTTTTCCTAGCCTTTGAAGCCTATTTCCGAGCCACTTCCGTTTTATGGACTAAAGCGAAAGTCCCATTTCTCGTTACACCAAAGAACGAGGTGGACCTTGGTGGGTGGGCATCGGTTCGGCAAATGCGTTTTGCGATTGTCATTGGCGCTGTCTCATTGCTTTCGGTGATCAATATTTGGATTAGCTACATTTCTTATCACTTCTTCTCATGGCACTATCTGACACTTCATTCCACTTCAACCATTGTAATTGTTTCCTTTTTTGGAATTATGGAAGTCACCATCATTTCTCGATCCGCTTGGTCGATGTATCACAGAAGCCAGGAAAGAACCTTGTGGAGATTTCCGGTGAGCCTCGAGGCGCGGGTGAATGGCTTGCTCAGCCAATGTGTTGATCTGCATCAAAATGGCGCGGGAATAATCACTACCGAGGCAGCTCTGCGAAAGAATTCAAATGTACGGGTGGAGATTGCTTGTCATGACTTATCGGGAAAGATTGAGTGGGCGACAGGACAATTCCGAGTCCGATCAAAGAAGCGTATCGAAGGGACAAAAGAAACAGTTCGTGCAGGTGGGCGAATCACATGGGATAACGCAGAATCCAAGACCGCAGTTATTATGCAATGTTATGTTGTTGAACAATATGTCGCTCGGCAACATTTTTGGTTGCGTAACGAAAGACGGCGAGTTGTATTACTACCCGCGCACTTAGATGGAATTGATGCAAACTGTGTAGATGTCAGTACTTCTGGTGCTTCATTTGTCGCTAGCCTAGCTGCCTGGGGTGATCGACAAGTGGGAATTCGCATCCCGATTGCAGTGGATAGTCGCTTTTTCGGAACGGCAGAGATAAGGAATGTAACCGAGACAACCGGTGATTTAGTAAGAATTGGAGCAGCCGTTACATGGCAGAATCCTTTTCTCCTTAAAGTATTCTCTGAATCTGAAAAGCTCGAGCAAAGAACACGCAAAAGTATGGAGCTAGGCATTAACCCTTAATTTTTCACAAGGCGATCAATTTGGCACCAGGTTATAGTTAAGACTTGTTCGGGAGGAGAGCCCACAGCATGATTCATATGAGCCGTCGAGATCTATTCAAGTTCACAGGTATTGCCGCAGCAGTAACTGCCACTGGTTTCGCAGTCAACAAGATAATGGTCTCACCAGTTGCAACGCCTCTAAAAAAGCTCAACTCTGCTTTGCCTAGGGCGCTGAAATTCTTGCCGGCTCCCCCTGTTGATCCAGCTCTCACGACGCCTGGTTTAACACCGCTTTTCACGCCTAACAAAGATTTCTTCCGCATTGATATCGGAAACGGGATCCCAAACATCACACTGGATACCTGGAAACTAAAGATTGGTGGCCTCGTAGATCACCCGGCCGAATATTCATACAAAGAACTAACGAGTCGTCCTACCTACGAACTCGATGCCACTATTGCTTGCGTTTCCAATGAAGTCGGCGGCAAGTTAGCAGGCAATGCGCGTTGGACGGGTATCAGTTTGGATGACCTCATTCGCGAGGCTGGCCCAACAACGGGCGCTGATCAGATCATGAGCTTTTCTGACGATGGTTTTTCTGCAGGGTTTCCCATTGCCGCACTCGATGGCCGAGGCGCAATGATCGCTTTCGGAATGAATGGTGACCTGCTTCCACTTGAAAATGGTTATCCAGCGAGAGTTATCGTTCCTGGGTTATACGGATATGTTTCAGCGACTAAATGGGTGAACCGGATAGATGTCACGCGATTTGATCAACAGCAAGGTTTCTGGATCCCGCGTGGATGGTCTGTGAAAGGTCCGATGAAACTACAGTCACGTATCGATACGCCACAACGTTCGAGTTTTTTTCCAAATGCGAAACCTGTCGTCGCTGGTAAAAATGTGATTGCGGGAGTTGCTTGGTCATCCTTGAAAAGCATCGCCCGAGTTGAAGTGCGCGTCAATAATGATCCTTGGATGAGCGCGACGCTCGGGCCAGAACTTGCTGCTACAACGTGGCGCCAATGGTGGATTGATTGGAACGCAAAGAAGGGCACTTCATCAATAACCGTGCGAGCAATAGATAGCTCCGGCGAAGTGCAAACGAGCAATATCGCAGGAACAGTTCCTAATGGGGCGCAAGGTTGGCATACCATTAATGTCAAAGTGTCTTGATTTGCGTTAATTAGCTACGCTGGCTCCATGACATCAAATCCTTCAGAAACAAGAACTGCGCTTATAACAGGTGCTGGAAATCCTTCCGGAATTGGTTTTTCTAGCGCAAAGGCACTGGGCGCCGCGGGTTACCGTGTCGGCATTACCTCCACAACAGATCGCATTTGGGATCGAGTGAAAGAGCTGGAAGCCTTAGGAATTGAAGCTTTTGGATTTGTAGCCGATCTTACTATTGAATCAGAGGCCGATGATTTAGTTGCTGGGTTTGTGGCAAAGTTTAAAACCTTGGACGTTCTCGTAAATAACGCCGGCATGACTAGTGTTTCGACCCCTTCGGAATCTGATGAAGGACCTCTTGAGGATTACTCGTTAACAAGTTGGCATAAAGCTATTGCGCGAAATATCGACACCACCATGTTAGTAACAAAAGCTGCTATTGCCTTTATCAAGTCAAGTGCAGCAGGGAGAGTTATCAACGTCGCTAGTGCAACAGGACCTGTTTTAGTCATGCGCGAAACCGTTGCATACGCAACAGCCAAGACCGCCCTCATTGGATTCACTCGCGCCGTCGCCTTGGATTACGCGCATTTACCAGTAACAGTGAACGCTGTAGCGCCTGGTTGGATTGCCAGCTCTACTGAGTCAGAGCATGAATTTCGCCAAGGTGCGGCAGTACCAATGAAGCGCCGAGGAACATCTGATGAAGTTGCTTCGGCCATAGTTTGGCTCGCAAGCACAGGCGCTTCATACATCACGGGACAGTGCATAGTTATTGACGGAGGAAACGCACTTCCCGAAGAACGCGGATAATTATTGAGATAGTTCGAACAAGTATTTCAATGTAAGAACTTCGCATTTTTTCTCGATTTCACCTGCAAGGGCAAGAAAGACGACAGCCGTTGTCATGGCATCTCCTAGTGCATGATGAGGCGCAAATACAGGAACATTGAGTTTGCGAGCAAGGAACTCTAGTGAGGGTTCATGACCAGTTGTTGCCTCGGCATGACCCAGAAATCGAGCAAGTGCGGCGGTGTCAATAATCTGCTTCGGGAATTTATAGCCTTGCTCTTTTAGCGGAGCTGAAAGAAATGCTCGCTCGACCCATCCCGCATGAGTGATCAAATATCTATCTTCTAGGTGTGCGATGAACTCTGGAATAACTTGGGCCACTGGGCGCGCCTTTTCTAAGTCAATGCCTCGTAGGCCATGAATCTGCATTGAAGAAACAGACGGATTACTCACGGGTGAGATCTCTTGGTAGAAATTATTGACACTTGTAAAACGACCATCAGTTATTTTTACCGCCCCAATAGAAACTACTTCGTCCTGCTTAAAATCAAGACCGGTTGTTTCGATATCTACGCAGCAGTACTCGTAATCGCGCCAATGTTTATTCAGTTCAACCTTGGACCATCTCATGGCAGGCGCGCTGACCAATCACTTTCCATACTTGCTTGAATATTTGATACTGCACGGAAAGTCTCTCGTAAATGCCTACGGGTCACAGAATCTAACGAGTCGGGCGATATCCAGGGAGAAACCGGTCTGCCTGCTCGGATTGCAGCGATTTCCTCATCAAAAACAAGTTGATGAATGCCAGAGAATGCTGACGAAAGAATTTCTGCTTCTTCCCCGTGCAAGAGACCGGCATCCCAGGCACGCGCAATTCTTTCTATAGATCCTCCGCGCACATCGCCCAGGGCAATCGATAGCCAGCGGGCTAGTGATGCAATGGGGGCTAGACCGCCTTCTTTAAGATTTAGCCCACCACGATTTTCACCAGAGTGATCCACAACAAAATCCTTTACGAATCCAAGTGGAGGCTTTTTGGCTACAGCAAAGCGCAATGAATCTGCCAAATATTCACGGCTCCTTGTTGTCTCTCTAATGTTCTCCATAATGGTGCGGCCCAATACTGGTTGCGTAAGTGGTTGATTATCGGCAGCGATAGAGGAAAGTAGCAAAGCTCCTGCGCGCGTTGGATCAGTTAACCAACCGCTCGAGACATTAATCCAAGCAGCGCGAGACCTACTAAATAAGCCGTTATCTGCATTTGCTCCGTTAGGGCAACGCTCCAGTCCGCATCGCTCCATCAGATCAAGAATGTGCTTTGCATTGTTCCTAATTTCATCTGAGGGATCGTTCTCACCACTTTGATCCGCCCAAACAATTGCCGTGTCCACATCCGAGCCTGGCAAGGGCTCTCCTCTGGCTATAGATCCGAGAACTAACCATGAGTGTGGGACAGGTTTATCTACCGAACTTGAAAGGGTTAAGACGCGAGTCAAAATCGCACCAATGATCGCAGACATCAACCCAGCAATATGGAGTGAAGGAATTCCATTGTCATGAAGTTCAACGAGGGAAGGCCTAAGCAAGAGAGAGGCAGAAGATAATTCTTCAATGCTTTGCGCCGATTCGATTGCAGCCCTAATGAGTAAAGGGTTGCGAAGTTGCACGGAAGATAAATCCATCGCTCGAACAACGCCGAGTGGTTTATCAAATTCATCAACTACTACTAGGTGGTGGACTCCTCGCTCAACCATTTTTAAAAATGCCGAAGCTAGGGTAGCGCTCTTGGAAACAGTTATTAAGGGAGAACTCATCATCGACCCCACGGGAGAATCAATCACAATCTCGCCACGGCCCACTTTGCTTCGGAAATCGCGATCGGTAACCAAGCCCAAGCCATCTTTCGATTCAACCAAAGCAAAGGACTGTTCTAACTCCGTCATTTTCCTGGCCGTATTCCGGATTGACTCGTTAGCCTTAACCCAGAGAATCGTGCGCATGCTTCGAGTGACATTGGATTGCGCATCTGACATCAGCATGCTGGCTGTCAATCGGTGACGCGTAATCAATGTTCCAAAGTGGCTAAATTGCAATACCGATGGGTCTTCGACGAGTTCCCTAGGATCTGGAAGGCGATAACAGAGTGTGTCCTCTTTTGCTCGCACGGAATATTGTGGTGGCAGGCCAGTCAGTACAGAGATGTGCCCGAAGGCATCACCAGAGCCAAGTTCATCTACGACATTACCTTTATCCAAAACTTCGACGACCCCTGTGCGGACGATATATAAATGATCTAGTGGCGCAGATCCCGCGGAGACTATTACCGTGTGGCGAGGAAAATACTCAACATCAATTTTGGATGAGATCCGTTCCAGCTCCTGAGTAGAAAGGGCGCTAAAGGGTGATTGCTTGGCCAAGAAATCCGTGAACTCTTGCACCGACAACCTCCAACACTCAGGTTTTTATAATGAAGATACGCTCAGCGTAATACCTAGGTGAGAAGATTTGCAGACAAACCCTCTCGCCGTTGGTTAGCATGGCCACATGGAGGATTCCGCACTTCTAAAGCAGATACGCCAGAGCGTTATCGGTGATGACCAGGTTATGCATGGTCCTTACGGCGAACGCAGAGTTACCTATGCTGATTACACGGCTAGTGGGAGATCCCTTTCATTTATAGAAGATTTCATTCGCGATGAAGTCATGCCGCGATACGCCAATACCCACACAGAAAGCAGCGGAACTGGCCTGCAAACCACACGCCTGCGCGAAGATGCACGAAATATTATTCGGGCCGCAGTGGGTGCAAACCAGGATGATGCTCTCATTTTTGCCGGTTCGGGCACCACAGGAGCGGTCGATAAATTAATCGGAATTCTTAATATTCGTATTCCTTTTGATTTGGATAAGAAATGGCACCTATCCGAGCACATCCCACTCGAAAGTCGTCCCGTTGTATTTATTGGTCCTTTTGAACACCACAGCAATGAACTTCCTTGGCGTGAATCCATTGCTGATGTCGTCACGATTCACGAAGACATCGATGGTCATATTGACTTAAAGCATTTGCAGGAAGAGTTAGTAAAATATGCTTCGCGCACATTGAAGATTGGCTCTTTTTCAGCGGCCAGCAATGTGACAGGAATTATTACTGATACAGATGCTGTTTCACGACTATTGCATGAACATGGCGCTTTATCCTTTTGGGATTATGCCGCTGCCGCGCCGTACGTGCAGATAGATATGCATCCTACGGATCCGATGGCTAAAAAGGATGCAATCTTTCTTAGCCCGCATAAATTTATCGGAGGTCCAGGAACTCCGGGCATTTTGGTAATTAACCGGAATATTGTTTCCAACTCCGTGCCGGCAGTCCCGGGAGGTGGCACCGTTGCTTACGTCAACACCAACGACCATCGATACCTTTCTGATATTCAACACCGTGAAGAGGGAGGAACCCCTGCGATCATCGAATCAATCCGCGCTGGATTGGTGTTTCAATTAAAGGAAGCCGTAGGAATTCCCACGATTCACTCCCATGAAGCGAAATATCTGAGTCAGGCCATTGAGGCATTTGGTCAAGATCCTCGCATTGAATTATTGGGCAACGTGAATGCTCAACGGCTATCAATCTTGTCATTTATTTTGCGTGGTCCATCCGGCAAGTATCTCCACCATAACTTTGTTGTTGCTCTTTTAAATGATCTCTTTGGAATTCAATCACGAGGTGGCTGTTCGTGCGCAGGACCTTACGGTCACCGCCTACTTGGAATTGGTGAAGAGAAGAGCCACGAGTTCGAAAATCAGATTCTCGGTGGTTGCGAAGGAATTAAGCCAGGTTGGGTAAGAATCAATTTGAACTACTTCGTCTCAGAAGCAGTCGTGTCACACATTATTGATTCAGTTTTGTTTATTGCAGAACGCGGACATCTTTTCCTCACGGACTATCACTTCAATCCAGATACAGGGTTGTGGCGACATCGCGGTGGAACTATTGAACCGCCTATTCGACTTAGCGCAATTTCTTACAATGATGCTGGCGAAATGACTTATCCGATAGCGCATGATCGAACTCCTGAAAGTTCCTTGAAGGGTTACATCGCAGAAGCAAATACGTTGGCGCAAGAAAAGGCAGGCCACGTAAAGGGTGAGACAGATGTGGCTCTAACCACCCTCATGGGTGATGATTTTGAATTACTTCGGTGGTTTGAACTTCCGCAAGAGTGTTTAACCCAGCATTAGTTCTTGCTCCTGGTTGGCTAATACAACGATTGTGCAACGAATTCTCATTTGCTCTCTCCAGGCATGTATGGAAATCCCCACTCTGCTAGGTTCCATGAATGACCAACAAGGCCCAGTGGGATCAATGGCGAAAAGATCGACTGACGGGCGTGGTTGCCCCCATGGGAAATCTTGCTCTTATCCAGACTCAATGGCTTAATGAAGGGGAGCACCTTTCGCTGGCGCAAGCGACTGAAGGAAGGCCCCCAAGTGTTATAGCAACTGAGCTCGATCGTAAGGATTTTGATGGAAATGTAATCGCCAAAGGTATTCGCCTTTGGGATTCGAATTCAGAAAGTATCCAAGCTTTTAAGACTATTGATATCTACCCATTTAATCCTGAATGGATTATCGAGGCAACGTTCACCCCTCATCCAGAAAACCGCGCCGTCGCCTTTGAGTACATACGCGATAACGGTGGCACTCGTGACCTGGTTGTACCTGGAGATATCAAAGCAACTATCGACGGTGTTGATTATACGTTTAGCGCTTTTGATGACGACGGCGTCTTGTTATTGGTCTTCGGAGATACAACCAATAAATCTGACACTTATCCAGCGGGACGTTTTCTTTTTGTTTACCAAGAAGAAGGTTCAAACAAAATAATTCTGAATTTCAATCAAGCCTTCGTGCCACCTTGCGGTTTCTCAATCCATTACAACTGCCCCATGCCTCCACCTCAAAACCGCCTACACCTGGCGGTTGAAGCAGGAGAAAAGTTTCCCATTTTTACAGACGGGTACAACATCCACTAAAAGATCAAACCATGACGGACATAGACGAGAAGGAGAAATAGGTGAAAGCAGCTAAGCACGGAAGAAAACTAGGAGTAATTGGAGTTGCCCTGGCGGTAACACTTGGACTCATCGCAACAAGTGCGCCAGCAAACGCCGCATCTGCTGATGCCACTATTAATATTGGCTCCCTCTATGAGCCTCAGAACCTAGACAACACAGGCGGAGGCGGACAAGGCGTCGTCGAAGCACTCAATGGAAATGTTTACGAAGGTCTATACCGACTCACTGATGCCGGACAGGTAGAGAACGTCCTAGCAACATCTAGCAAGATCAGCAAAGACGGCCTTACATACACCTTCACATTGCGCAGCGGCGTAACTTTCCATTCTGGCAAAGCAATGACTTCAGCTGATGTGAAATTCAGCCTAGAGAAGGTCTCTGCAACTGATTCAAAGTCTGCACGCAAGAGCAGCTTTAAGGTTGTTAAGTCGATCGCGACACCTGATGCAAAGACTGTTGTTGTAACACTCTCCAGCCGATCCATTTCCTTTATTTATAACCTGTCATACATCTGGATTATGAATTCGACTGCAAAGGATTTCGCAGCCGCAGCTGATGGAACTGGTCCATACAAGTTCTCTGCATGGAAGCGTGGATCTACGCTTACTTTGGTACGCAATGACTCTTATTGGGGCGCGGCTCCAAAGAATAAAACCGTTGTTTATCACTACTTTAATGACGCAACTGCGCTAAATAACGCTCTACTTACAAGCGCCGTTGATGTAATCACTAGTGCTCAAAGTC
>Ga0194037_1001224_pt1 | contig 18849 bp, 8 predicted proteins | sample JunL306m_MetaG_FD_148653 | JGI IMG/M metagenome (GOLD analysis project Ga0194037, IMG submission 148653) | Anoxic zone freshwater microbial communities from boreal shield lake in IISD Experimental Lakes Area, Ontario, Canada - Jun2016-L304-6m | ecosystem: Environmental > Aquatic > Freshwater >...
CTGGATGTTCGACGCCGGCCTTTGGAGCGCGATCCCCATAGGCAACAATGACTTCCTCATCCATGTCGCAATCGACCGCTTCCAGGAGAGCTCACCCCTCGGGAGAATCCTCGCAGAACGTCACCTACAGCCACTCCTTTTCCACAGCCTTGCCCGCCTCAGGCCGGATCCCAAACATTTGGAGTGGCATCGGACGGAAAAATTTTTACTCTAAGGCCGCTTTGATCTACCTCGACCACAACGCAACGACTCCTGTACTCCCTGAAGTGGCGGAGGCGATGATGCCGTGGTTGACCACGAACTGGGGGAACCCATCCAGCATCCATGCACCAGGCCGTGCTGCACGAAGGGCCATTGAGGAGGCCCGTAGTAAAGTCGCCACACTGGTTGGAGCTTATCCGGAGCAGGTCCTATTCACAAGCGGGGCAACCGAAGCGAACAACTCAGCCATTCATTCGGTTCTGATCCACGATCCTACGAAGCGCCACATTGTCACGTCGGCCGTCGAACATTCCGCCATCTTGGCCTACTGCGATTTTGTAAATCAACACCACGGCGTCGAGATTACCTGTCTGGCAGTGGATGCCGACGGAATGGTTTCGACCGATGATCTCAAGGGGGCCATCCGCCCAGATACGGCCATCGTATCGTTGATGTGGGCGAACAATGAAACCGGTGTTATTTGGCCAGTGGCGGAATTCTCTAAGATCTGCGGCGATGCCGGAGTTCCGTTCCACACGGATGCCGTTCAGGCAATTGGCAAAGTGCCAGTCCACTTCGAAAGATGCGGAGTCGCGTTTCTTTCCCTCAGCGGACACAAGATCGGCGCGCCAAAGGGCATCGGCGCATTGATCGTTGCAGACCCACCGACATTTGAGCCACTAATTCATGGCGGAAAACAGGAGCACGGAATGCGTGGTGGAACAGAAAGCGTACCGTTGATAGTCGCATTAGGTGCAGCGGCTGAGATAGTTAGCAAGCGGGATTCCGGTTGCTGGAACCCGATCAAGAAACTGCGAGATGAATTTGAAAGTCTGTTGATTCAACGGATACCGAGAGCTGAGATCAACGGCGGCAAGGTCCAGCGACTGCCGAATACTTCGAATGTTTACCTCTCTGGCCTGGACGCCGATGCGATGATCACATTCCTCGATCAACAAGGAATCTGCGTCTCATCAGGCTCAGCTTGTATGGAAAGTGCCATCACACCATCGCATGTTATTCTTGCCATGACAAACTCGTATGCCCGGGCCAGCGAGTCGATTCGCGTTAGCCTAGGTCAGGAATCGTCGAACAAAGTCTTGCAAAGCTTGGTCAACTCGCTGGAAACATTCGCATCAATGAATTTTTAGTGAACGAACATTTCTCGTCCCACTGATCTGGCAGATCGACAACAGCGGCAAGCGAGCTTCCGATTCTAAGTATGGCAACATCGAATAATGAAAACAACTTGTTGAGCCAGTTAGCGGCGGCCCACCACCTCGGCATCACCACCGAATTGCTATTTCAGTACACTAAGGAGAACTTCGCCAAGGCAAGTGGAATACGATCTTTAGCGACAGTCCAGCACCTTGGAAAAACGAAGTTCTCGATCTCAGAATTGGATAACTTTAATAAACTTTTGGCTGATCCATGGCCAATCGATGGCGATTCCAGACCCAATATCCCTAAAGCAATAGTGGATCATCTTCGGGCAGAATCATTTAATCAATGCGCCCGATGCGGGAGTGGAATTGGTGTCGACACGGCACACATAAATTCTTGGGCAGCGAGTCGATCACACCATCATGCCAACCTAATCCGAATCTGCACCGCATGTCATCGCGAACATGACGCCCACCACAGCCTGCCGGCTAACGAGCTCATCGCCCTCAAGAACTCGCTCATTAAAAGGACGCGAGCTAATCTCACTGCGCGCATGCGCCCGGGGAACGTTTTTGGAATCGTGCCGTGTACATCAACAAAATTTATCGGCCGCAAGCGCGAACTCTTGTCTCTGATTGACGCGCTCCAATCGGGACGGTCTGTGGTCCTCACTGGCGTCGGCGGCATCGGAAAAACGGAGCTGCTTCTGCAAGCACTTCGGAGCATAGAAACTGGGCGTCCCATGATTTGGATAGACACGGAACGGCATCGGAGCGCTTCCGATATCCTTGCAGCACTTCAAGCAGCGCTCATGGAGGACGGCATTGCCTGCCCTGAAGCAGACATCGCGGCAAGGCTTGATACCCTTCAAGCATGTGTGGTGTTCGATGGTATCGAACGTGCCACGCTAGACGACCTCGACGAATTCGAGGATTTAATTGCAGAGCTCTATTCGGCAACCTCAATAGCACAGTTCGTGGCGACGAGCCAAGTCGTATTGTACAAGTTCTCGGCTGACACGCGGATCAAAGTTGGCAAGCTTAACGATAGTTCTAGCAGGCAACTGCTCGAAAGTTTTAGCTCAAACAGCGATTCGAAATGGCAAGGTGATCTCGGCCAAATCGTTGATTTCTGCGACGGCCACACTCTGACCCTTCGGCTCATGACCGCAGTGATGGACCATTATGGTGGAGCATCGGAAGCTATGCGTGCCATCAACGCAAAAGGCGTGACAGTTGTGAACCTTCCGGGCCGAAAACAGCAGACCCGGGCCACTTCCCTCCAACTCTGCCTACAAACCGCCTATGAAGCACTGTCGGTTGAATGCCGCCAACTCCTTTGGGCATTTTCGGAGTCGCCGGCTGGCCTATTGTCCAATTATCTCGACGTCAATTGGTGCGAGCTTTCCGATCCAATCGGAGCCCTTGCGGAATTGCGCCGATGGCATCTCGTGGATATCGTAACTATCAGCGAGAACATCAGCCGAAATCATGTACTTGGACCGATAAGAGCGTTTGCTATCCAAAGTGCCCGCCGAGACGACCCTTGCCTCTACGAAGCAGTGCTAGACCGGCTGGTTCAGGCCCACGGAATGATGGTGGCGGTATTAGAGCTCAATTTTGATGATCCCAACGACACGCTCTATGTGCTTCAGCGATTCGGCGAGGAACTCCCGAATCTGATTCATACTCTCGACCTCGCACTTGTCAATCAGACCAATTCCAAGATGGTGCGGACCGCCGTGTCGATCGTCGGTTCACTGATGCGCTACTTCTTCGTGCGGAGACTTTCAGAGCAGGGCGTACGGGTCATGCACGATGCCGCCGCGCTTGCTCTATCAGCGGGGCATCTAGAATGCGCGAGCGGCCTGATCTCCCAGCTCGTCGCATTGGGGCAGCGCGGGGACAGCTCGAACCTTATCACGGCAGGTTTGGCTCTAGCCGACCGGCTTGAAGAGCTCACGAAAGACGATAAAATTTCAGCCGATATTGCGATGTGTCGCGGAATGACAGCACGTGAGGCCGGCGACCATGCAGGAGCGGAAAGATTTGCCCGAAAAGCCTACAAGGATTTTAGTTCTCGGTTACGCACATCGATTGGTCAACAATCCTCGAATCGGGGCAGTGATGAGGCGGAACCCTCCAACCGGCAGGAACTACATAACGACATAGCGGACGCTCTCGGCCTTCTAGGATTTGCTCTACTGTCGCAAGGCATTTATAAGGCGGCTGCACAAGCCTATCGATATTCGCTTCGACACCAGCGTGGCACCTCGGTCGCAGTCAACCGAGGTCAGGCACTCCACCAACTCGGAAATTGCGAAAGCCATCTCGGGCGTTTCCGCGAAGCTGCAGCGAACTATCTTCAAGCCGCTAGGATCTTTTACCTCGTTGGTATGGAGGAATACCTCAGCAACGCGCTGGGCGAGTTGGGCTATGCGTTGCTCGATTTCGAGGAGGACAATTTTACTTGGGACCTTGAAACTGACCTCATCGAGCGAGGCTTGGTCGACTTGGAACGGGATTTGAAACGAGTGCTCAATCCCGAGCGACCGCTCGATCACACTCGATGCGTATGTATCATCAGAAAACTGTTCGGTTCTATATCCCTCATCAGCCTCACCGGAAACGGACGGATCTTGGGCCAGTTCTGTGTATCCTTAACCAACGAAGTTCTCATAGTTCTCCGTGACCAGCTCTCCCGAGGCCAGCGCGACCATCTGGAAGGATTCCCTTTGTCGATGATCAATATGGCGCTTCAGCTCGGACTTCTCGTGTCCGAAGTGGAGCAATCGATAGAAGAAAATGGTGAAATGTCTAGAGACTCGATCGGTGAGATGCTTCGAACGGTCAGCGATGGTCATGACTGGGCACAAAATACCATGCGCGTAGTTGACTGGCTCGCAATGCTCCTTACACGCCGTTGGGGATATCTGGGTGCTAGTCCCATGCGCTTGCATGAGTTCGTCCGTAACTATCGAGACAATGTTGTTGATTATTTCGAACTGACACGAGAGGGTAATACCAAATAAATCAGCCTTGCGGCGAGAGCAGCGGGGCTACAAAGCAGGTTGAGATCGGCTCTAAACTATATGTATTCCGTAGGATATCATTCCCATCTATGATGGGGCAAGGTGTTCGATTAAAACCTTTACTACACTTGCTAAGAATAAATCATTAACAAATGGAACCTGCGCCTGAATAATTTCAGACTCGCCTTCAAGTTTTGCCGCCATGTGCCCCTTGCCAAGAAGGCGTTCCGCTCCTTTTTCTCCGAGCGCAATCTCTGATGTGCCCTCTCCATCGACGCGAAGCACCAACCGATTTCCGAGATTTGCTCTTAGCTGCATTGGCATGACGTCTGCCGAATGGCGCTGGGCGGCAAAGACGAGCGAAATGCCCGCGGCCCTGGCTTTGACTCCAAGTCGGCTAACAATATCCGAAACCGATTTGGCGTAACTTTCTGTCAACATCCATTCGGCGAACTCGTCGTGAATGACCCACAGAAATGGCAAGTATTCGGTGGCATCAGGTTTATTGTTCAGATCGAAGATATTCGCGACTTTGTTCGCTTTGAGCACCGTGTATCTCCGGTTCATCTCACCAACAAGCTCCTCTAATTTCACAATAGCCTGCTCCTGATCATCAATGATTCCTTCGGACAGGTGGGGCATTCCTTCAAATGCGTAATAGTCAACACCGAGTTTTGGATCAATCAGGATTATCTTCGCCTGCTCAGGAGTATTGGTGGATGCAATCCCTAGAATGATATTCTGCATCAATACTGACTTGCCACTGCCTGTTGAACCAGCGATCAAAGTATGTGGAGCGTTCGCTTTCGGCGACAAGAAGAGAAGACTGCTGTCATCCTCCTTCACGCCAATCAACAAACTGTGGTTCCCTTGCTTACAGTCCGGGTTCCAAGTCTTCCACGTCTCCGCAAGATGCAGGATCCGACGGTTGGGGCGGGCTATTGCTATCGAAACAATCCCAGGTTCCCCCCGAACCGAAATAATGTTCAGGGAATGCGTTGTGAGAAACTCAGAACGGCGCTTCAATACCTGTTCGACAGTCAGGTTGCTGCTTCCCTGAAACTTCAAGAGTGCTGCGTTAGGTGTCAGAGACTTGGCAAGCAGTTTCGAATGAAGCTGGAACTGTTGAAGCGCCCCTTTGCAGCGGCCCTCAACTTTCGTCAGCCATTCATCATCAACTGCGTCGTCTTTAGATCCCCCTTGGTAGTTTGCGATCAGCCCGCTAAGCTTGGGATATGCCCAAGATGAAGCCGAATCGGCTGTCGGGGCTTCAGTAGATGGTGACTCAGTGGAAACTTGCGGAGCAACCGTAGGTGCGGGTTGACTCGGAATAGCTGTCGCCAACGGCGACCCGCCATCGGTATCGTCCCCGCCGCTCGGTCCATCGTCCGAACTCTTTGGCTTTATGTGGATCAGAATACGTTTGGATGGCGTGCGGTAAGTCTGCTTGCTCCAAATGTCTTGTCCGGCAATCTCCTTGCGAATTCCAACCGGATCCGAATCCTTCCAATAGCTGGTTACAACTTCACGTAGCCTTGCCCGGGAGAACACCTCCTGCCACGACTGCTCTGCCTCAGCGACCGCTACGAAGTCCGAACATTCCGGGGAGTCGGAAGGCCCGGATACAAAAATATGGGAATAGCCCCGCATGTAGATACCGCACTCTCCGTCACGCACCGCACGACGCCAGGCTGCGAGATCGATTGGCGAATTTGCCGGGAATTGAATTCCGCTAAGCATCATGTCAGAGAACCGTGATAACCAGATGTCGCGGTCAAGTCGTCTAGGATCGCCAAAGATGGCGTCATGGATCCTGCGTACTGTATCACGAAGTTGCTTCTGTGACTCCTTGCGTTTTGATGCCAAGCCACTGTAATCGATATATTTTGATTCGGCGATAACGACAGCCAGTCGAAGTCCTCCGTCGGGGGTCTGCTCAGGCGACAGCGCAAGAATATCCGCTATCTGCTCTTCCCGTTGTCCGAGCCATCCGGCGTAATCATCCAGGAAATACCATCCAAACCTTTGGTTTATTCCAAGTTCGTGACGAATAAGGAAGCGGCTGAGCACGACACCCATGAGTTCGCTGGCATTTCGCCCGCGCTTCGCAGCCCGTAGGACAATGTCTCCGGAAATCTCATTGGCATCGCTGATAAATCTCTCGGTGAGTTCCCGACATTGAACATCATCAAGTTCGAGATTCAGATCCTTGACCCTGCCCAGCACCATTGACCTGAGTAAACTCAAGGAAGCGTTCGAAGATATAAGGATGTTCCGCCCTTGGGTCGAAGCTTGCTTGTAACGGATAACCTGGACTTGCTGATTCAGCAATTGTCTCCGGTCAAGAAGCTCGTCATAATTTACTACCCAGTTACCAAGGTTATGGATCTCTTGGAAAATACTGGCGGTAAGTGGATCATTGAAATCGAGCTTGCGGGCTGGCAGCAGTCGCTTGGTGTCGATACAATCCCAATCCCCCCTAATAAACGTCGTCAGCGCCGTGATGAAAGACCAGCCATCACAGGTTTGGACAGGACAGCAAAGGTAAACCACGGACTTCATGTCGTCTGTTGGCGAGGGCCGCCGACGGGACCAGCGCGCCGGAATAAACGTGGCCGCATCAACAGCGTTGCTCGTTTCGAGATACCAGTCCAAACCCGCATGTCGGGCGATCACATCCTCTAAGAAGACAATATCGACAGGTGGGCCATCCTTCGGATCAGGCACTGGCGCTTGATCAGCCATGATTCCGATTCTAAGTCGTGCCATGAAATCCTTCGCCGCCTCACTAGACACAAAAGCGTCTGCATCTGAATCAGAAGCTTCAATGATCTTTTCGTAAAGCTCGCGAAGTTTGATTCCATCGCGATGCCGTAAGATGATCTGACAACGCATGTCTTCCTCATCTTCGTGCAGTTCCGTGATTTTTGTGACGAGTGAATTGGGCAGCCTGGCTGAATCACAATTGTATAAAACCACTGACAAATTGGTTCGCTCGTGGGGGTAGAGAGATAAATAGCGTTTCGTGAGATCAACAATGAGCGAAGATGTTTCGTTGGGACTCTCGTTTGTATCGTCATATCCGTCATTATTGATCACCGGGGCCTCGTGAAGGCTGTAGTCGAGGTGGTGATCGGTCAACGAAAGGAGTTCCGGTTTCGTCCCGAACCACCCCAATACGATCTCAGGATAGAATGGATGCAACAATTCATGCTCAAGTTCCTTAAAGAAGAGTGGTGAATCTCCAAAGAATACATCCTCAGCGGTGAGCAGGTGCCGAATCAGTGCCGACACCTGCGCCGCCTTGTGCTTCATCGCCGCCATGCGCAACGGGTGCCATGGGGCAACAATCACAGTTACTCGTCCACCCTCTACTGCGACCGCACCGATTTCCAGCAGCGGCCGAATCAAATACTCGCGATTTCGGTCCCCCTTGGCTTCGATGCAGAGGGTGTGTAATAGCTTTCCATAGTTCTGGGCTTGTTTAGTGAGATGCTCGGAGGCCAGTCCGTCCTTTTCAAAGCCTTGAATTGCGCACAAATAGCTTTCCTCGAACGTCAGAAACAACGCTAAGAGGTTCTCAGCGGTGGATTTCGAAACCCATTGTTGTTCCTGTGCTTTCACTAAGTTCGAACGCCAAAATAGCGACAGATCGTTGGTTTTCTTGTACGTTGCAATAAAAGACCCCCGGTCTTGACCATACGATGGATATAGCGTTCGAACATTCTTGAGGTCAATAGACTGATAGCGTCCTTTGCCGCTCACGGGCTCACGGTTGACGCGGCAACGAACGAGAGGGTGCTCGGTAAGGCGTGACCAATCTGAGGGGAATTCACATGCAGTTGTATTTGGATTGCAGATCCAGATGAGCTGCTTTGAATAGGTCTCTGTATTTCCAGTAGAAAGCTCAACCTCCAGCTCCAAAGTGAATTTCAATTGTAGCGCTGCTTTTGAAACTGATCGGTTTACAAATGGCTTAGACGCGGCCTTCCAGGTCTCACTCAATTTTTCAAAATGAGGAAGCTCACCTAGATCCCAGCTCACCCGATTGCCAAACATTTGTTTGAGGCCGCGGTATCGCATCGAAAAATACATGCCCGCATCGATATTCAGATCCTTCAGATCTTTTTTTGTCCTGCGGTCACTTGTGATTGCCAACTTCCGTTTCGATGAAGGCATATCCTGGTCAAAGAGCCACTCAAGACAGAGTGCAATTCCTTGGATGAAGTCGGTTGTCTCAATGGGAGAGCCAAAAACAAAACGATCCCACTTGGCTTTGAGCGAAGGTTGTTCCTTCAGTTCATTGCGATGAAGCCGGAAAAAATCCTCGTCCTCTTCCTGAGCACTGGAACGCTTGCTCTCACCAAGGCTCGTCAAATAGTCGATTTCGTCATCAGTCAATAGTTCGGCTTCTCGCTCATCGTAAAATTCAATAGTAGCCTTCCCAATATTAAACTTCTCCTTTTTCAGGCCATCGAACAAAGGCTTTATCTGTTCCCATTCACATAGAGCAAGTGCTTCAGCCCCAATATTCCAGCCGCTTTTTGCGTGAATAAATATGTTGATCGTCGGATGCAATGTCTCAGAAATTGCGTCCTTCACCTTTTCAAACGCAGCAACGAGATCGTCCTCCAATAAAAGCGATTGATTAGGTGTCTGTTTAACGAGGTAGCATCCGCGCTTTCTAATTGCTTGAGCGTATAGCGACTTCCATTTGGAGAGGTGGCCGGCCGTTTTCTCGTTGAGTGTATGGAAAAACGCAGTGTCACGAGGAACGCGGAGCGCGGGAAAAGCTGCACCTAGGGCGAATAAGACCGGATGACCGCCTTCGATGGCCTCCCGCGTTTGGAGGATATAGTCAGCAAAGCGGTCGAGCGCAAAAGATCGTACTTCCAGCAGGCCATACAAGGCCTTTTCCCACCAACGCCTATGCATGTCAGTGATTGGAAGACCTTCGGAGGCTAGCGCCACCCACGATTCAGGATGACCTACAAGTTGAGGCGCTCCAATCGGGATGAGTTCCCCAAGACCCTGTTGCTCATCGTCACCAACGTTCACGAGCAAGAATGCCGATTTATTGCACGCCGCGTTGCGGAAATAGGTCGCTCGCTGAGTGGTCAGGATAGTCTCTGGCAGACCGTAGCCTTCCACGAAATGAATCGGCAACTTGATTTCTACCAGTTGATTCAGGTCAGAATCGGAAAGAATTGCTTTCGCAATTGCTGCCGTCTGAGCCGCCGTGAGGCAATCCAACAAATAGCGGGCTACACCGCCTGCATCGTCCTCAGTAAGGCGAACACGGAGGTATTCAGCGGCAACACTGCCTATTAGTTCATGACTATTCATTGTCCATCGAGTGATAAGGGTTCACCACATACGCGCATCCATCGGACAAGCGTCTAAGGACGCCAAGGCTCCCAAGCCTCTGTTCAAGGCGACGGCAATTGGCTTGGAAAGCCTTCTTTTCGTATTCGCCCTTCTGCAAAGCCTGCTCGGCCTGCTTGTCGCCGAAAATCAGTCCATAGCGTGAATGAAGACGATCCAGAAACTGGTGAAGTTCTGTTCGCTTGCCAACATTCGCGTAAAGCAATGTTTTGAGAAAAGCATCTGTCGGAGCATATCGGAACTTGACGGTTCCACGCCTGGACACCAGTCCGATGTCCCGACCATAGTCACGGTGTACATTCGCGACGTGTTGGCGGTGACGCTTCATTGCCGCTTGCCGCAGGGCCAATATCAGTTGATCTGGATCGTTTGGACCTTCGTAATCTTCCCCCCATCGGAATTCATCGCGGAGAATTTTTTGGCATTTCTCGAACGCACCGTTTTCAGAGATGGCTTGCGTCCAAGTGGACGAGCGTTCAATCCGAGCAATGAACTCTTCTACAGCCTGAGCTGAAAGGAGATTATTCGCCTGATAAACATCACAAGAGATCTCGCGTACAAGGGTCTTTCTCTGGGCCACCACTTCACATATGAAGTGTAGTGGTTCTACATTACCAAGGACCTGGAGTGATACAGCCAGTTGATAACGTATCAAGTGAAAGCCAGCCAAGCAAACAAGATGCGGAAAAACGTCGAAACTGGGAATTTTCAAGCGTAGAATCGTCAACCAATCCTCCGCAAGATCGTCAAAACACTGGTGGTGCGTATATGGCAAGAATGAATTTGCACGCTCACCACCCAATGCTTCCTCCTCAATTGGTTGAAGACACCGGATGATCGTATCCCATGTCGAGTCGGTAATCGATAGCCGATGTTTGAGCGCACTCAAAAGTTCGGTCTTTCGACTGGTGCGGCAAAGCATAAGATAGAGCATTTCTCCAGTACGACCAAAGAAGCGCCTGTCATTCGTCGAGGCGTTGTTGTCCAAATCTTCGTAGAGACAGTCTTTTCCATAGGGAAAAACAAACTTTGAAGTCCACCTCTTATTGCTATTCACTTCTAAACTCGTGGAACGCGCCAATGATACAATCTCACAAAAGTCGTCAAAAGTGTGGAAATGCTCGCGCAGGTATTCAAAATTCGGATGGGCGATTCCCTTCGCCGTTTTCATTCTCTTGAGCCACTGCTCCCAGCGGTTGGCATCGTTTGAGAAAGACTGCCGTATTTCGCCAAGGTGTGGATTGTTGAAAAGAATGTTCCGAAGGTGGAGTCGATGGGCGGCCCGATATTTCAACGTGTTCAGACCTCCGGGCTCTTCAAACGCCCTATCCTTTTCATCCTCATGGTGAAAGACATTAAGGAACTCGAGAAAGACCATCCAGGGCAACTGTTCGTTATAGAATCGATGGCCCCAGATGGCCTCATCGACCCACATTGAGGACGATTGGTCGAAGCTGTCTGGCGGTGGCAGCGGTGTAGGGAGGGAGGTCATTGGACGATTTCTACAAATCTAGGGTCTGGCATTCCTTGATCGGTGAGGGAAAGGAGGTTCAGCCCAATAGCTGCACCGTGTTGAAGTTGTTCACCAACTTGACGCTCGGCATGAGCCGCGATGAGCTGACTCTTGAAGGCGAGCAAGTCTTCGTAACATTCCTTAGAAAAACTTGCCGGCAGGGCCCCCTCCAGAGCAATGCGGGAAAGAAATTCGTAGCGGATCAGCGTCAGGGGAAAGTTAACCAATAATGTCGGGGTAAAATGGACCGAGAGGATCACTTGATCGTTGGATACGTCGTAGCATAGCACTACACGCTCGCCTTTATTCGGATCGACTGACACACGCTCTTTCAGGATTCGACAGACCTTTGCCTGGGAATAGTTGCCGCTTGTGGCCAGATAGAGTTCGCGGTCGCTGTTTACAAGCATACCAGTGAACACGCGGTTGAGTCCCTTTATGATTCGTGAGAGTAAGGGACGCTTTACAATTCCATCGTTTCTCAAAACCGTGACAATGAAGTCAAGATACTCACCGGCGAATTTAAACACCGTCAGTTCCCAGAGGTGAAGTTCGATTTCAGAAGCTTTCGGGATTTTAAAGAAAAGGCCGCGGCGTTGGCTAATCAGCATTTCTAAAAAAGCATTCGATTTATCATCCTTTTCATCTGTGCCTTCAATGTATTCTCGTTTTGCAGCGTAGTATCGAGGATCAGCTCCATAAAAGCTATCCGTAGCGATAAACTGAGTGAAGTATGGCCCGAGCAATTCGTCGCCTTCGCCAAAAATCAGAATATTGTCGATGCGGTTGCTTGTTTCGTAGCCGATCTGGAACCTTTCCAGGTAATCGAAGATCGTAATCGAATGTCTGCGAATCTCTGAAAGGTTACCCCCAAAGATGTTGTTGTAGAGACTTGCTTTGGAAACAGTTCCTGCCGCAATCAGCTTGGGCACGTCCGCAGGCGACATAAGATGATCTTTCACATCAGGGTGTCCTAGGACAGCGTTTGAGAGCAGCAACAGGATTTGGCGAATTGGGAGGTGCAACCCATTGTGGTTGCAGAGTTCTAGGAGTGCTTGCAAGCGACCGCGCACCAATGGGTCGTGTAGCAGTTCATAGTTACGGCGAATAGGGCACTTGGGGCCGAATAGGTCATTCTCACCTGCCTCTTCGATCTTCATTTCCTTCCAACCTGGGTGAGCGAGGAAGGCGTCAAGAGCCCGTTCAAATAGTGCAACAGAACTGACTCGGCTCAGGTTGAAAAACTTGAGCCGAACTCCGGATTGCTCCTGTCGTCCCTCGACAAGAAGGTCTTCAAAAACTTTCCGCGCCCTATTGACGTAGTCCGTTTCTTTTAACCTCCGCCAGGATTCCACTAGCTGTCCGTCATTCGCGGCGATCAGAAAGATCTCGTCACTAACTGGATCAAAAAGTGATTCGCAAAACTTTTGGAGCAAATGCTCCTTTTCTGGCTCCCACTCCGCACCCAGTTGCGGGGCCCACCCACTAAGATCGCGGATGAAGTGGATGTTGACTGTGCGAAACAGGCTTATGTCTTCAATCTCTGGCCAAGTCGTGCGGTCCTTCGGGTAGCGGGTTTGGAGTGTCAAATATGGGCTGTCTGCTTCCCAAGCCTTTTCATCTCCACCGAGTGTATTCCAAACTTGACGACAGAGATGCGTCTTGCCGTCGCCGGCAGTGCCCGTGAGGATCACCGACACAGGATCAGTGGTCGCATGACTAAAGCATCCTACAATCTCATTTTGAATAGGGTGTTCAAATTCTATAGGCAGAATCCCTTGTCGGCGGGCTGATCGTTGGATCGTTTCGTCATACATGTTGTCATTGCGGGGAACCGGTCCGTAATGACGTAGGAATTTAAGCCAAGGCGTTTTCATACTACTAAAATTGAGACATCACTAATAAATTTATGAGATATGTGTTTCTTAACGTTAAAGTTTTCAGAGTGAATGCGCAGTGCAATACCTGATAGCCGATAGAGCGTAATTACATTGCGGCCTTGATGTTCGAAACAAATTCTGATACCTCAGGATGAGAATCGTCTGATTTTTTGTAAGTAATTATTTGGACGCAATAGTCCTTCAGCCATCGCCGCTGCTCGAATGGTTGAACTGTTGATTCTTCCATAAGCGCAAAATGATTCTTTCCTCCACTATGAAAAGAGTCATGTAAAAATTCCAAAAGAAGAATGATTTCAGGATCCTGCATGGAGGTGCCAAGAAAAAGTAATTTGCAATTAGTAAAAATTGTACCGAGTAATGTTTTATAACCAGGCGATCGGTATATCAACCGTCGATAATCACGGCGCGTTAATATAAGTGTATCTCGACGCTGCAGGTCGCCATGGGCTTTTAATATAAAATACCTATTATCCCATAATGCCTCTGCTAGATCAGCGGAATCTTCGTGAGTGAATGTTGGTAGTGTTTTACCTTTGACTTTTGCATAAGCATCTTCAATTAAATGATCGTAGTTTGTAGTAACCACATGCTGGAACGGAATATCTATCAGGTTATGATGTATCGGTTCAGGCGATGGATTAGCAATTCGGATTGCTTTACCAATTTCAGCTTGAAGTCCTACTATACCAAAGTCATCGGCTAGCTGTTCTGCGACAGCAAGAAATTTACCTGAATCCGCCAGAGCGGCTTCCAATTCGGCACGGGATCCTGGAGCTATCAGCTTTTTATCCTCTCCCTCTTTCAGAAGAATCTCTAATAAACGTTTCCAATTGGGAACGCCAGCGCGAACAGATAATCCAGCGCCTACAAAAAGAGAGCATTTGCCGGCCTTTAGGGCAGCGACGAGCTTGGGTGGTACGTCTGGTGTGTTCATGCTTACTTTATTAAAAGGATTCGGGATTTTAGGACATTAAGTCTAATCGCAACTTGCTCTGGCTCTCCTGATTCAAGTTTGAATGCCTCAATATATCTTAATAATTCGAGATCTGTGCAGTTTCCTTTGTCGTCAAACAATGTGGTTGTGTCTGTTGAATGCTTACGTCTCTTATCCTCGAAGGAAGAGAATTCAATTGCAAGCGTCTGTGGATCCGGTAGGATGCTAGTCGATAAGCACAAGTTGACAAGATCAACAAAACCCCACTTGGTTCTTATGCACCCCTTTTTCGAGAGTTGCATTTTCGAGAGGAAATTAAGTGAACTATTGACCTTTTTAACAGCTAATTTTGGCACGTCTCTAGAGAACTCCTCATAAAGACTATATATGTCGGGTGCCTTCAGACGTGCGGTGCGTGACCTTATGGCGAGGCAAAATGCGTGTGCTATCAAATCGTCAGCTTGAAATCGATTTGTGCCATACCTGGAATGCTTGAAGAATGGATGCGTTAGCGCCATTGACCGAATGATGTCGCCAAGACAACTTGGCAAACTATTTCTGATTTCAGGAGGAGCCAGTCGCGTTCCTTGCTGAAGTCTTCTGAAAAGCTCCCTTATCTGGTCATTAGATGTTTGATGAGCAACCGAAGCAACCAGTATATATGAATTGATACGGTCCCTGAACGATTCATCAAGTTCCTCGTAGGTCTTGTTTGAAGCACGAATATAGGGACTTTTCAATGCTCCAAGTCGATATTCACTGTCGATGAATCTCCAAATAGCGTTTAACCTTTGTTGTCCATCACAAATTTCGTATTCGAACGACCCTGTGGTTTTCCTTAGATAGATCTTCGGGATATCAAAGCCACGAATGATTGAATCAATGAGCAGTTGATCCTGTTTTAGGCTCCAAACTGGTCCGCGCTGATACTGGGGTTTTGGGTTGATGCTTGGTTTCAGATTTGCCCAATCGGCAAGGCTCCACTTATTTTGCTTAAAGTTCATATGGCTATTTTTGGCACATGAGACAGGCTTCAGATTTGCTAGATGTTTTACCGCTAAACACCGATATTAGTTTCCCATCAGGTTTACTTGGATATTCCCTGATACCTGCGAGTAACACGCGGGCCCGCTCTTTGGGATCGAGCAGGGAACTGAGTGGGGCACCCTCCATCCAGGTGAACTGTTTATTCGGATCATTAGGATCGAACGTTTCATAGCCCATTGCTTCCTTGAAATACTCAGGATAGGTTTCAGAAAGTCTCACCCACTCAAATGGGGTTTGGAAAAAGCAAAAAGTGCAACCAGAGTTCGTACGACCCCATTTCATGAAGGTTGGTAGGCCGAGGCCGCTATCTTCAAGAATCTGCACGACCCCATCGTAGTCAATTCCAGCTTCTCTCAAAGGGTAGCGGGTGCGGATATTGGGTTTCCTGCTGATGTACCCGATTCGGTCTTCATCTGCGCGGAGGCCGACGTAGCTTACCACGTTGTCATCGCCCACATGAGCTTCGAAGGGTTTCAGCTTCAACATTTTTGTACACCAGCGATTCTGCGGTGATGGCAAATAGCCTCCAAATACCTTGTGCCAATGGTCAAAGCCCGCATTTGAGTTCAGATGAATAATCTTTGAGCCAAGTTCCGCCTCGAGACGAGCAAGAAACTCATATGTTTCCGGAAGCTCTTTTTGAGTATCACAAAAGACATACTCCATTCCATCATGACGAAAATGCTCTAGTCCCTTAACGCGACCGGCCATCAGCAGAGCCAATGCCGAGCTGTCCTTGCCACCTGACACATTCAGCACGTGGCGGATAGGACGATTATCCCCGAAAGTTACAGATAAAGGTGTCATTTCTTTTCTTCAAGGAGATCCCACAGAACTTGCGATAAAGCCGCCAGCGATATGTTATGGGTATTCGGCAGAATGTTACGTACCGCACGCTTCAATGTTGCTGCCTCTTTGGCTTGAGCCGGCGTCAAGCGTAGGACCAGTTCTTTTTCCATTCCGTTTCGCGGTGTGATAGCAACCCGTATAGCGGATTCGGGTAGTGACCCATCTTTATCAAAACAGGTCGCGAGAACCCGTTGGAACTGGCCTGTCAGGCTGCGTAGTCTCTCCGTGTAGGAAAGTTCATCACGGTCTTTCCATCGCGATGGAGGACAACGGGTGAGGAAGCTTCCAAGTGCTTCAAGCCACTCAGGTTCCGGCATCGAATCATCCAGCAGCTTGAGACAGAATGCCCGTAGATCCGGATCAGTGAGTCCTACCAGAACTGTTTCCGCCTGCAAAGCGACGCTTATGCGCCATGATTCCAAAGGCTCATTGCTATCGAATGCGTTAAGGATTGCCGCACTCATGCGGGATTGTAGTTCGGGAAAGCAGCGGCGAAGCTCAACAAGGGATTCACCGAGTTTCTTGGCAAGTTTGGAGGAATCGATTTCCTTGTTCGACTTAGTAAAACCTAACGCCATCGGTATGGCCTGGAACACAAGGTTTGCAGGTTCTCTAGCGGATTCAATTGCTTTCCGTAGTGCAAGAGTCTCAGGTCGAAGATTGTCAGTATTGCGGACGTAGTCAGGTAGTTCATCGACGAAAAGACAGAGAGGACGGACGATCGATAGTAATTTGGTCTTATCGGCCTGGTCCGACTGTACGACAGATGCGATCTGGGAGATCAGATCTCGACGAACTCCATTGATACGGCAAAGCTGAAACTCAAAGGTCTGCGGTGCTTTGGCGAGGCGCATCATCAGAAAATCTTCAATTTGTGGCTTGAAGATGCCATCCTCATAAATAGCAATTTCTGTTTCGTGAACAATATAGATGGCAAGGAGAAGAATGGGAATAAGCCCATCTCGGACACCATATGCCGGGCTGCGGAGGAGAGTGTAAATATCTCCGACGTTCACTCGTGAGTCTGGTTTCACCTCAAGACTATGGAGGATCAAATCCAATGCCGGTCGCAAATGGCAAGGATCTGAGTGCTTGCCGGCGTCCGGCAGGTCGATTTTCCAGGATCCTGCGACTTCGCGGTGAAGCCGTCCTTTCATTAGAACGGAAAGATACATGGATTTCTCCGGAGGGGCTTTGTCTTCAGGAAGTCCAAGTAGTGGTAACTCGGCGCTCTCAAGCATGGCTTTGAACAATTTCTGGCGAGCCGAGGAAGCGGATGAGCTGATAGAATGACGGTTGACGAGTTCGTTGTGAACCAGGGGGGCCTTCGGAAATAATTTATCGGCGCACAGTGCTGACAGAAACGATTGAAGAGATCCACCCTGATTGAGGGTTTCCTCAGCTGAACCCTTGTAGAACCATCTAATACGGCTATCAGCAATACTCCCGGCACTTCGGAAATTAACCTGTTGTTGGATCCAGTTCTCAATCATTGCGCTGATGGCAGAAATCTGGCCCGCTACTTCAGCCGCCGCAAAACGGTCGTCTTTTAACTCCATCGTGTGGTGTTGCACCCACTGCCACCGCTCTAACTCAAGAACGTGTCCTTGGAGCCCTTCGAGCGGGGGACTGATTGCAAGAACCACTTGTCGATGGGTTTTGAGCCGCCCCACCAACTCCTCGGCTCTGCTGCGATCATCGTCCTTTTCGCAAAGCACCACAGCCACTGTCCCATCGGCTGGGTATACCGGATCGAGATCGGCTCCAGACTTGGATAGTTCGTTGACGGTTAAAAAGTGGACCTGGAAGTGACGCAGTGTACCCGTGCTGATATAGTGGCGGCGCGCAACAATGGGGCGGTTGTCGAGACGGTGTCTCACGATCTCAGCCAGTGGAGGAATCGAAGATACGTGCTCCGATGCGTCGATGAATGCTTGCTCAAGGTTAACGCTTGTATTAGGCCAGAGGGAGAAGCCTCGCCGTATGCCCCGATTGAAGAGAACGTGTCTCTTCTGGGAAAGTTCGCGCAATCGTTCATCAAGATCGTCGGGGTGCCCAAGGGCCAGAGAAAGCACTTCGTGAGTCGGCAGCAGTTCTTGAGATTCGATGACATTAAGAATTCCGACGGTCTTTAATATTTGAATGTCGAGACCGTCTTGATCCGGATGACTGCGGATGATCGCATCGATCTGATTCCAGTGACTCCTGAAGCTTTGCGCCGAAAGTCTGTGGGCAAAGTTTTCGGCTGCAAAGTCATAGAAGTCAGACAGCCTATAAACGTTGTGGGCTGACGCCGGACGAGTCGCAAAGTCCTGGAGCGCATGAGGCTCTGAGGAGAGAAGGAAGCTAAATAGTGAACGTTCGTTTTGACCGAATCGCCTGAAAAAGCGGTTTAGGACTGGCAAGACAGTCGAATGAATTGGATATATATTTGGTGCGATTTCTGAAAGAGCGGTCTTTCCAACGGAGGGCCCGAACATGCCGAGTTCTATGGCTGCGGCCATATCTTCCTTGGCTCGTTTTTTCCATCCCCATAGCTCTTCAGAATGTCGAACGTCTAGTGCATTCGCAAGCAGGGTGGCCACTTGTGTGAGCGGTTGTGAAAATGAGAAGCTTCCAAACCGCCCTCCAACTTTGTCCCACTCCCTCTGAGTGGTATCAGACAGGCGACCCGCGTATGCACTAAATCCCTGATGAAGAAGGGGGATTGCAACTGCTAAGGAATAATTTGGTGCGGAGGGGCGGACGTCAATATCGTTGCGTCGACCAAGACAAACAATGTCCAAAGAAATCCGCCACCTCCGCGCAGAGGACCGTAAAATCA
>Ga0194037_1001225_pt1 | contig 18841 bp, 12 predicted proteins | sample JunL306m_MetaG_FD_148653 | JGI IMG/M metagenome (GOLD analysis project Ga0194037, IMG submission 148653) | Anoxic zone freshwater microbial communities from boreal shield lake in IISD Experimental Lakes Area, Ontario, Canada - Jun2016-L304-6m | ecosystem: Environmental > Aquatic > Freshwater >...
GTGTTTTCTGAAGCAGACCGACCGAGAGCATGATGATGTCATCGAAGTCGATGGCGTTAAAGCCCTTCAGCAACTCCTGGTAGCGCGGATAGACAGCGGCAACTGCAATTTCCAGCGGGTCGTTGCGGTCCGGGGAGAACTCCTTTGGCCCGATCAGACGGTTTTTAAGGGCTGATATTTTCCAGAGAACCCGCTCCGGATCCATTTTTTTGGTGTCTATGTCCCGCTCGCGCATGGCCTGACGGATCACGCCAGCCTGATCGGAAGTTGAATAGATCGAAAAATTGGGTTTGAAGCCGAGTGCCCGGATGTCACGCCGCAAAACCCGGACCCCCAGCGAGTGGAAGGTCGATATGACGATGCCTTTGGCCAGACTGCCGGCCATGCCGAGTACGCGCGCGTTCATCTCGCGGGCGGCCTTGTTGGTGAAGGTGACCGCCAGAATGTTCTCGGCCGGGACCCGCAGATCTTTCAACAGGTGGACGATGCGGGTAGTGATGACCTGGGTTTTACCGGAGCCGGCTCCGGCCAGCAGCAGCAGCGCGCCTTCGACCGTGTTGACCGCTCGTTGTTGTGGTGGATTGAGTTTTTTCATGGTATCAGATGTAGCACAACCTCCACCCGAGATGCAAACGGGGAGAGTGATACCGTTGGATGGCACCATGCTCAGTATAAATAGTTATACAGATATATTTCAGGTAGATAATGATCGAGAGGGTTTACGCTGTTTTTCAATGAGAAGGAGAATAATCAGAACGGGATGATCGGTAACTGTATTAGGTGTCACTTGCTGCGTTGGCAGTTGCAGAAGCTTTTTTTAGTGATATAATCCCTCGGAAATTTAAACAAGGAGGATACTGAAATGCATTTCAAAATCATGGTGCTGGCGTTTTCGTTTGTATGGCTCGCTTGCAGTTACACTGCTTTTGCGACCGGTGACTGTAATGGTGATACTACGGTGACGATTGCTGAGGTACAGTCTGCGATCAATATGTTTCTGGGACTCAAAGATGTCTTGCCCTGTGTTGATGAGAATAACAGCAAGAGTGTGAGCATTGATGAGGTACAAAAGACCATCAATACATTTCTTGGCTTAATTGTTCCCGTCAGTAAGGTGAGCAGTACGGTGAGCGGAACAGCAGTCGTCGCGCTGGCACAGGCAAGCAAGTCATCTGTAAAGCTTGATGGTGCGGCAATTGAAATCGTGGCGTTCGATAAAACCGGCACAGAGCTTGGTCGCGCAGCGGTGTCAACAGACAGTAATGGCGGCTTTGCAGCCCAGGTTCCGCTGATGGTAACCGGCGGATATGTTGTCGTGACGGCATCCAAAGAGGGATTCACACAATACCAGAAAAGGATAGACTATACGTCACCGGGCACTATTGAACTGCAAGCTGACGTAGAGCAAATTACTTTTACAAAAGAAATAACTATCGATGCAACATCCGGCGCTGTCGTTGGCAAATCATCAGAGCCGAGTTTCAATTTTGCGTTCATTCGCTACGCAAACGGTGTAAAAAAAGCGGTTGCCGGAAAATCTGCCATTATGGCGGCAAAGTCAGCAGCTGATGCAACGCTTGAAATGGCGATATCAATTCCGGCTTCTTCGCTGCCAGGTGTAGACAGCATCAATGCAAAGGCCAGTACTTTTGACCCGGCCACCAATACTTTGCCGGGTTCTTATACGGCAACCGACAGCACCGCCAAGGGCGGCAAGGAAGGCAAAATGGTCTCGCTGGCTTTTGACTTCCTTGATATTACTGCGAATACGACTGAAGGGACGAAAAATCTTGGTAAAGTTGCCACAGCGCTCGTAAAAGCAGGGGTAACAAAAGCTGCAGTTAAAGCAACAACGTACACCCGCTCCATCTATCAGAGCAGCTGTGACAACCTCTTTCTTGAAGACTATAATACCACGGCCGATGGCTGGCAGGTTCCGGTCTGGTCACTTAATCCCAGCACCGGCAAATGGGTCTTCATAGGTGAAGGAACCGTTTCTGACAGTAGCGGAACCGTGATTACTACCCCTACTGTGGCCAGTTGCAAAACGAGTAATTACTACCTGACTATCATGGTGGCCAATACCGAATTTCAGAATAACTATTGGAACCTTGACCACATTGTCTTTGATACTCCTACAAAGGTATGCCTGAAAGGCACGTTTGCGGCTGGTTCGACTCCGCTGGCAAACATAGGGCTCTCTCTGTACGGCAGTAATTTTGACAGTGCCTGGGGGTATACGACTACTGCCGGTGCGTATAATCTGGAAACGGTTCTGCTCAGTAAAAACAACAGCTCGCGAAGTGCCACCATGTATTACTATGACGCAGACGGCACGTACAGTTCTCAAACAGTAACTCTCGATGCAGTCTACCCGGCCTGTACAACGTTTGATAAAACCGACTTCCAGATTCCCTGTACGGTTTCCGGAAAACTGGTGGACGATACAGGAAACGGCGTTGCCTACCGCAGTCTCCAACTCTCCGGGACTACCTTCTATAAAGGGATCGGCACTGACTCGACCGGTGCCTTCAGCAGTAAAGTCAAATGCGGAGAATCGATTGGTATCTATTCCGGCAGAACCGCTCCTCTTGCGACGTTTAATGTTAACGGTAACGTAGAAAACGGTGAAGACACTGACGACTCCAGGACCGCTGTGTTGTTCAACGTTATCGCCCCCAACATGGCGCCAAGCGGCTACGCATATTTTGCCAGCAGTTCAATCAATATATTGAAAATGCCGGTGTTGACCGCGTATGTATCCGGCTATGACGGTGACAACAACTACCCTCTTACGTATAAACTGACGATTGGATCTACCGTTAAGTCCGGCACCATTGCAGCCAGTGATCCGCAACCGATCGAAGTACGTATTTCCGGTTTAACTGCAGGCACATACGATGCCACCTACGAACTTACGGACAGTAAAGGTGCTTCCAGTTCGATGGGTCTGGGCAAAGTCTATGTGGTAAGTGACAACCGGGCACCGGTGACTCAGCTGTACGCCAGCACCAGCTACATTAAAACCTGTTCTGCTGAACGGACCATCACGCTGTATGGTTCGGCTTATGATGCTGACGGTGATGCCATGACGGGCACCTGGAGTCTGGATGGCGGCGTTGCGCCTGCCTGTTCCGGCGGCACGGCAACTGCCGGTAGCAGTCTTTATGTCGCATGCCAAACAGCTTTGCCACAAAGTAACGGCCCCTTTGTCTATCACTACACTGTAAGCGACTCTTATTTCAAAACAGGCGATTCTGTAACAACTGTCAGGACCTACAATAATGCCCCGGTAGTCACCGTGAAGGCGGACAAACCCATGGTTGCGCCTGGCTCTACCGGCATTGATCGCACCGTAACTCTGACGGCGACAGCTACTGACCCAGATGCTGATACTATTATCAGCGGCTCATGGTCAGTGGGGGGCTCACTGCTTACATCCTGTACCGGGCTCACATGCAGTTATATCATTCCCGACACAGCAATAGCCGGGCAGCTGTTTACATTCAAATACGAAGCTTCCGATTGTGCTGCCACTGGCAGCAATACGGCACCGGTGGTTTACGGTCAATACAGTGATGTCAATATAATTGTTCAGTAACCACAATAATTTAAATAAGGAGGAACACTCCATGACTCAGAAAAAATATGCAATATTGATTGCCCTAGCCATGACCGCAGTTGTCACGTCCCTTTCGGGATGTGGTTCCACAGACTCCGGCACAGCATCGTCCGGGCAGAGCCAGACAGCAAAGGCGAATGTTACCTTAGCAGCAAAGTTCCCTTCCTCTGGTGATGCTGTAAAGAGCCTGATTCCGGCAGGCACTCAGGTTATTGAAATTTATGCGAGTCAACAGGGTTCCAGCAATCCACAGGAGCTCCTGGCCATATTGACGGTGGCAGCCCCCACGAAGACAGTCAAGATGGTTCCCGGTATGTATTCTATCTATGCCTACGCGTACGATTCGTCTGACACCTCCACCCGCAGGTGGCTGGGCCAAGCCAGCACCGGTGGCGAGATACAGCTGGGCGTAGCCAACAATGTGAATCTCACCTTCCTGAATGGTCAGTGGACCCTTGTGGATGCGAATGACGTTTCTACTCCTCTGGTGTTGAGTGACGGTACACAACTTGTGGACTTTATAGTCGCGAGCGAGGGCGGGCATACTCAAGCAGCAGTGAACACGGCCGGAAAGAGTTCAATCGATTACACCAGGCCGTATGGAAGCGGCTTCGGAATGGTGCGTCTGCGATTTGACAACAATACGAGTGCCAGTACGTACGGACACATAATGTCACAGTTTGTGGGGGCCGTAAGCAATACATTGGTTTCGAGTGACAATTACAACCTTACCAAAAAATGTGGTTTTGATACGTACTATGGCATTCCCTGTGTTGAAACAGCTGGTGACCAGATCGTAATGATTAGCAGTAAAGACGGCGGCAGTTCCCAAAGTAGCGGTTCGAATATGGGGACTATACTTTCTGGTTCGGCTGCAAGCCTGCTCCCCGGTGGTGGACGTACAACGTTTACCCAAAACGGTGCAGCTATTGACCTTAGAGCTGCCATGCCTGATACAACAGTCACCGGCGGTACAGTAATAAGCGGTGGAATCGTTGAGTGGAAACCTGCTACTGACAAAATAACTACCTTGGGTACACCGACAGTCGCCAAGATGGTAAAGAGCGCCGTAGCGGTAAAAGCTCAATCGGCCAATTCTGGATATACGGGCCTTACCGTAAAAGACTATGAAACCATCGTCTGTTCCGGGGCAACCCCCAAGAACCGTGGGACATGGTCATTTGCCAATAACACCTCCGCCGGCAAGGTGGTGCTGGGAAACAGGGTTTGTTATACGAACTACCAGTATCTGAGCAGTCAGTATGATAACATAACCGGGCAATACGGTACGAATGCCGGAGATTATTCATATGGCCTGGTTCCGGCAGATGAAAGAAACCTGGGGGATTATTGCCATCAGTGGGATTATAATATGTATCTGCCATATGATCCAATTTCGAACCCTACAGGTACGACTTTAAATCCCAGTTATAACACCTGTAAACAACAACTTCCCGGCATCGGCGATATTTATCGCCTCTCCAGCTTCCAAGCTGTAAGGACAGCCTCTAAGACAACTATAGACTATGGATCCTTCAAGCTAAACTTCTGGAAGGAAAACTCTCAGACCGGTTCGGCATATATCTACCCGTTCAGGGCAAAAGGAAGTACGACGGTGAAAGCGGCTCCTGCCGCCCCTGTCATTACCGGTTTGAGTGTGCCTGCTTTGGTCGCTACCGGTACAGCTACTGCCACATTGACCGCATCTGCCTTTGATCCGAACGGCGACAGCATTACCTGGAACTGGTCAGTCGTCAGTGGTGGCGGGGTTCTCGGAGCTGGCTGCAGCGGAACGGGTACAGGAACCATCGCCAGTTCCTGTACCTATACGCCGCCAGCGACAGCCGCAACGGTGGTATTGAGGTTCAGCGCCGGCGATGGTGTAAAAACCAGTGCTCTAACCAGGACATTGTCCGTATCGGACGGCACAAGTGTCGTTATCCAGTGATCAACAAACATACAGATATAAGGAGGAGCACTCCATGATACGGAGAAAAAATGCAGTACTGATAGCTGTTGCACTGTTTGTTGCCGCTGGATCTCTTGCCGGATGTGGTTCCAGCAGTACGGGCGCTTCATCACCGGCTCAAACAGAGGTGGCCAAAGCGAGTGTAACAATAGCAGTCAAATTTCCCACAGCGGATGGTGCGGTAAAGAGTTTGATTCCGGCCGGAGCACAGGCAATAGAAGTATACCTCCAGACAGTTCCCTCTATCTATGATCCAACCAAGCCAGATGGAACCTTACTGGCAACGCTTACCCTGACGGAGCAGAGCACAACAGTGCAGATAGCTCCCGGTACATACACGGTTGTTGCCAGAGCGTACGACTCGGCAGACCCCACGGCACGTAATCTAATCGGCCAGACCAGTTCAGGAGGCGAAATCAGATCCGGTCAGTCAAACACCATTGTTCTGACCTTTCTTGATGGTCAGTGGACTCTTGTTGATTCCGCTGACAAGCCAACACCACTTGTATTGAGCAACGGCACACTGCTTAAGGATTTTATTGTCACTGCTGGTGATAAAGCCGCGATGTCCCCGACGGTGTATAAAGCCGGGAAAAGTTCGATAGATTACAGCAAGCCGATCGGGGGAGGCCGCGGAATGGTGCGCCTTCGCTTTGACAACAACACGAGCGTAAAAACATACGGAACCATGATGTCCCAGTTTTTGGGGACCGGCAACAGTACATTGGTTTCAACGGACAGTTACAACCTTACCCAAAAATGTAGTTTTGATAATTACTATGGCATTCCCTGTGACGAAACAGCAGGTGACCAGATTGTGATGATAAGCGGTACTGATACTGGTAATTATCAAAGAGGTGGCTCTACTATGGGGTCTACCCTCTCTGGCTCGGCAGAGAGTCTGCTCCCCGGCGGTGGACGTACAACGTTTACCCAAAACGGTGCAGCTGTTGACCTTAGAGCTGCCATGCCTGAGACAACAGTCACCGGCGGCACGGTAATAAGCGGTGGAATCGCTGAGTGGAAACCTGCTACGGACAAAATAATTACCCTGGGTACACCGACAGTCGCCAAGATGGTAAAGAGCGCCCTGGCGGTAAATGCTCAATCCTCCAATACACCATATACCAACCTTACGATTAAAGACTATGAAACCGTTGTCTGTTCCGGGGCAAACCCCCAGAACCGTGGATCGTGGTCATTTGCCAACTACACTTCAGCCGGTAAAGTGGTGCTGGGAAGCAGGGTTTGTTATACGAACTCTCCGAATCTGAACAGTCAGTATTATGATCCCGCAACGGGGCAATACGGTGCCAATGCCGGGGATTATTCATATGGCCTCGTTCCAACGGATATAAACACCCTGGGTGATTATTGCCATATGTGGGGTTCCTTAAGCTGCATGCAGCCGAAGCCCGGTCCCAAGGACATTTATTATCCCTGGAATTTCAAGGCGGCGGCGAGCGCCACGAAAACGACGATCAACTATGGATCATTCAAGCTTGACTTCTGGAAGGAAAGCTCTCAGACCGGTAACGCATATATTTACCCGTTCAGGGCAAAAGGAAGCACGACGGTGACACCCGCCCAATAAGTAACAACGCGTAACACGCGTATGTGAAAGGGGCAGCGAAAGCTGCTCCTTTCTTTTATTTCAATCACGATTATGAGGGTTTTGATGAGATCATTTCTTACGGTGCTGTGTGTGTCACTTTTTGTTTTTATACCGGTTGTGTACGGAGATCCCTTTAATGTGGACACGTCTGCGTACAAAGAAGGGGAATTAATTGTTCGCTTCAAAGACGTTACAAAGTCCGCCAAGAGTGTGACTGCCCACAAGTCGTCAATTCTGAAAAAATTCAAGCGGATTCCGCTCCATCACGTTAAGCTTAACTCAAGTATGTCGGTTAAAGAGGCATTGCCTGCATACAGGAACGATCCGAATGTGCTGTATGCAGAACCGAACTACATTGTCAGGAAGTCAGTTGTGCCAAATGACCCAAGTTTTGGTAGTCAATGGAATTTGCCGTTAATCTCAACTCCCGCAGCCTGGAACCTCTACACCGGTCCAGGCGTGGTTGCCGATTCACTCATAGTGGCGGTACTTGATACCGGAATTGCATATACTCACCCGGATCTGGCACCGAATCTTTGGATAAATCATGGTGAGATTTGTGGTAACGGCATTGATGATGACAATAACGGGATTGTGGACGATTGTTTTGGCGCAAACTTCGGCGGCACAACACCCGGCAACCCCTGGGACGATGATACGGCAGATAGTCACGGCACGCATGTGTCCGGGATTATCGGTGCCGCAGGAAATAACAATACCGGTGTGTCAGGTATTAACTGGAGAGTGCGGCTTATGGCGGTTAAGTTCCTCCATGGTCCTGATGGGTTAGGGGAACTTGTCGATGCATTGAGTGGAGTTGAATATGCCATCTCTATGGGTGCAAAGATCATCAACATGAGTTTTGAGGTAAATGAAGATACTGGTTCGCTTCGGGACGCGGTTGCCGCAGCAGAAAAGGCGGGCGTTCTTATCGTTACAGCAGCTGGAAATACGGGAAAAAATCTTGATACGACAGGCGTGTTCCCCGCATCTGTCAGATCTCCGGTAAACATTGCAGTGGCTGCAGCAACAATTTCAGATGGTCTCCCGTACTATTCCGACTATGGGCGTCATACAGTGGAACTTGCCGCTCCAGGAGGAATTGCCACCGGTTCAGCTAATGCTATATTAAGCACTGTCTGGCTGAATGAGGGCTCTATCCTGTACCGAACCACGGCTGGGACTTCAACGGCAGTTCCCCACGTAACGGGTGCTGCCGCCTTGCTCTGGAACTTGTTTCCGAGCTTGACCGCTGCTCAGGTAAAGGCCCGTATTTTAAATGGAGTTGATCACGTCCCCGCATTTGCAGATAGCACCATTACGGGGGGCAGATTGAATCTTGAGAAAGCATTACTCGTACGTGACCTCCCCGCTGTTTTTGATGTTTCACCTTATCAAGTGGACGTGAACGGCGGGACAATTACCGTCAAAGGGGTAAATTTCGGTGCGTTACCCGGCAGTATAGCCATTGGCGAAACGGTTCTTAGTGTGAAATCCTGGAGTGATACACAGATAATTGCCATCGCACCACAAAATACCAGTGGTGGAATCTTACTGGTGAACGGCCAGGGCAGCGGGTTTCCGGTGACGGTTTTGCCGTATCTTGTGCTTTCGGCAACGGCCACGTCAGGTATAGCCCCGCTGGCAGTAGAGTTTAATGCAGAGATACGTTCTGGCGCATCGATGACAACATACGAATGGGATTTTGGCGATGGCGTATTCAGGGTAATTGAAGGAGTAACAAGTAAAGCCACCCATGTTTTTGATGCAGAGGGAACATATAATGTAAAATTCAAGGGCACTTACAGCAACGGTACTTCTTGTTTGGAAAGCCTCACGATTACTGTCACGGGACCATCTTCTTCAGGAAGTGGGGGAGGGGGGTGTTTCATTGCCACTGCGGCGTATGGAAGTTATCTGCACCCAAAGGTTCAGTTTCTGCGTAATTTTCGTGACCGCCACCTACTAACTAACCCGCCTGGACGGATGTTTGTCGAGCTATATTATCGTGTTAGCCCACCGGTAGCAGACTTTATAGCAAAGCATGAAACTTTACGCATACTCTCCAGATGGTTACTAACCCCTCTGCTGCTGGTGATCCAATACCCTGTGATGGTAGTAATTGCTGCAATTTGCACCGCTGTCGCGGGGATTCCTCTCTTGTACAGAAGAAAAATCCTCCTTTAGATGTTGTATGAGATCGAAAGATTACCGGAAGGATTTTCAAGGCGTTAATGATAGTGGGTGAAGCTTTATTTCCAGGATGCGGTCCGGTAAATCTATCGAACCGCCCTGGGAGTTTCCCTTCAATCCAGACAACTCTTTTTCTCGGAAATGTCTTTGATCATTGTGCAAATTATAGCTTGCATTTTGACAGGGTCCGTCTCGTAGTCTACCATTTTGTACATTTTTGCTCGTTCACCAAAGCCAAACCCCAGATAGATCTCTTTCTCTTCTTCGGGCAATTGTTCCAGTATGGAATGTATCTTTTCGAGGTGTTCTGCCTGTTGATGTTGATTTCTGGGCTTGGCCTCGGCATCAACCGTTGTGGCGGTTTCTGGTTTCCTGGATTGATATAACTGTGCGGCCTGCCGGAGGTCGTGTGCCAATTCAGTGAAATAGCCGGCTGCAGCCCTCATTTTGTCGATGCTCGCGGCTTCGTCCCCGGAATCAAGCGGGATAATGCCGGTAAAACCTGATTCTGCTATTGAGAGGAATTCACTGTTTACCGTGAGCTTAACCCGGTCGCCGATCACCTCGACGAGTCCGCAGACAAATTCCCGATTACTGATGTCATTATAGTTTTTCACTGCTTCGTTCCCCCTCGTGCTAGCACGTTTAACTATTTCATTATCAATCGAAGTAATTTTATTTTGTTTCCATACGGCGCATACAACAGGGGGAGATCAATCCAAGTAGCTGATTTTAATATACTTTTCTTGTGAGAAAAACGCTCAAAGCCATTAAACCCATGGTAAGAACCCGTTCCGCTTTGCCCCACACCACCAAAAGGGAGATATGAATTGACAACATGCATGACACAATTATTAATGCAGCCGCCTCCAAACTGAATATTGGCAATCAATTCCTGCTGCACCTTTACGTTCTCTGAAAAAATGTAACAGGCCAGCGGATGTTGCGGCATCGCACCTACGACCTTATAAATATCATTAAAGTCGCTATAATCAAGAACAGGAAGCACTGGGCCGAAGATTTCTTCACCCATGACCTTGTCGTCAAGTTGAATATCCCGTAGAACGGTTGGGGCTATATATCTTTGAGTCGCATTCGATTCACCTCCCGCCACAATTTTGTGAGGCTCTATCAGTGCGCAAATCCGCTGGAAGTGGCTATCGTTGACGATTCGGCCATAATCCGGACTTGCTGAAGGATCCTCGCCATAGCACTCTCTAATTCGCAGTTTCATTTTCTCAAGAAAGGACTCTTTTACATCCTTATGCACAAGCACATAGTCCGGTGCCACACAGACCTGACCTGCATTCATGAATTTTCCGGCTGTTATCCGATTGACCGCAACATCAAGATTGGCGTCACGGTGCACTATGCAGGGACTTTTGCCCCCCAGTTCCAATGTAACCGGTGTGAGATGTTGTGCCGCTGCCATCATAACGATGGAACCAACTCTGGGACTCCCGGTGAAGAAAATATGGTCAAACTTCTGCGCCAGCAGGAGAGTGGTTTCTTCCACTGCACCCGGCACAAAGGCGACGTATTCAGGCTCAAAGACATTTTCAATAAGTTTCTGAATAACTGCACTGCAGGCAGGTGTCAACTCCGAGGTTTTCACAACTGCGGTATTGCCGGCGGCAATCGCTGCTATTAGGGGTGAAAAAGTCAACATTACCGGAAAATTGAAGGGGCCTATTATCAGATTCACGCCAAGTGGAGAATAATGGATCTTACTCGTGCCCGGCTGTACCAGAATTGATGTCCCGACCCTCCTCGGTTTCATCCAGGTACGGAGTTTTTTTATGGTGTCCGTAATCTCGTGTTGGCAGGAACCCGTTTCAGCAGCAAAAGATTCAAATTCCGATTTACCAAGATCCTGCTTGAGTGCCGCATGCAACTCAGCTTCATATTTGATCAAACCAGTCTTTAGTTTTTGCAGACAATCGATCCTGGTTTGATACTGACGGGTACTACCCGTGTTAAAAAAATCGCGTTGTTTGGCAACAATGCCGTTGATTTGCTGTTCGTTAGGCATGGTAGAGCACCTCGATTGTATGTCACATATGTTGTTACCGGGTAGGCACAGCGGCTCGGCGGGGGCTTTTTCCCGCTGACCGGTGCTGCCGTTTGTTGTAATTTGGTTCACTACGGTTAATAAGTTTTATAAAATAACGGCTTGTTGCGCAACAAAACGAGGCTAACGCCTGATATTGAGAATCCTCAAGAGCCCCGAGGCTGAAAACGACCTTGACAAAATCTGGTTAGATATTGCCAAAGACAACCCTTACTATGCGGATAAACTCCTTGATGAAATTGAGGAAACAAACCAAAAACTCGCACGTCCCCTCTGTCCCTCTAATATTCCCTCTTATATTTCCTTACTTGCTGCCGAAAACCTTCTGCAGAACATCAGTGGTGCGGGCTGCAGGGTTAGTTCTTATCTTCTTCTCTTCTTCCGCAAGCATCTTGAAAAGCCCGTCAAGCGCGTTGTTGGTCACATACGTATCAAGGTCAAGTGAAGGGACACCTGCCAGGGTGGCCAATGGAGAGACATTGTATTTGCCGATCATCTCCTTGTAGGCGCGGGTGGCTCCTGTTTTATCCATGTTTGTGGCTACCGTCGGTTTGAAAGCCGCAAAGAGCTGCGAACGAGTCTTTCTGTCGAAAAAATTGGTTGCTGCCGTATCCCCTCCGTTGAGAATACCCTTGGCATCTTCAACGGTCATCTGACGGATGGCATCGCCAAAAAAAACGGCAGCTTTTGGTGCTGCCTTCTCTGCGGCCCGGTTCATGGTCAGTACGACTTCGTCAACCTGTTGCTGGTATCCCAATGCCCCAATGACATCTGCCACCTGCCGGACTTTAGCGGGGAGAAGTATCTTTATCAATTGATTGCCAAAATAACCGTCAGTCTTGGAGACTGCGGTGATAGCCCGTTCGGTACCGGTGGCCAGAGCCTCCTTGAGACCTTTGACAATGGTACTTTCATCGAGAGAAATCTGTTGCTTGGCTTGAGGCTGGAGAATCTTGGAAAAATCGTCTAAAAATCCTGCCTGGCAGGGTGATAGCATTAACAGTACATAAATTATGGCAAGAACGAGTATAGGTTTCATGAGTACTCCCCACTTAAAATTTTATTTTTGCACTTCGGACAACTGACAGCGACCCCACCAGAAGGAATCTTTTCGTCAGTGAAAGCTCCCTCAAACAGACAACTCGGACATTGTATTTTCATTATTATCCTTTCTTTTCAGTGGTTGTTCAACGGTCCACTAAACCGGAAATCACCGGCGGTTCACTAACCGGCCTAACAGAGAGCTACTGTAAGGTTGCTTACCACTTTGGCACGTAGAGGATTCAGATGAACATAACGAATCAGCTCAAGCAGATAGGTGTTCTCTTCACAACGATGGTTTTGTAGCAGTTCTGGAAAAGGTGACCGCTCCGGTGACGACGAAGATTGAATTAAGCAGCGAAGCTGCCCTGACGCCCCAACCGGGCATGAAGTTGACAAGCATTTTTAGGCCGTTCCTGCTATCCTGGTTGGCAACCTCTCGTTATTGTGGTTCCTTTCAAAAATGGAAAATGGAGAGCTGGCCCTCCATTTCCCCATTATCTATTGTTATCTTGCTTGGCATTAATTTACAAACAACAATCTCGGGAATTCTGAACTTTGTAGCAATACTTTTCCCTTAGAACGCTCTTGATAACGCCGTCTGCCCGCCACCTACAGTTAATGTATTACCATTGTTTGACAGCACATAATTTATAACACTCGGGATGCCAATTTCACCTACGCCCGAATTTGCACCAGGCCCGTTACGATCAAAGACAACATTAAACGTGATATTGGTACCGTTATTTGTATATGTTCCAACTTCAACACCATTATCGGTTACAGGTGCAGATACGTCATTTTCAGCATACACAAAAGTATTGTCACTAAACAGGATCAAGTAATTAAATCCCGCACCATGTATTGCACGCCAGACACCAACAATGCTAGTGGAGTTGAAAATAACACGATTCATCACCAACTGTCCACCTGCTCCAGTGAATGTATTACCATTGTTTGAAAGCACATAATCATAAGTCTTCGGGATACCTAATTCACCTATACCCGAATTTTGGCCCGGACCGTTGTGATCGAAAGTAATGCTAAATGTGATGTTGGTGCCTGTACTTGTGTATGTCCCTACTTCAACGCCATTATCGGTTACAGGTGCAGATACGTCGTTTTCAGCATACACAAATGTATTGTCACTAAACAGGATCAAATAATTAAATCCCGCCCCATTTACAGCACGCCAGACACCAACAATCGAAGAAGTTGATGCCGAATTATCCTTAATCAATCCAAGAAATGCATTGATTACAGTTTGAACTTCAGATATTGAGACAACTCCATCGCCATTTATATCACCAGGCAAAGCAGCCTTAGAAATTACGGGTAGTTGTAACAGTAACATAAAAATAACTACTACTAACATCTTGACTAGATTGCAACTCATAACCTGCCTCCTTTTTTGTTGGCTCCACGGGATACTGATACCACCAAAACGGAGCCTTGTCTTGGCGTTCAACTCGTAATTGACCGGCCAGCTGTGATTTATACATATAGAAGCTATTTTACACATCAGGGCATCACCGTACTGCTCTAATAAATCCCTTTGTTCCTTTTTGCCCCGGCTTTAAATTTACACGTGTTTTCATTAACACACCGGTATGTATGCATTTTTATGACAGGGTCCATAGCATGATTACAGTGAATTAGAAACTTATTTATTAGTTTTACTCTGTTGACGTAGTCAAATATACGCAGTATTGGCGGCATAGTCTGATGGAACGTCGGACGATAAAATACCTTTGGCCCGGTGACCATGCCGAGTATAGATGCGTTCATCTCGCGGGCGGTCTTGTTAATGAAGCTGAAAACTCACGCAAACTTGTTGCAGCTGACATGAAATGTTGTACTATCTGTCCGTTATCGGATTCAGGAGGGACTATGAAAATTGCAATTGTCGGAGCGGGTGCGCTGGGGCTTTACTATGGAGCGCTGCTGCAGCGGGGCGGGGAGGATGTGCATTTTCTGCTGCGACGGGATTTCGATGCCGTCTCCCGAGGCGGTTTGAAAATGTTTTCAATCAACGGCGATTTCGATCTGCCGGTTGTTCAGGCATATCGCTCAGCAGAGGAGATCGGCCCGGTTGATCTGGTGCTGGTCGGTTTGAAGACCTTTGCCAACGATCGTTACTCAGAACTCATCACGCCGCTGGTGGGTGAGGGGACGCTGGTTATGACGCTGCAGAATGGCCTTGGCAATGAGGAGGCGCTGGCGAAGCTTTTCGGTGCGGAGCGGATCATCGGCGGCGTGGCTTTTCTCTGCTCCAATCGGGGCGAGTCGGGCGAAGTGCATCATCTGGGGGCTGGACGGATTGTGCTTGGCGAATACAGTCGCATCGATCCGAAGCGGGTCGCGTCTTTGGCGGCCATGTTCGTGCAGGCCGGGGTTGAATGCCGGACTACCGATGATCTCAAGCGAGCTCGCTGGGAAAAACTGGTCTGGAATATCCCCTTTAACGGTTTGTCTGCACTGTTACAGCATTCCGTTGACCAGTTGCTATCAATTCCGGCGACCAGGAAGCTGGTCCGTGAACTGATGCTGGAAGTAATATGCGTCGCCAACGCCCAGGGACTGTCCACGCTGATTCCGGTGGCGTTTGCCGACAGCATGCTGGAATTCAGTGACAAAATGGGCTTTTATAAACCGTCCATGCAGATTGACCGGGAAGAAGGGCGCCAGCTTGAGATAGCCGCCATTTTCAGAAATCCGCTGGTGCTTGGTGCCCGACAGGGACTTGATATGCCGAGGGTGGATATGTTGGCGACGCTGCTTGAGCAGGTTGAATCATCGTTTATTACAGGAGGTCGATGTGACTGAAACAGAAAAAAAACAACAGCCAGCTAACCAGGAGAATCTTGATGCGGTCGTAACAGTAAACGCTTCGGAAAAAAAGACTGCCAAGCCAAAAAAAACGGCAGTGAAACATTCCAAAATAAAATCTCCCGGAAAACCGCAAGATTCCAAGTCCAAGGCTGCCAAATCAAAAAACAAGACGAGTTTGTTGAAGCCCGCAAAAACCGGGAATGTAACACCTACGTCAATCAAGCCGAAAAAGGCCCAGCCGAAGGGGGCAACACAGAAAACCGGTCCTGGTGTGACCAACGCCGATTTTGATCTATCCGACAGTCAATGGTATCTGAATCGCGAGCTGACCTGGCTGGAGTTCAATCGCCGTGTGCTGCATGAGGCCGAAGACGCGCGTACGCCGCTATTGGAGCGGCTTAAGTTTATTGCCATTGTCAGCGGCAATTTGGATGAATTTTTCATGAAACGTATCGGCGGACTGAAACAGCAGATTGAGGCCGGCGTGCGCGAACTGACGCTCGATGGTCGTACGGCCCGTCGTCAGGTTGAAGAATGCCACATTGTGACGCGTGAACTTGAGGCGCGCAAGGAGGCGGTTTTTGGCGATATACGTTCCCAGCTGGAAGAAAAAAACATCCTGATAGAAGAGTATACCGAGTTGTTGCCGAAGGAACGTACTTTGCTGCGAGAGCAGTATTACCAGACGATCTTTCCGCTCTTAACACCGCAGTCGATCGACCCGGCGCACCCTTTTCCGTTTATATCAAATCTTTCGCTCAACCTGCTGGTGACGGTACGGTATCCGCGAGCCAGAGAATTTTCACTGGTACGGGTCAAGGTTCCGGTGGGACTCGGCACGACACGCTTTATCCGGGTCGGAAAGGGTGACCATTTTGTCCGGTTGGAAGATGTCATGATGAACAACCTCGATCTGCTCTTTCCCGGTATGGAGATTGTGAGCTGCGAACTCTTCCGGGTAACCCGTAATGCAAATACTGAAAAAGATGAAGATGAGGCTGACGACCTGCTGGAGATGATCGAGTCAGAGCTGAAGGAACGCCGCTTCGCACCAATTGTGCGGCTGGAGATCGGCAAGGGTATGGACCCGGTTCATCGTGGTCGTCTGGCGGCTGAATTGGAGTTGGATGAGGAAAATGATGTCTTCGAGGTGCCGGGCATGCTGGCCCTGCGCGACCTGTTTGAGCTGACACGCCTGGATTATGCACGGTTGCACGATCCGGTGCATCATCCCATCGATCATCCGCAGTTGCAGCCGGCGCGCAATATTTTTCACATCATCCGTGAAGCCGGTGAGATTCTGCTGCAACACCCCTATGAATCCTTTTCCACCTCGGTCGAGCGATTTCTGCGCGAGGCGGCTACCGATCCAAAGGTGCGCGGTATCAAGATGACCCTCTACCGCACCTCTAGTCAGGGGCGCATCATCGATGCCCTGATTCTGGCTGCCCAGAACGGCAAACAGGTAACGGTGGTGGTTGAGTTAAAGGCGCGCTTTGATGAGGCGACTAATATCCGGCTGGCAGAGAGAATGGAGCAGTCAGGTATTCACGTAACTTACGGAGTAGTTGGTCTCAAGACGCACTGCAAGGTGATCATGGTTGTACGTCAGGATTTCAGCGGACTGCGGCGCTATGTGCATATTGGCACCGGCAACTATCACGCTGATACTGCCCGCCTCTACAGCGATGTCGGTCTGCTGACCAGCGACCAGACGATTGCCGAAGACGCGACGGAACTGTTCAACTATCTGACAACCGGCTTCATGGCCAAACGTAAATATCAAAAACTGGTCCCGGCGCCCGGTTTGCTGAAGAAAGCTCTCATAACAAAGATCGAACGCGAAATTGCCCAGCATCAGGAAAAGGGTGGCGGACTGATTCAGTTCAAGATGAATGCACTGGAAGATGGCGAGATAGTCAAGGCGCTCTACCGCGCCTCGCAGGCGGGCGTGAAGGTCGATCTGATCATCCGCGATACCTGCCGGCTGCGTCCCGGCATTGCCGGTCTTTCCGAAAATGTGATCGTGATCAGTATCGTTGGACGTTTTCTGGAGCACTCACGGATCTACTATTTCCATAATGCCGGTTCTGATGAATTTTTTATTGCCTCGGCCGATGCCATGAAACGCAACCTGGGCGCGCGCGTTGAAGTCATGTGTCCGCTTGAAACTCCTGCCATAGTTAAGGAGATGCGCGTAGTACTTGATATCCACCTTGCTGACCAGCGCTCCGCCTGGGAGATGCAGCCCGATGGCAGCTATCACCAGCGCCGGGGGCATCTCGGTGCAGATGGAGAAGGAAGTCATGCACAGCTGATAGCACGAGCCGAACGGCGCTTGAAAGAATCGTTGAAGCAAAAAAAGAAAAAAACAAAATAAAACAGTAATTCAATCCGGTAAATTTTGTAACAATTAGTGTTCATAATGAATAGCTAAAATCTTTTTTAGCATTTCGTACATATTTGATCAAAATAGTGTTGCATTAAAACCATATTTTATTATATATGGACGACATCGAAATGCAGGTCAGGATGCGGCTTTTTAAACTCCAGCACAGGAGGTATCAGATGGGCACACGCAAGGATGATGCAGTAGACGGTCAACAGCAGTTACGTGTTCTGAAAGAGGAATATTCCGTCGGTGAGATTCTCAAGCAACGTGGCGTTTCGCGGCGTGATTTTCTCAAGTTCTGCTCGGCTATGACGGCGGCAATGTCGCTGCCGGCTGCCTTTGCACCGACGGTAGCGCAGGCGCTGGACGAGGTCAAACGTCCGACGCTGGTCTGGCTGAACTTCCAGGATTGCACCGGTGACAGCGAAGCGCTGCTGCGGGCCGCCAATCCGACCGTCGGCGAAATCATACTCGATATTCTCTCGGTCGATTATCATGAAACCATCATGGCGGCGGCCGGTCATCAGGCCGACGAGGCGCTGGAAAATACCATCACCAAGTACAAGGGCAAGTACATCTGCGTCGTCGAAGGTTCGATCTCGATGAAAGATGGCGGCGTCTACGGCTGTACCAGCGGCAAGACACATCTGGAGATCGCCCGGCGGGTCTGCGGCAGTGCAGCGGCGACAATCGCAATCGGCACCTGCGCATCCTATGGCGGCATCGCGGCGGCGGTTCCCAACCCAACCGGTGCTGCCAGCGTTTCTGAGGCGGTCCCCGGCACCACGGTTATCAACCTGCCCGGCTGCCCCTGCAATGCCGACAACCTGACCGCAACCATCGTCCATTATCTGGTCTTCGGCAAGATCCCGGCCATGGACAGCAAAGGACGTCCGCTGTTCGCGTATGGCAAACGCATTCATGACAACTGCGAGCGCCGTCCGCATTTCGACGCCGGCCAGTATGTCGAACATTGGGGCGATGACTCTCATCGCAAAGGCTTCTGTCTCTACAAAATGGGGTGCAAAGGACCGGCTACGTTCCACAACTGCCCGACACAGCGCTACAACGAAAAGACCAGTTGGCCGGTGGCTGCCGGTCATGGT
>Ga0194037_1001228_pt1 | contig 18822 bp, 6 predicted proteins | sample JunL306m_MetaG_FD_148653 | JGI IMG/M metagenome (GOLD analysis project Ga0194037, IMG submission 148653) | Anoxic zone freshwater microbial communities from boreal shield lake in IISD Experimental Lakes Area, Ontario, Canada - Jun2016-L304-6m | ecosystem: Environmental > Aquatic > Freshwater >...
TGAGTGTCAGTATCGCTGTCACTCAGCGCGTAGCTCACAACACCTGTTAAGATCGTCAGCGTTGCGGTGCCATACGTCCCTGCTTTACTGTACGTTACACCACTGTCGCTGGTTGCCCAACCCGCCGTCACCATCGCAGTGGTATCGTAGCTTGCCGTGCCATCAACATCGCCTTTCGTCAGTGTGATGCTCGAACTTGCAGTACCCGTCGTGCCGTTCGCTACCCCGCCTGCCTCGACCAGCGTTGCGGTCGCCGTCCCTGCCGTCACCGTCGGCGCATCGTTCGTGCCCGTGATGCTGAACAGTGCAGCAACCGTCTGCGTGGCGGTGCCATCCGTCACCTGTACTGTGAAGCTGTCGCTCACGCTGCCGGAGAGGAGCCCCTGAGTGTCAGTATCGGTGTCGTCCAGCGCGTAGCTCACGATGTCTGTCGAAATCGTCAGCGAGGCCGTGCCATACGTCCCGGTTTTCGTGTATGTGATGCCGCTGTCACTTGTTGCCCAGCCTGCCGTCACCATCGCTGTGGTATCGTAACTCGCCGTGCCGTCAACATCGCCCTTCGTCAGCGTGATGCTGCTCGATGCGGTACCTGTCGTTGCGTTCGACACACCGCCTGCCTCCACCAGTGTTGCTGTCGCCGTCCCTGCTGTTATGGTGGGTGCTGCATTTGTGGTAAAATTCAGCGTTATAGTATCGATTATGCCAGCAAACACATTGGGTGTACTCGCTTTGTCGGTGAGAACGCCACTGGCCATCTGCACAGAATAGGTTGTGCCAATATGAAGGTCATTCGTCGGATTAATGGTAACAGTGTTTCCGCTGATTGTTACCTGAGAATCACCAACAGGAATAGTACGTGTATCGCTGACACCATCAGTGATAACTATATTCCCGGTACCAGCCTGAACATCTTCGCTGAACACCAATACAATGTTACCGCCTGGAGCACTCGCTGTGGCATTATGGGCTGGTGTGGAGCTGGAGAGCGTCGGAGGAGTGATATCAGGCATACTCAATACCACATCATTACCCGTGCCTCCTTTGTAGGAAATTACATAATTTATCCCACCTGCGACAACCGTTGCTCCTTCTGCCAGACCGGTAAAGGTGCCAACAATTACATCGGTGCCATCATTAGCAATAATGGTAAAGGAATCTGTTGCACCAGGAACAAAACTATTGAGCGTCGTGACACTGAGCGTTGCTCCTGTCAGAGTGACTGTTCCGTTAACAATGGTTTGATCGTATTGGGTACCAGCAGTCGCACCACCAATTTCGACGGAATAGATTGCGCCAGAAGAGAGAACAAGATTGTCGTCAATTGTAAAGGTATTTGCTGCACTGTCTATGCCGAGCTTACCGCCGCTTTGTACCGTCGTTGCCCCACCAAATGCGCCACTGCCACCAAAGGCTGCGCCACTGGCAATGGTTGCCGAAGCGGCATTATTGAGAGCACCCGTAATACTAACGGCACCAGCCTCAACACTTACTACACCTTTACTGTAGTCACTCGTGCCAGAGAGAGTTAAAACACCGGTACCTGTTTTGTATAACTTGGTAGACCAACTACTGTCAAATCCACTAATTGTGCCCGACAGGGTGACCGCATTATTATTTTTGATCGTTCCACCGCCATTAGAAGCATTCAGGACAATGTTGTTATCAATGGTAACCCCGGAACCAGTGATCTCCAGCACATTGCTTGTACTTAGAAGATTCGTCGAGTTACGGCTTAGATAAATAGCGCCAGAGCCAAGGTTGTTATCCCCTGCAATTTTCAGGGTCGAATCCATCCCGGTAGCGCCAATGTTCGTTGTCGTATAAGTATTGGTAGTGCCCGATAAAATCACGGTTCCTTGTTCTACACTTAACGCGCCATTACTTATTGCACCACTCAGTATGAGTTGGAATCCAGTAGTACTAGAAACATAAAATACTCCTTTCGAAGTAGCTCCTCCCAAATCAACGTTACCACTCAGGGTGAAATCACCAGCACCACCGACGTACAACCGGGTATTCGGCTCAAACCGAATGTTATTGGCTATCGTCGACGCATTAGCGTTGTTTTTCTTAATACCTGAGGAGGAACTGCTGGTACTTGTGGCCACTAACGTTGCATTACCAAAGGAGGTACTCGACTCCGCCTGGATATAACTGGCAACCATCTTGATGTCACCATTGAAATCACTGTTTGACGTTGAGGTAAATAATAACGAAGTGCCAGAATTCAAATTAGCAGCTATGGTACCCGAACCCGCCAAAGGCGGCATGAGGTACAAACCGGTACCTGTAAATGTCAGGGTCAAGCCACTACCCACCGTCAACGTATTGGTTCCGCCCAAAGATAATAGACCTTCCTGACGAATCGTCAGATTCTCTGTCAGTGACAGATTGGCAGGCAAATCGGATGAACTATTGGTGAGAGAACTGTCTAATACCAGTGTTTGTGAGCCCGTTGTATCGGCCGCAGCGATTGCCACCGCCTCGCTGAAACTCACGCCGTCGTTTACATTTATCGTGGCTGTATCAGTTACATTGGTCACGTAGATGAAGTCGGAGGCCACCGTCACATCCGCTGCGACAGGTGTCGTTCCATCACTCAAAGTAAAGCGAATGCTGGTGTCGCCCGAAGGTCTGGCATTCGTATAGGTGATATGCTTCATCACATCTTCTACCAGTGCTTTGGTGGCTGCTGTGCCGCTACTGGTAAAATTGACAGACAATACTCCGCCTGCATTGGTGAACGTTGCAAACGTTAGTCCACCCGATTGCAGGTCGGCACCACTGACAGTAAAAAGTGCACCTGTAGTATTCAAGGCAAAAATATCGTCGCTCTTGGCGGTACCCACACGCTGCACCGTCAAGCTCGCACCGGTCCACGTATCACCATAGTCGGCATCGGAAATGGTCAGATTAGACCCAACATCCAGTGTCAGGGCTGTCGCTGCTGCTGTCCAGGTGACAGAATCGCCATTGAGATTGGTAATGGTTGGCGCAACGGGGGCACTCGTCGTTACATCCACTTTCGTTGCCAATGCCATGACGTTTGGTGTTGTTGCTGCATCCTGTGCAACAACGTACACATCGTACGCGGTGACTGCTGTTAGCCCCGTGAGGTTGAAGGTATGGCTGAAAGTACCCGTGCTTACTGCTTGACTACCAGAGGCAAGAGCTGCTGCATCGGAAGCATTATGCCCGACCTTAATTTGTGCCACACTTGGCGCTGTGGCTCCATCAGCAACCACCACGTAATACATGGTGCCCGCTTCATCGATGCTTGCACTAACATCAAGCGTCGTCGTAGTAACGTTCGCTGTGGCTGGAGCACCGTCAAACGTGGGCGGTGTCATGTCGGGCATACTCAATACCACATCATTACCCGTGCCTCCTTTATAGGAAATTACATAATTTATCCCGCCTGCGACAACCGTTGCCCCTTCTGCCAGACCGGTAAAGGTGCCAACAATTACATCGGTGCCATCATTAGCAATAATGGTAAAGGAATCTGTTGCACCAGGAACAAAACTATTGAGCGTCGTGACACTGAGCGTTGCTCCTGTCAGAGTGACTGTTCCGTTAACAATGGTTTGATCGTATAGTGTACCAGCAGTCGCACCACCAATCTCGACGGAATAGGTTGCGCCAGAAGAGAGAACAAGATTGTCGTCAATGGTAAAGGTATTTGCTGCACTGTCTATGCCGAGCTTGCCGCCGCTTTGTAAAGTCGTTGCACCACCAAATGCGCCACTGCCACCAAAGGTAGCGCCACTGGCAATGGTTGCCGAAGTGGCATTATTGAGAGCCCCCGTAATGTTCACGGCACCAGCCTCCACGATCAATACACCACTGGCGTAGTTACTGGTACCGGAAAGGGTTAAAACTCCGGTACCTGTTTTGTATAATTTGGTAGGCACACTGTTAACTCCACTAATCGTGCCCGACAGGGTAACAGCATTGCTATTTTTGATCGTTCCACCGCCATTATAAGCATTCAGGACAATGTTGTTATCAATGGTAACCCCGGAACCAGTGATCTCCAGCACATTGCTTGTACTTACAAGACTCGAGTTACGGCTTAGATAAATAGCGCCAGAGCCAAGGTTGTTATCCCCCGCAATTATCAGGGTCGAATCCATCCCGGTAGCGCCAATGTTCGTTGTCGTATAAGTATTATTGGTGCCATTATTGGTGCCCGATAATGTCACGATTCCTCGTTCTACACTTAACGCGCCATTACTTATCGCACCGCTCAGCGTAAGTAATGGTCCAGCAACATAAAATACTCCTTTCGAAGTAGCTCCTCCCAAATCAACGTTACCACTCAGGGTGAAATCACCCGAACCACCGAAGGACAATCGAGTGTTCGGCTCAAACCGAATGTTATTGGCTATCGTCGGCGCATTATTGTTTCTGTTAATACCTATGCTGGAACTGCTTGTACTCGTGGCCACTAACGTTGCAGTACCAAAGGAAGTGATCTTATTCGCTTCGATATAGCCGCCAACCATCCTGATATCACCAGTCAAACTATTTGCCGAGTTAAATAACAAAGTGCTGCTACCACTCAAATTAGCAGCTATGGTACCTGAACCCGCCAAAGGCAGTACGAGGTACAAACCTTTTCCACTGGTGCCTGTAAATGTCAGGGTCAAGCCACTACCCACCGTCAACGTATTGGTTCCGCCTAAACGTAATAGACCTTCTTGACGAATCGTCAGATTCTCTGTCAGCGACAGAGTGGCAGGCAAACTGGATGTAGTGCTGGTGAGAGTACTGTCTAATACCAGTGTTTGTGAGCCAGTTGTATCTGCCGCAGCAATTGCCACCGCCTCGCTGAAACTTACGCCGTCGCTTACATCTATCGTGGCTGTATCTGTTGTATTGGTCACGTAGATGAAGTCGGAGGCAACCGTCACATCCGCTGCGACAGGTGTCGTTCCATCACTCAGAGTAAAGCGAATGCTGGTGTCGCCCGAAGGTCTGGCATTCGTATAGGTGATATGCTTCATCACATCTTCTACCAGTGCTTTGGTAGCCACTGTGCCGATACCTGTAAAACTTACAGACAATACTCCGCCTGCATTGGTGAACGTTGCAAACGTTAGTCCACCCGATTGCAGGTCGGCACCACTGACAGTAAAAAGTGCACCTGTAGTATTCAAGGCAAAAATATCGTCGCTCTTGGCGGTACCCACACGCTGCACCGTCAAGCTCGCACCGGTCCATATATCGCCGAGAGCAGCATAATCGGCATCGGAAATGGTCAGATCAGATCCCACATCCAGCGTCAGGGCTGTCGTTGCTGCTGTCCAGGTGACAGAATCGCCAGAAAGGTTAGTAATGATTATGTTGGCCATGGAATATTGTGAGATAATTGTGCATTGAAATCGGTCAGAAACAGCAAAAGCTTATGCTCATGCTCCAGCAGAACTGAAGTATGGGGATGTGTAAATTCATCGCTATATCATAAGCAGCGGAGTGGTCAAAAAACGAATCGCAAAAAGTCGCAAAAAGTCACAAAACATCACATTAAGATGATTTTTTGTGATGTTTTGTGATAGAGATCGTGTGTGATGTTTTTTTGACACAAAAACGACGTATTGCGGAACATCAGATGCTGATAATATCAGCGGATAAACAGTACCCTTCACCATGGGATGTTTTGACGGGGAACTCACAGCCAGCCTCTTCGATCTTTTTGCGCAGACGGTAGATCATGGATTCAAGGGCGTGGCTCGCCTGTTCGGTCGAAGGGTAGTCAAGGATTTTCATGATATCCTGGCGGGCTACAATAGTGTTGCTGCGTGAGCTGAGTGAGGCAAGAAACTCAAACTCCTTGGAGGTCAGTTTAATGGAGTCGCCCTGGGGAGGGGTCAGTCTCCACCCCTTGCGTTCAAGTTTCCACAGCGCCAAAGTAGCGGCCTCTCTCAGCAATTCCTGCTCAACAACCTCAGGCATCTCATCAAGACGCGCAGCAAGATTGGCAATGGTTGCAGCAAGCTCGCTGCAATCGACCGGTTTGACCAGATAGAAATCAGCTCCGCATTTCAACCCTGCAAGCTTGTCGTCAAGTGTTGAGCGTGCCGTCAGCATGATAATCCACATACTGGTATTCTTTCGTACATATTCGGCAAGCACCAGACCGCTCTGGTCAGGAAGCCCGATATCGAGTACAGCAAGCAGGTATGTTTGCTGCGAGAGATGATAGTAAAACTCACCGGCCGAGGCAGCTCCGGTCACCTCATATCCGAGGAGTGTCAGGTATTCCACCATGTTTTCAAGCAAATCCCTGTCATCTTCAACAATAATAATGCGTATTTGTTTCATTGAGCATCTCTGTTAAAGTGTTTCATCTTTTTTGTATTCTTCTACAGAATCTGCAAGGGGGAGACGAACCGTCACCACAACATGGACACCGCTTTTTTCAAGCGTAATAGAACCATGATGCCGCTGGATGATCTCCTGCACCAGCCACAAGCCGAGGCCGGATCCATTGGTATTGCTGCTGTTGCTGCCGCGCTGGTATTTTTTGAAAAGTTCTTCTGTCTCATTCATCAAGATGTCGTTGCTTTGATTTCGTACCCTGATGACCACCTCACCCTCCTCTCCGTGGCAATCAACCTCAATCGGAGAATCTGACGGAGAGTATTTCTGCGCATTATCGAGCAGGTTAAACAACGCGGTGGCAAGATAGTGTTTTTCCGCAGTGATGGCATGGCTGGTGAGCGATATGGCAAAGGTAAAGGTACGTTTTGGCCAGAGCGCACGAACTTCTTCAACCTCTGAAGCCATGAATGACGCTAAAAGAGTACGAATGCGACCCTCCTTTTCCCGAGAATCAGAGAGACGGCTTTTTTCAAGCGAAACCTCCATCACCTCAACCAGACGGCGAACAGCACGCTTCATTTTATCAAGATCATGACGTTTTTCAGGGTATTGGAGGTTCACCCTCAGCTCCATGACATCGAGGGTGCTCCGAATAATGGAGAGAGGTGTTCGATATTCGTGAGAGACCATCGTCAGAAATCGCTGCTGCCGTTCCGTTGCCACTCGTTCCGTTGCAAGTTCAACATTTTTCAGCTCAGCTTCCCTGAGTGCAGCCATTGCCCGTTGTTCAGTCTCCCGAAGACGCTCTGCAAGAGCAAGGGTCATGAGTATAATATTCAGCAGAGAGGCATACTGGACGTTGTTGATACTCCACCATTCATGCGAAACCAGGCCGATCAGTTGCAGGAAATGCATAACGAAACCAAAATTGCTGATGCCGAATGCTATAAAGAAAATTGTGCCTCCAGGTTTATTGCTTTTTACAGCTTTATAGCTCAGCCAACTGACCACAAAAAAGAGGAAAAGCACTCCCACAGAGGTGACAGGAGCCATCTCTATAGAAAATCCGAGAGGATTGGCAACGACCCCGAGAGCGCCAATAACCGCCATAAGCCGGAGGTAATAGCTGATAAACGGTGTCAGCTCAGAAGAAAAAAGGCGGCTTAAAAACAATGAAAAGAGGAGTATCCCCCCCCCTTTTCCCGTATCAACGAGATAGTCGGAGATGAGATGGGCATGGCCTGGAAGGAGCAGCGTGAGAATACCACTCATTGATATATAATTGAAGGATACAGCCAGGGCGTAAAGCGCGAAGTAGAGGAAGAGTCGATCCTTGATGCGCAGAAAATAGATAAAGTTCAGCAGCGAGATCACGATAAAAATGGCCAGATAGCCGCCCTGAAACAGCATGTTGGTATCCGTTTCGCGGATCATATCCTTGGGAGTATGAACAGAGGCCCCAAAATTCAGGGAACTGATCGTCTGGATCCTGACGTAGATGGTGACAGGCGTGTCGAGAGGCAGTGACAAGGGAGCAAAAAAGTCGGGGGCTGGCATAGGACGATCAGCGACGGGAATGTGGTCGCCAAGTTGTATCTGGTGCCAGGATGATGGCCTGGATGGGTCAATGCCTGACTGAATATAAACGGTTACATGATCGAGGTATAACGGGTAAAACCGCAACCATGCCTCTGCGGGAAATCGGGAGGTGCGAGTCAGCGTAAAGCGCAGCCAGACCGCTTTGTGGCTGTACCCGTCGTTGAGATTGCCCTTGAGGTGCTTGAAGGCGATTGCGTTTTTGGGATCAAGAATGTCGGCAAGCGTCAATTTTCCTGAGAAATCATCGTACTTGGCAAAGTGTCCGGAAAGTTCAAGAGAGAGGTCACGGTCCAGAAAAAGCGGCGCTGTTGATGCTTTGACAGTTACAACAGCTCCGGGCGCAACAAAAGCAAGGAACAGGGTGATCGCCAATGTTGTCAAGTGTTTCGTGACTCCGCTGAACAGGGCTGCTCCTCTGGAAACCATAGCCTGAAATTAAATGCTTACATTGAAATTACCTTCGTATTGTTGGAAGAAGAATACAAGTTTTACAGTCTTGAAGCAAGTTACCATGTTCTATCAGCAGGATTGGCCATAGGCATCTTTCCATGAACAAGTATAGTAATTCCTTTTATTTTATACTGTTACAGGTATAGGTAAAACGGCTTGACCAAGCTCTTTGGCTAATCTGCGAAGGCTTCTTTCAATGAATATGTTCAAGGTCCGTGTGCGGTAAACGGCCGGATACGGGAGGCTTTTCATGATATCAAGTACAGAAAAAGAGAGAGAGAAACATATATATTAATGACTTAACCCGTTGACTCGAAAAAATAATACGTCATTATCAACAACCAAAATGTATTATTCAAACAGGCAACACAAACAAAGAAAAGTACAGAAACTCTCTCTGGGAACATACAATAATTCCCAAAAATATGGTTACACTCACTACTGTCGAGTCATGCATAAAAAGACCGCTGAATTATGGCTATAAGAGCTGGTATTAATCGATTATCTGTATTATATAAGATACTTTATAGAAGATACGAGAAATAAGCCTATACGACATTATACGCATGACATGATTGAACTCGTCACCAATAAACTTAACCCCCCTGAAAAGCTATCGTTTTTGACGATTTGGTGGCCATTTGCAATGGCAAAACGCAACGCCACCATTATTCTGGTCGAGAATCATTTTTTTGGCCATTTATAATACCTCTATCTGGCCAAATTCAAGATTTTATACTATCTTTGGCCAGATAGAGAAGAAAACTCTTGCGAATATCAACATTGTGAGTAAAAACAATATATCTGGCAGAAAGGAGGAACTCGCGATATTAGAGCGGGTTTTAACCTCTGCTGACCCTGAATTTATAGCAGTTTATGGACGACGGCGGGTTGGAAAAACCTGGCTGGTCAGGGAGTTCTTTGGTGATCAGATCTGCTTTGAGGTAACAGGTATGCACAACGTGACACTCCAGGAGCAGTTAACAAATTTTGCGCAATCACTTCAAAAATATGGTGATACAGTCGATCAGACTCAGAGGCCATCCACATGGTCAGAAGCGTTTGCCCAATTGGAGCAGTTACTTGAATTTTTACCGCAGAGCGGAAAAAACAGGAAACAGGTTGTCTTTCTGGATGAGTTGCCTTGGCTCAACACACCCCGCTCAAAGTTTCTGTCGGCTCTGGAACATTTCTGGAATAGTTATGGATCCCGCAGAAGTAATCTGATATTTGTGGTATGCGGTTCGGCTGCTTCATGGATGTTACAGAATATTGTCCGTGCAAGGGGTGGATTGCATAATCGACTCACCCGTCAAATCCGTCTTCTTCCGTTTACCCTTGCTGAAACAGAGGAATTTCTGTTGAAAAGAGGAGTTTGCCTTACTCGCTATCAAATCATTGAAATTTATATGGTTATGGGCGGCGTTCCATTCTACCTTATGCAGGCGGAACCAGGCCTGTCGTCAGCACAGATTGTTGACAAGGTCTGTTTTTCTGCAACCGGCCTGCTCCGCACAGAGTATGAAAAGCTTTATGCATCTCTCTTTGAAGAGAGTGAACTCCATCTGAAAATTGTGGCATTGCTGACGAAAAAAAGAATGGGGCTTGGCAGAAATGAGATCGCAAACGCAACAAAAATAACCACTGGCGGAAGACTTACCCGACTTCTTGAAGAGCTTGAGGAATCTGGATTTATTGAATCGCGAATTCCATTCGGCAAAAAGGTGCATGATGCGCTCTACCGACTTGTTGACGAATTTACCCTTTTCTACTTCGCATGGATTAAACCTCTGGGAAAAAAAATCCCGGATGAGGGATATTGGATGATGCGACAAAGTGATCCAAGACGCAAAGCGTGGTCAGGTTTTGCTTTTGAAACACTCTGTATTAAACATATTCGCTCTTTGAAAGCCGCACTGGGGATTTCCATGGTGGAAACAGATGATGCCCCATGGCGTTATCAGTCAGATAAAAACTCTGCGTCTGCTATCGGAGCACAAATTGATCTGTTGATTGACCGGCGAGATGCAACCATCAACATCTGTGAGATGAAGTTTGCTCAAGCGGAATTTACTCTTGATGCCTCTTATGCAAAAGAACTGCGACAAAAAATTGAGGTTTTTCGTCACGTAACCGGCACAAGGAAAAATATTTTCTTGACCATGATCACAACCTATGGAGTCACCAACAACGCTTATCGTAAAGAACTGCTTGCAAGCGTTGTAACGCTGGATGCACTGTTCTGAGCAACTGATAGCTCTGCAAAATCAGCACGATATTGTCACTCGTCGCCGATAAACTCCTTCTCTTCAGCCTTGACAATCAGCACCGGGCAGTTTGCTTTGCGAACCACTGTCTCAGCTACACTGCCCATAATCAGGCGGCTCAACCCCTTCTTGCCGTGTGAGCCCATGATCACCAGATTTACATCAAGCTCACGTGACTTATCGAGAATCACATCCGCCGGATTACCAATCTCAATCGAAGAGTCTACCTTCAATCCAGCCTGCTGGAACTCCTGAAGAACAAGCTGAAGATCCTCTTTGGCCGCATGCTGAAGATCCTCTTCAAGCGGAATGTAGTTCATGGTTATATCGACCGCCATGGGTCGAGGCTCTACCACGTTGAGCAGATGAACCCTTGAACCCATACTCGAAGCAAACTCCTTCGCATACTGCACCGCCTTGCGGGAAGCGTCCGAAAAATCGACAGGACAAAGTATTGCATGAATCTTGAACATGGTCGGAGTGGTTTAAGTTGTCTTGGATGAATCCGATGATTTGTTGCCTTCAAGAAACGCCTTGAAAAGTTCAATCGGCAATGGGAAAATAATGGTGGAATTATGCTCCGCCGAGATATCCTTCAGCGTCTGCATGTAACGAAGCTGCAACGCCGATGGACTGGCAGAAATAATGGTGGCGGCATCGGCAAGACGCTGCGCAGCCTGAAACTCCCCCTCTGCATTGATGATGGTCGAACGACGTTCACGCTCTGCCTCAGCCTGTTTGGCCATCGCCCGGCGCATCTCCTCCGGAAGGTCAATCTCCTTCACCTCCACCTTCGCCACCTTCACACCCCAAGGTTCAGTATCCTTGTCAAGAATCGACTGGATACGCTCATTAATCTCATCCCGCTCGGCAAGCAGATTATCAAGCTCCCCCTGTCCGCAAACACTGCGAAGGGTTGTCTGCGCCAACTGCGATGTCGCAAAATGAAAATCGGCCACCTCAACAATCGCCTTGATAGGGTCAACCACCCGAAAATAGACCACGGCGCTTACCTTCACGGAGACGTTGTCGCGGGTAATAACATCCTGGGGAGGCACATCCAGCGTTACCGTCCGCAGATCAACCTTGACCATTTTATCAATCCCCGGAATAAGGATGATCAACCCGGGCCCCTTTGCCGCAATAATGCGTCCCAGACGGAAGATCACTCCCCTCTCATACTCCCTCAAAATCTTCAGCGCCGAACCTAAAAATGCGGCTACCAGAATCAGAATTGTCATCACATTAAACGTCATCATACCATCGGTTCCTCATAAATAGTTACTACTACAACACATTAGATGCTCTTCAATATAGCAATAAAAGAGGTTACCATTCATTCAGGCAAAGAACATTATCTCAGAAATAGCTCCGTATGCCAAAACTGATACTCAGAAGAGTCAGATCGTCATAATATGCTGATGACAAACCCTCAATGGGACTTCCTGGCAATTTCATATACCCGGCTTCACCAAAAAGCGCGACATTGGTTGAGACTGGTTTCTCAACAAGCAACTTCATTCGTACTGAGAGTCCATCCGAAGTCACAGCATCAAGACAGGCACAACCTTGCGTCGCATAAGAAGCATCGGGAAAACTGGTTTTCCCATACCCCAATCCGGCACCAAACCACGACCGAAAATGGGCGTTATCACACAGCTCTATCACTCCGTTACAAAACAGGGCACGAAGTTGGACGTTATCATCAAGAGTAGTCCGTAATGCTCCAATATCGACACTTTTGCGACGTATAGTTCCACTCAACAACTCCAGTTCAAGACGAAGATGTCGATCTATGCACTCCTCACTAACTAAAGTAAATTGATGTCCGAGAGCCACTGTTCCCGCAAAATTACCGGTATATAAACTTGTCCCCTCCACCAATACCGAAGCTCCCAGATCCAGACGAGGTCCAGAACCTGTAGCATTAGTAATCCGCATGGCCGACCCAGTGACGTACCACCCCTCTTGCCGAGTTTTTTCAGCCTTAAGATCATGGAAAACAAAGAGCAATGATATCACAGCAGCAATTACATAGAACCCTTTTTTGAGTTTATACCAAGGATTCGACGCAGTAAAAAAGTGATTGATATTCATTCGTACACTTCTGGTTAATGGATGATAAAATTAAAGTGCCAACCAGGCAATGATTCCAAAAGCAGCTATTCCTTCCAGCACAGTCTCGGTACTGCTTCCTGATGAGTTGTTGCTTGCGGCATAAGGATCTGCGCCTGCTGCAATGGTGGAAAAGTCATAGGTACTTGAACCAGTATAACGATTTCCTGCAAGATCAAGTACCGAACCATTGTCAAACGTAATAAAGTAATCTGTGCCCGGCAAAAGATCTGAAACAGGATTGATTGTCAAAGTTGAACCAGTTGTCGAGATATCAGAATCAAGCATCGCTCCATTTGCTGAACCAAGACGAACTGCAATAATACCTGAACCCTTCACAATCTCCTCACTGAAAGTAAACACAATATCTCTCTGGAGAGGCACATCAACAGCACCATCATTTGGAGTGAAGTTGATAACCACAGGAGCGGTAACATCGGCAGTTATTGCTTCTGATGATGCAAACAAAACACCCCTGTCCGTATACCCTTGAGCAAGTAATCCAAGAGCTGCTGCCGCTGCTTCACCCATAATTTGGGTAATGCCAGCATTGTTTGTATAGAGATGAACATCAAAGACCCCTTTTCCGGGTTCAAGCACACGACCCAAAGCAATGCCCGTCTGTTCGACATAACAGTCATAAGGAAGAAGAGTACCCTCCGGAGCATAAAAATAGTCGCCGGTTATAGTGTTAAGCCAGGCCTTCAAGGCAAGTGTCCCTGCACCGGTGTTACTGACTCCATAAAAATCAATTTTAGCTATGCTATTTTGTGATGCGGCAAACGCATCTGCTGTTGCCTGATCGGCAAACAACATACCATCACCTGAAGCGAGGGTAACTCGATACAGGGGAGTTGTGACACTTGAAATAGGAACGCCGGGATCAAAGATCCGGCCAACATTCATATCATTATCACCAAAGGCGTTATCTGTGATGGTCAACTCAATTCCTGTAATGTATCCACCACTGGTGATGAAACGGGCACCATCCCCTCCAGCTACCCGCTGGGTAAAATCATACCAGCCCGGTGTCGTAATCACATTACCATCAAGATCCTTTACTCCTGCAGCTACCGCCTCTGGATTCACATATTTTTCATAGCCGATAAATTGACCGACAGGTGTCATTGAGCGTGATATATCAATCAACAGCCGGGTTTGTATCCCGTCGCGCGAGGGATCAACGTCGAGCAATCCCATACTTTGAAGTGGCTCTACAGAAAACTGGATCGGATCCCAAGCTGCATTTGACGGCTTGGATCCTCCTGTAATTGAGCTGCCTGGATCAAGCACCCTTACATTGAAAAGTTGAGATGAGTCGTCAACGGTCGTACCACTGGTAGATTGCAGGACTTGTATAGAAATGACCGAACTCGTATCGGTTAGTGTATTTTCTAATGCCGCATTGAACTGATCGACTGTTTTCCATGCCAGTGTAGTTACAGCATTTTGATTTGAATCGGCAATTCCATCATTATTCAAATCACCGATGCTTCCACCTGCACTGTTAGCCAAAGAGGAGAGCCTGGTCTCAACCGCCGATGCAATTCCATCCCGGTCAAGTGTATCTTTGGCATCAAAAGTCAAAATTAACGGTGCTCCCTTGTTTCCATCTGAAGCACAAAGGGTAAATTGGTCAAGGATGGCCTTAATGTCGGGCGTATAGGTGTATGCTCCAGTCTGAGTGTTCAGACTCAATATTGAGCCATTTGTCAAAACCTTGGTAACAATACTTCCTGAAGGAAGCAATGTTTGATCAAAAACGGCTGGTGTATCAAACGAAAAACGTATCGTTTCACTATCAGAGTCCAGCCAGTTTGTTCCATTCCAGAAGGTAGGGAACCTGTTCTGATCCATACCACCCACAGAACCATTTGTTACAACTTCAGTATTGCTGATACTGACAACTTCTCGTTTTGCTGTTATATCATAAAGACCAGGTACGCTGTCAATTGTAAACGAATTAGAATAGTTGCTCAGATAATCACTTTTGGCCAGTTGGACAACATATTCGCCATTTGCAAGCTCGTTGGTGCCAAAATCGAGAGTATAGATACCTGCATTCTCGGAAGCGACAAAAACAGACAAGATAACTTGATCGTAGCTGCCAGTAGCAAAATTATGTTGATACAGGGTAACTGTGCAACCTTTTTCGCCGGCAAGCGTTACAACCTGCGTCTTGTCTATGGTCAGCAAATCGTAAGGGGTTGGATCATTCGGCATTTCAGTCACATCGGTGATGACGGGATCTGTAAGCTGCTTCATATCCATAATTGATACTATTCCAGAAGCTCCAACCCCATTGTGAACAGCTCCGATAATAGCTCCTGTATCTATTATGAAACGTTCTGTGCCTTCATTAAACAGAAGATCTTGAATCAATGCGGTTCGAAGTTGCACAGAAAGAGTTCCGACAGGAATGGTAACTCCGCTACCTGAAACAGGTATCCAGCCAGTACCATTGAAATACTCAAGAGATGGTCCGAAGTCCGCTCCGAGTGTGGCTGTGTCTTCAATAAGCCGTGGGATAAAGGTAATATCTGTGGTCGCGACACCAGAGAGCAAGACTGAAACAACTGCATGTGATTGTGATTCGCTTACAGTAACACTTCTGACCGAAAGGGTTGGACGATCATCATAGGTCAAACCAACAGTTGGAGTGGCCGAAGCACTTCCGTCTGAAAAAATATTGGTAATTGTTCCATCATCATTAATCGTAACAGTACTGGCAACCCCTGTCGCATTGGTTACCGAGCCATTGAAGGCTCCGGTAGTAATACTAAACGACTCATTGCCTTCATAGACAGCATCATTAACAATTGCAACCCGCAGCAACACACTGGTATTACCTGGATTGATAGTAACTGCACCGGTGCAATCTGTCCAGAGCGTACCATTATAGTACTGTAGCGTAGTGCCTGTATCAACGCCAACCGTGGCTGTACCGCTGCTTAAGGAGGGAGTAAAGCTCACTGCCTGAGTATTGGCACTGTCGAGGTTCACGGCAACGATAACGAAATTCGATGATTCACTGACGGATACATTGCCAACACTCAACATTGAAAGCTGGTTATTGACACCAGTCATTGTGATCGTCACCGTACTTGCAGATGTTGCTCCCTTGTCATCAGTCACCGTATAGTTTGCTACAACATCCAACGTTTGACCTCCTGCAAGATATTCGTAAGCGACATTTGATGGATCGAAGCTGTAAATGCCGTTGCTGTTCAACGTCAGTCCTGAAACCGGAGCGTTCAGAGTATAGCTCGCTGTTTTGCCAAGAACATCGGCATCTGTTGATGTCACCATACCTGTTATGCTAGCAGCACCCTCTGTGGCTGTATTGGTCGCAGCAATTGCCACTGGAGCATCGTTCGTCCCAGTCACCGTCACTGTCACCGTGCTTGTGGCACTCAAACCATAGTTGTCAAGGTTAGTGGAGGTCACACTCGTCGTTACGATTTCGCCTGCTGCCAGAGCATTGAACGCAGTGCCAGGATCGAATGTATAGCTGCCATCTGCTGCTATGGTAAATGTTCCGCCATTGCTTCCCGTAACACCAGTGCCAACATTGCTGGATGTACCGTTCACCGCACTGACACTGTGCGTGTCGCCCCTGTCAGGATCGGTGTCGTTCGACAGCAAGCCATTCAACGTTCCAACCGTCAGCATCAAGTTCTGCGTCGTCAAACCACTGTCGTCTACGGCAACGGGAGAGTCATTCGCACCTGTAATGCTGAACAACGCTGCCACTGTTTGCGTTGCGATACCATCTGTTACCTGAACCGTAAAGCTCTCTGTAACGCTCTGGCCTGCTGTCAGACTCTGGGTATCGGGGTCGCTGTCACTCAATGCATAGCTCACCACTCCTGTTGCCAGTGTCAGCGTGGCTGTACCATAGATTCCGGTTTGCATATAGGTCAATCCACTGTCTGATGTCGTCCAGCCACCGCTCGACAGTGCTGCAGTGTCGTAGAGCGCCGTCCCGTCAACATCTCCTTTCGTCAGCGATATGGTCGCGGTCGACAACCCTGTTGTGCCATTGGAGACTCCACCGGCTTCTACCAGCGTCGCAGTCACCGCTCCTGCAGTAATTGTTGGGGGATCGTTTACACCGGTAAGCGTTATAAGAACCGCTGTTGTAGCTGTCGCTCCCTGGCTGTCCGTCACTTTCACCGTGAAGCTTTCGCTAGTGCTGGAACCAACCTGCAACGCATTCACTGCCGCTGCGTTCACTGCGTAGCTGTAGGTGCCATCGCTGTTCACCGTCAAGGCTCCATAGGCACCCGTCTGGCTGCCGCTCCACGTCAGGCTGTCGGCGGTATCAACATCACTCGCCGCAAGCGTACCCGTCAGGTTGCTGAACGTGTCGAGTGCTGCGGTATCCGTCACGGTGTGCGTGTACGTTCCGGTAGCCACAGGGGTGTCGTTCGCTGCAGTCACGTTGATCGTGATACTCCGCGTGGCTGTCGCTCCCTTGCTGTCCGTCACCGTCACCGTGAAACTCTCACTGGTGCTCGCACCAACCTGCAACGCATTCACTGCCGCTGCGTTCACTGCGTAGCTGTAGGTGCCATCCGCATTCACCGTCAAGGCTCCATAAGTGCTGAACTGGCTGCCGCTCCACGTCAGGCTGTCGGCGGTATCAACATCACTCGCCGCAAGCGTACCCGTCAGGTTGCTGAACGTGTCGAGTGCTGCCGTATCCGTCACCGTGTGCGTGTACGTTCCGGTCGCTATCGGCGCATCGTTGGCTGCTGTCACGTTGATCGTGATACTCCGCGTGTCCGTCACTCCCTTGCTGTCCGTCACCGTCACCGTGAAACTCTCGCTGGTGCTTGAACCGACCTGCAACGCATTGACTGCCGCTGCGTTCACCACGTAGCTGTAGCTGCCATTGGCATTCACTGTCAGTGCTCCGTAGCTGCCGGACTGGCTGCCGCTCCACGTCAGGCTGTCGGCGGTGTCAACGTCGCTCGCTGCAAGCGTACCCGTCAGGGTGCTGAACGTGTCGAGTGCTGCCGTATCCGTCACGGTGTGCGTGTACGTTCCGGTCGCTATCGGCGCATCGTTGGCTGCCGTCACGTTGATCACGATACTCCGAGTGTCCGTCGCTCCCTGGCTGTCCGTCACCGTCACCGTGAAGCTTTCGCTGGTGCTTGAGCCAACCTGCAACGCATTCACTGCCGCTGCGTTCACCACGTAGCTGTAGCTGCCATTGGCATTCACTGTCAGTGCTCCGTAGCTGCCGGACTGGCTGCCGCTCCACGTCAGGCTGTCGGCGGTGTCAACGTCGCTCGCTGCAAGCGTACCCGTCAGGGTGCTGAACGTGTCGAGTGCTGCCGTATCCGTCACGGTGTGCGTGTACGTTCCGGTCGCTATCGGCGCATCGTTGGCTGCCGTCACGTTGATCACGATACTCCGAGTGTCCGTCGCTCCCTGGCTGTCTGTCACCGTCACCGTGAAACTCTCACTGGTGCTGGAACCAACCTGCAACGCATTCACTGCCGCTGCGTTCACTGCGTAACTGTAAGTGCCGTTGGCATTCACCGTCAGTGCTCCATAGGTGCCGGACTGGCTGCCGCTCCACGTCAGGCTGTCGCCGGTATCAGCATCCGTCGCTGCAAGCGTACCCGTCAGGGTGCTGAACGTGTCGAGTGCTGCCGTATCCGTCACCGTGTGCGTGTACGTTCCGGTTGCTACAGGAGCATCGTTGGCTGCTGTCACGTTGATCGTGATACTCCGCGTGTCCGTCGCTCCCTGGCTGTCCGTCACCGTCACCGTGAAGCTCTCGCTGGTGCTCGCACCAACCTGCAACGCATTCACTGCCGCTGCGTTTACTGCGTAGCTGTAGTTGCCATTGGCATTCACTGTCAGTGCTCCGTAGCTGCCCGTCGAGCTGCCGCTCCACGTCAGGCTGTCGGCGGTATCAACATCACTCGCCGCAAGCGTACCCGTCAGGTTGCTGAACGTGTCGAGTGCTGCCGTATCCGTCACGGTGTGCGTGTACGTACCGGTTGCTATCGGCGCATCGTTGGCTGCTGTCACGTTGATCGTGATACTC
>Ga0194037_1001229_pt1 | contig 18811 bp, 18 predicted proteins | sample JunL306m_MetaG_FD_148653 | JGI IMG/M metagenome (GOLD analysis project Ga0194037, IMG submission 148653) | Anoxic zone freshwater microbial communities from boreal shield lake in IISD Experimental Lakes Area, Ontario, Canada - Jun2016-L304-6m | ecosystem: Environmental > Aquatic > Freshwater >...
GCACTAAAGCATGTCACCCTCACCTTCCAGAATATCGACAGCTATGAGATCGGTATTTCTGATATTGATCATTATTATGAGTATCTTGGCGGAGTTTCAAAAACTGTAGAACACCTCAGCAAGGCAAAGCCAAGGGTGATGGTTGGAGATATTGATGGCACAGGAAAAAAACAGCGCATCTGTTCACTTGAAAAGATGGTCTCGCTTGAGTCACGAACAAAATTGCTGAATCCAAAATGGTATGAAGCGATGCTTGAGCACGGCTATGAAGGGGTCAGAGAGATTGATTCCCATCTCAGCAATACCTACGGATGGAGCGCTACCGCTTCGGCAGTTAAGAACTGGACATACGATCAGTTCAATGAAACCTTTCTGCACGACAAAGCCATGCTTGAACGACTTGCCAGTCTTAATCCTCACGCCACCATGTCGATGACAAGGAGGCTGCTCGAAGCGCATTCCCGGGGATTCTGGGAAGCTGAAGAGAGCGCCATTGAAGAGCTGCAGGAGTTGTACGCCGATCTTGAATCAAGAATTGAGGGGGTTCATTATTGAACCTGCCTGCAACACAATATTTTACAGAATCAAACAACACAACCGTCAAAACTTATACTATGAGCAGCTCCACTTTCAATGCTGAAGAACACAAGAAAATGCTCCGTTCATATTTCAACGGCCAGGGCTTTCAGCGATGGGCATCAATATACGGAGACGATAAGCTTTCTTCCGTACGCAATACTGTCCGTCAGGGCCATGCCGTCATGATGGACAAAGCATTCGACTGGCTGCAGCAGCTCGGGCTGCCAAAAGGTGCGACCGTGCTTGATGCCGGTTGTGGAACAGGGCTATTCAGCATCCGGCTTGCCAAAGCTGGCTACAAAGTAAAGTCAGTCGATATTGCTTCACAGATGGTGGACAAGGCAAAAGCTGAAGCTATCAAACAGGGAGTACACAAAAATATCGAATTTGAGGTCAACACCATTGAATCAGTTAGCGGAACCTACGATGCCGTCGTCTGCTTTGATGTTCTGATCCATTACCCGGCAGAGGGGTTTGCCCAGGCTTTCCAGAATTTGAGCAGCCTGACAAAGGGCTCGATTATTTTCACCTATGCGCCCTACAATAAAATTCTTGCTTTCCAGCACTGGATTGGCGGCTATTTTCCGAAAAAAGAGCGCCGCACAACCATACAGATGATTCGTGACGAAGAGATGCAGAAAGCTATGAACACTGCAGGTATGCAGGTAAAAACAAGGGAAAAAATCAGCTTTGGATTTTATCATACCATGCTGATGAACGCTTCACACAAGTAAAGACCTTAAACGAAAACCCTATGAAAATTCTATAAATTAATTGTAAATTTAAGGACAAGGACTTTTTATTAAATTCAGGGCGAAGTTTACGTTGATTCGCACAGTGAAATACCTTTTTTGTAAAAAAATATATCTGGAGGATGGAGACCGATGAAAATATTGATGGTTCAACCAAATTACCATTCAGGTGGGGCCGAAATTGCCGGGAACTGGACGCCAAGCTGGGTAGCCTATATCGGTGGCGCCCTTAAACAGGCAGGATTCGATCAGGTGAAATTTGTTGACGCCATGGCCGACGACATTCCTGACGACCAGATTGAGGAGATCATCCGCAAGAACATGCCGGATGTGGTGATGACAACCAATATCACTCCCTCTATCTTTAAAGCTCAGGCTATCATGAAGCTTGCCAAGAAGGTGAATCCGAAGATCAGAACGATCATGGGTGGTATCCATTCAACCTTCATGTACCCGCAGGTACTCAGCGAAGCACCTGAAACCGATTATGTTGTTCGTGGTGAAGGTGAAGAGGTGACAGTAAACCTTATCCGTGAGATCGCAGCAGGAACCGACAGGCAGAACCGTGGAGAGATTACCGGCATCGCCTATATCGACGACGACGGTAAAGTGTTTGCAACGGCTGCACATCCGGTCATTGAGGATCTTGATACCCTTACCCCCGACTGGAGTCTTTATGACTGGGACAAATACATTTACACCCCTCTGAACTGCCGTCTTGCGGTTCCAAATTTTGCAAGAGGATGTCCATTTACCTGCACTTTCTGCTCACAGTGGCAGTTCTGGCGCCGCTACCGTGCTCGCAGTCCAAAACTGTTCGTTGATGAAATTGAGGTACTGGTCAAACAGCACAAAGTGGGCTTTTTCATTCTTGCTGATGAAGAGCCAACCATCAACAAGCAGAAGTTTGTTTCGCTCTGCCAGGAGCTTATCGACCGCAAACTTGATGTTACCTGGGGTATCAACACCCGCGTGACCGACATTATGCGCGATGCCGATTTGCTGCCCTTCTTCCGCAAGGCAGGTCTTGTCCATGTTTCGCTCGGCACCGAAGCTGCCAGCCAGATGAACCTGAACCGTTTCCGCAAAGAGACGACCATTGAGGAAAACAAGCTTGCCATCAAGTTGCTGCAGAAAAATGGAATTGTTGCTGAAGCACAGTTTGTTATGGGGCTTGAACACGAAACTCCTGAAACCATTGAAGAGACTTACCAGCTCTGCAAAGACTGGGATCCCGATATGGCCAACTGGACCATCTACACTCCATGGCCCTTCTCCGACCTCTTCAAGGAACTTGGCGACAGAGTGGAGGTGCGCGACTACTCCAAATACAACTTTGTGACGCCGATTATCAAGCCCGATAACATGGAGCGTGAGGATGTGCTGAAGCTTGTGCTGAAATCTTATGCACGCTTCTACGCACGCAAAACCTTTTTTGGCTACCCATGGATCAAGGATCCCTATGTCCGCAAGTACATGCTTGGCTGTCTCAAGGCGTTTGCACAGACCACCATTACCAAGCGCTTCTATGACATCGATCGCGTCAAGACCAAGAACCGCAAGATCGAGATTGACCTCGGTTTTGACAAGACGAGGATTCTGACTCAGAACGAGGTAAAAAACCTCAAGGAGCTTCGCCCGGAAATGGTCGCTGACATGAGCTTCGGTCTGAAAGAGGCTGGCTACCAGCGTGAGCATGACGAGCACAACTGGGACGAGTTCGACGAGAGCACCATCAAGGATCGCAACTCTTCGACCGTCCGTAACTGCTGAGAACACCTGCTCAGAGATAAAGAAAAAACCCTCCCCAACAAGGAGGGTTTTTTCTTTATCTCAATCATCGCAAGCCTCTCCTCTAAACCCTTGAATGTTTCTGATCTTATAAACTGCAAAGATTTGTATTTGAAGTATTTATTCGTTACTTTTCTTTGGCATTTTAAGCATTTCAAAAGAAGAACGACTTTTCTGCCCACTCTGCGGATCTCCGTTTTGGGAACAATCAGAAAGTATTATCCATGAGATAATCGATAAAAGAGATGAGTGCATGTTATCTCTATAATGATATGCATAAATTTCAAGGTGCTCCTGATACGTTATCTATACCGCAAGCCTCCCCTTTTTGCTGTATAATATCACGCTCAAGAAGACAACAAACCATAAATAAGGGCGTTGCTTATTTCGCAACAATGGAAAGTTAACAGTTTAATAAAAATCATTATGAACATAGGTGACACCTACGCTGGTGGAGTGATATTTTTTGTCGATCATTTTGGAAAGCATGGCCTGATTGCTGGAAAAATGGATATTCTTACTCAATCTGTTGCTGGATTGCCTGAAACATTGTTTTCCTGGTATGATGCTATAAAGCATTGTGATAAATGGTTTGAAAATGGGCATAATGACTGGCTCCTGCCAAACAGAAACCAGTTGCATCAACTCTACCTTAATAAGGATGTTGTTCCGGGTTTTACGGACAACAACGCCAACTACTGGAGTTCTTCTGAGTACTATGTGAGTATCGCGTGGGAACAGTACTTCCACAATGGCCACCAAAGCCTCAACAATAAGATGAACCTCAATCGTGTGCGGCCAATACTGGCATTTTAATTCCTTATACGCTGCTTTTCAACGTCGTCCCGATCCCGAGCAGGTCTGCAATATTTGCCGAGGGGTCGATAACCGGCCTGATAAGCGACGACGCACAGGTCATGAGCGTAGTGACTCCTGGACCGTGCCCGGCTTCGAGGCAGTCACTGTGTATCACGATACCAATAGTGATGGCTCCTTTGCGGTATGCCCTTCCGTAACGATTGTCATGGTCAAGCAGGGCAACAAAGTCCCCAAGACGTATTTTGTCAATCCCATACTCATGAACAGTATCGGCATCGCTGGTCATGATATCGTAGTCCCCTTTTGCAACATGCGCAGAACCGATGCCCGATCCCATACAGACGGCGGGCACAATGGTGGTGACAGGCACTTCGAGTACCCCACCCCCAAGTTCACGGATCTTCATGGCATGAAGCAATGTCGGATCAAGATTGAACAGGGCAATATCAGGATAATCGGCAAGCTTCAGCCCCTGCCCTTTACCCCGAATAATGATAGTGTCGCTATAGAGCAGCTTTTCCTTGACATTACGCTCAAAATCAACAATCACATGTTCTGACCCACCATGGTGACCGAGAACTCGACCTTCAGCCCCTTTGGCCTCGCCGGTGGCAACTGTCGCCGTGTTGCCTGCACAGGAAAAGATCTGTAGTCCAACGTTGGGATGTTCGAAAGGTTTCATGGTATCGGCGGTGCAACTTACACCTGGCTCAATATGATCGCCCGCCCAGCCGAATGCAGGATCTCCTGCCTGGACATTCAGGGTAATGCCTCCGATTGCAGGGAGAAGAAAGGGGGTTCCCTGGTGGTCCACCTCCCAGGTTCCTCTGGTTTTTGGCTGGCCCGGGTGGCATTGCAGCAGAAATTCTACAAGTTTTTGTTCGTTTGTCTTCAGCATGACTTCCTTGTAATTTATTAATCTTCAAAAGATGTCAGGAATATTATCCATCGAATCCCGGGCGAATAAATGTCCGTGCAGCAGGAAACACAACTTCAACTGAACGACGCAGCCGGTCGAGATGAAGCAGAATTGAAAGCGTGCTGTCTTCTTGAGCGGGATACTCTCCGTAAAGCACACTCCACGCGGCAAGGGTGCGATCAATGGCGATCAAGGCAACTTTAGCCGTACCGCAAACATCGTCCTCCATCTCACCCTCCCTTTGGCTGAGACGTCCTTCTACAGCCCGAACAATTTTCGGGTAAATAAAATATTGATAATGCCTGATCACCAGTATCGGTTCTTCAACAGTGGGTGGGGGAAGAGTCAACAGCGACTCCTCAACTTCAGAAAACTCATCGACAGCAGCAAACCATTCATTAACCATGCCGGCATAGAGAATGGCTGCAGTCGCACAGGGGTGTTCACGGGCATCAAGCTGCAGGCTCTCGGGCGGTTCAGAAAAGATCGTTTCCTTTTGCAGATCATCGGGTTCAATACCCTCCCTTGCAGCAATTTCTCTGATAAGACGCATAGCCTGCACCAAAGCCTTGCCCATCTCCTGCCAAAATTTCAGGTTCAATGCATCAAAATTCTGCAACGCATTACCTTGTTCCATCTCTTCAGCTTCAATACGGAACTGAAGACAACGTGAGGTAAAGGCACAACGCTCGCACCAGCGATCGCAATAAATGTAGATGCCTGGAATCAGGACCGGTTCATCGGCCATTTTTCAAAAAAATCAAATTTAAAAAAACAAAAGGCGCATGATGGTGCGCCCTCTGTTTCTTTGTGTCATAATTAACGCCGCCAGTTACCCGGACAAAACGAAAATAATTTATTGAGGAGTTACATCTTCAGCCTGAAGGCCTTTTGCTCCCTGAGTTACTTCCATCAAAACTTTCTGGCCTTCAACAAGCGTTTTGCGTCCAGTGCCGTTAATTGCACTGTGATGCACAAACACATCTTTTCCGCCTTTCTGCTCAATAAAGCCGTAACCTTTTTCTTCGTTGAACCATTTGACAGTTCCTTCAACCTGAGTACCCATATCTACCTCTTTTTATTTTTGCCAGTTAAACTTGGCGTTACAATGAGCAACCTCGACATGAAGCGCTCAAAAACGAATTTACTCCCCGTACAATTAATTTACTTACTTTACGCTAATTCAAAAAGGAAGTTTTACAGTTTAGGCTACTTTTTTGCTATTGACAAAAAAACATTTGCGCTCTCCTTAAGAGCTTTGGAATACCGTAAAACAAAAAACACATCCCTCCTACATGATTCCCCAGAGCTTTATTTTACGGTCATCACTCCCACTTGCAATGACTTTACCATCAGGAGAGACATCAACCGACTGCACTTCGAGAACATGGCCCCGATAGAGATGTAACTGCTTCCCCGACTGAATATCCCACAACCTTACAGATTCATCGTTTGCTGCACTGACAACTTTGGCACCATCAGGAGTAAAGCAGACACTGCGCACAGCATCTTCATGACCTTCAAGCACTTTGATAATCTCTCCGCTTGCGGCATCAAGAATCTTTACCAGAGCATCGCGTCCACAAAAAGCAATAAGCTTGTCGTCAGGACTGAAAGCCAATGCATGCGACAGCCTGTCATCTGTCTTGAAGTTGGCAACATTTTTGCCGGTTGCAACATCCCAGATTTTTATGACCGGTTCTTCACCGCAACTTGCAAGTCTTTTCCCATCATGGCTGTAAGCAAGGCATTCAATATATGATTTATGTCCGAGAATCCTTGACAACTCTTTGCCGGTTTCGACATCCCAAAGCCGAATGGTAGTATCACGTGAACAGCTCGCCACAATCTTGCCGTCCGGACTGAACGCAACCATACGTACCGCTGTATCATGACCCTTACACACGTGCAGACACTGACCGGTTGCAGCATCCCAGATTCTTACCGTACTGTCCGTGCTTCCGCTTGCAAGGTGTTTGCCATCACGACTGTAATCAATACACTCAACCCAGGTATCATGCCCTTTCATGGTGAGCAGGCTGCGGCCTGATTCCACATCCCAAAGCATAACCGTTTCATCGAAACTGCCACTAACAAGTTTTTTGCCATCGGAGCTGAATTTTACACCCAGCACCCGGTCAAGATGACCTTCCATCGTCTTTATCAGGTTGACATCCTCAATAACCTTTGGAAGCTTGAGCTCCACTTCCTTTTTCCCGAATATGTTCGATAAGAAACCCATAAGCAATACTCTTGTTTGATTTGATACTTTTTAGCCTGCAACAAATCGCAGGATTGGAGATGCTGATTTTTATCGTGCAATTTAAAAAAAAATATCACCTTCCCCGAATTCTCTCCTCTATCGGGAAAAATTGTAGTTTCTCCCTTTCCATGAAGAGCCCTTGCCAAATTTTATAACGCAAAATGAGTTGACCGCTATGGCAAGCAATACGAATTGGGAGAAAGCATGAAGGAGCACTACCGAAAGTGGTTGGCGGAAAGCAAGAGCAACAATAAACCGGCTGAGCAGAACAACAGCGATCTGTAGAAGTGGAAGCCAGAAAAGCGGCACACTGAACTCCGAAATCAATAGTGAGCGGACGAGAAATGCATAGGGAGCAATATATAATAATGCCGTCATGACAATCATGGCAAGAAGAGCAGGTGTTTTGTACCCGAGACCGGCAAAAAGATTTTTTGAAAACCCATCCCAAACATCTTTTCCATTGCGGTACATTCTGCAACTGACCGTATCCGTACCGTTAAAAGCCGTAACGGTACCACCAGCTTTTTTTACCGCCATGCAAAGCCAGACATCTTCAACAAGATCGCCCTTGACAGCAGCATGTCCGTTGATTCTGTCATAAAAATCCTTTCGAAACAAAATAAACTGTCCATTAGCAAAACTGAATGCCGGGTTTCTACTTTTCCAGACAAGCCGGAGAGGCAGAAAGCACATAAGAATAAAATAGACCATCGGCACCACAAGCTTTTCCCCGAACGATCCCAGTTCCTGGTAGGGTGTGAGCGAGAGCATATCAGCTCCAGAATCCTGCAGGGCCGCGACTGAGCGGCGAAGTGCATCAGGCTGATGTATAGTATCAGCATCGGTAAACAGCAGTCGCTCACCTTTGGCTTGACGTCCGAGTTGAAAACAGGCCCAGGACTTGCCATGCCACCCTTCAGGGAGGGGTTCCCCCTTAAGAGAGCGCAAGCGTCCACCCGACTCACTGACAAGAGAACGCAACAATTCCGGAGTTGTATCAGTTGAAGCGTCATCAAGAACAAGAATCTCGAAAGTTCCGTAATCCTGCTGCAAAAGGGATCGTATACATCGCACAATGTTCAGCGCTTCATTACGGGCTGGCACCAGAACTGAAACAAAGGGCCCTGACGGTGAGTGACCTGCCGGCATACAGGGAAGATCAATCAGATTTCTCAGTACAATTCCCAGGAAAACCAGTAATGACAACAGCACCAGTATCTGATAGAAAAACAGCATAATGGAGATAAAAAAGGCCGCCCTTGCGGGCAGCCTGCATGGTCATGAGTAGAGAGAACTTTTTCAGTCGATCAGTTTGTTGATATTGTACTCAAAAATACCTTCGGCCCCAGCCCTTTTCAGCTCAGGAATCAGTTTGCGAACAATTTTTTCGGTGACAATAACTTCAATAGCAACCCACTGATCTTCAGCAAGACTGGATATGGTGGGCTGACGCAAAGCAGGAATGATGGCAATAATTTTGTCAAGCGAAGATTTCGGAGCATTCATTTTCAGTCCGACCTTCCCTTGGGCATTGATGGCTCCAAGGAGAAGCAGTGCCATGCTCTCAATCTTTTCTCTTTTCCATGGATCATTCCATGAATTTTTATTGGCAATCAGTTTTGTGTTGGACTCAAGAATTGTATCCACAATTCTCAGCTTGTTTGCCCTGAGTGAAGATCCGGTTTCAGTCACCTCAACAATAGCGTCAGCAAGATCCGGCGGCTTGACTTCTGTGGCTCCCCAACTGAATTCCACTGAAGCATTGACTTCGTTTCTGGCAAGGTATTTCTTTGTAATATTAACTACTTCAGTAGCAATATGCTTGCCTTCAAGGTCCTTCACCGACGTGACTGTCGAGTTTTCGGGAACGCAAAGCACCCAGCGTACAGGCCTCATCGAGGCTTTTGAATAGACCAGATCAGCAACCTCGACCACGTCTGCATCTGTTTCAATAATCCAGTCCTTTCCAGTCAGCCCAACATCAAAGGCGCCTAATTCTACGTAGTGAGCCATCTCCTGCGCTCTGATAAGTATAGCTTCCAGCTCATCATCATCAATAGAAGGAAAATAGGAACGACTCTGAACAGAAAAATGAAATCCTGCCTGAGCAAAAAGATCGATTGTTGAATCCTGCAGACTTCCTTTCGGCAATCCGAGCTTCAGCACCTTGTTTACATTACTCATAACAACAACTATCTATAATTATTAACGTTAAATTTCCATGAGCTGAAATAAACCATTGTTAAACACTCCATAGGGTGAACTTCCATTAATCCAGGTTCCAAGATTGACATACCTGGTGGATCCAGAAGAAAGTTCATTAACCCCCTTAACATGATTATGACCACAAACAAAATAATCAAACTCTTTTTCTGCGGCCAAGGCTTCAGCAAAGTTTAACAAACGATCAGTTTCAAAAATAATGTTGGCTGGTTTATGCGCACGACTCAACTGTGATAAACCTTTCATAATACTAATTGCAAGATCCGGTTGAATCCCTGACAGAAGAGAAATGTTGAAGCGGTTCCTGATAAAACGAACAAAAAACTTGTAGCCAAGATCGCCTTTACCGAGCCCATCTCCATGGGCAATTACAAATTTACGACCGTCGAGAAGCAGCTCATGCATACCATAGATTGTGTTGATCCCAAGCTCATCATCAAAAAAACGGCCAAGATAAAAATCATGGTTTCCCGCAACATAGACGACTTTAATGTTGTGGCGCACAAGATCGGACAATAAACAAAAAAATCTGGTAAACCCCTTTGGAATAACATGGTGAAACTCCATCCAGTAATCAAGAATATCACCAAGCATATAGAGAGAACTTCCCTCTGACTTGATGCTGGTAAAAAGTCGTTCTATTTTTTCCAGCTTGAGCTGCTCGGTTTTTCCGTCCTGAAGACCTAAATGAATGTCACTGATGAAATAAATTGCCGACATTTCCTCCCTCTTTAGTTCATCTCACAAAAAACGTGAAGCGGCAATGACAGCAAGAGGAATAGTCAGGTTATCAACCTCCTTGGGACTCACGCCCTCTACAACAGTTGCAATCAGCGCAATAATGAGAATTTTCCCGGCATCAAATGATTCAGGAACTATGAGATGTGAAAAAAATAGACCCGCGGCAAGACTGCCGGCAAGAAAAGCAAGACTTCCTTCAACACTTTTATCGCTGAGTACATGGTATTTCATTTTTCCGTAGCGGGTGCCGATTATCGGCGCCAGACCATCTCCCCAACCAAGCATTGCCATAGCCAAAACGCCCGCTGGCTGTTTGTAGTATATGGTACCACAGATCATGGCGACAATAACAAAATAGAGCGTCCCTTTGAGCAATTCACGCTTGTCGCCGGTACGGGTCATGGTTTTAACTGCCTGATCATCATCGGCGGCAAAGAGCCCTTTTTGTACAAGAAGAACTGTCCAGACAGCAAAAACAGTAATATTAAGATAGTGTGACCAGCCGCCATCAACAAAAAGAGGAAGAAAAATAATGGCAGAACCGGCACAGATATGGGTGATTTTGCGACTGATATCCCTTGGAAGCGAGTGATTGGTCACCAGATAATCCATCAGAGGCGGCACGCTGAAAACATACACAAAAGTAAGAAGAGTAATCAGTGCATTATGCCACACCACCGGAAGCGAAAAAAATGTTGACTGAAGAGTATCCATAGCAAACCGATGATTTAAGATTTACACCATTGTAGTAAAGAAGTTTTGAAAAATCAGAGCCCTTGAATGTATTTCATACCAACCATACCCGCAACAAGCAGGTTGTTGATTAAAAACAAAAAATTGTTCGCAACCTGAAATCTCAGAAATGTATTGTGTTCCTGGACATCACTTTTACCTATCGCATTACCAAAACCATCCTCAACTGCCCCTTTCATAAAAGAAATCCCGCCTTTAGGATCACGCAAAAGCTGCACCTGAAGAACCAGATTCAACGCAAGGCCAATCAGGACAAAAACTGCTGGAATAATAAAACCCCAACTAAATGAAAGATAAGCAAGTACAGCAAAAACAGTGTCAATAATCATAAATGAAACCAGAAAAGTATTTCTGGCGCCGATCATGACGGTCAAGGATTTCAGTCCCCCCTCCTTGTCGCCTTCAGCCGATTTGAAATCATTAAGAATAATCAAGGCGACTGCCATGAAAAAATTTAGACTGGCAAGCCATAATGCTTCAGGACGTATATCAGCAAACAAGGCATTTCCTGACAAAAAAGGAGCCAGACCATAAGAAAAACCTACTGCAGGTGCCGATGCTAATATATTTTTTTTGAGCTTGAGAGGTGGTGCTGAATAGATATAGGCAACAAAGAGTGCTACCAATATTGAGATCAGTATTACCAGCCCCCTGATGCCGCCAATATGTATCCAGAGGAACACTCCAAGTCCAATAGCAAGCAACAAGGCAATAATACTGTTCAATAACCCCTCTTTCTCGCTCAGACGACCTGAAGGAATTGGACGAGATGGCTCGTTGACCCGGTCCAGTTCAAGATCAAAACAGTCATTGACTGACTGGCTGAAGCCAGTGCCGAGAGGACCAAACATCAGAAAAATAGCAAGAAGAAGAAGATAGTCATGAAATGTACCCCGCATGGCGCCTGATGCCATGACACCACCGGCAAGACATGGAAAAACGCTGATCCAGGTAACAGGATCCAGCAATTCAAGATGTGCTCTTACTTTATCGATCAGCCCAATTTTTGCGGGAACTGGCATACGCTTACTTCTCTCCGAAGCCTGATGGACGGCGGGTTAAATGATTGATATATTTCAGAACGCTAATTTACAAATACCATTCAAGATAAAAAATATATATGTTCCGGCCTGCCAGTCAAGGTTGCTGATGTAGCTCCGGTGATGAACACGTTCAGAAAATCACCCGGCTGAAAGTTCTCCCGATCGAAGACAACCGCGCGGTTGCCGGCCGTCCGCCCCATAAGCTGCTTAGGCGAACGCCGACTTTCAGATTCAGCCAGCACCTCAACAACAGTGCCGATCGCTTCATGGAAAAGTTCGCCTGAAATGCGGTTCTGCAGATCGATAATCTCCTGCAAACGCCGCTTTTTGACTGGTTCCGGCACATCATCCTCAAGCGTTCTTGCAGCAAGAGTTCCCGGTCTGGTTGAATAATAAAACATGTAGGCTGAGTCAAACCGGATATCGGCAAGAAGCTCAAGAGAAGCCTGGTGATCTTCCTCCAGCTCACCACAGAATCCGGCAATGATATCAGTTGAAAGGGCGACATCCGGAATCACTGAGCGAATCAAGGCTATTTTTTCCCTGTACTCCTCAATGGTATGTCCGCGATTCATGCGACCAAGCATTCTGGATGATCCGGACTGCACCGGCAAATGAAGAGCGTTACAGACGTTCGGACGAGAAGCAATCGTTCGGACAAGAGATTCGGAAATATCTTTTGGATGCGATGTGGTAAAGCGGATTCGTGCCAGAGGTGCTTCCCTACTTACTGCATCAAGAAGAGCAGCAAAGTCGCAGCCTTCGTCAACATCACCGTAGGAGTTGACATTCTGGCCAAGCAAAGTAATCTCCCGATAACCGGAAGCAACAAGCGTCTGAACTTCTGCAATGACAGAGCTGAAGGGCTGACTGCGTTCACGACCGCGGGTAAACGGCACAACACAATAGGCACACATATTGTTGCAACCCCGCATGACGGGAACAAAGGCGCTGGTCGCACCCTGCCGTACAGGTTCAACACCTTCATAGGTTTCAGCAGAGTTGAACTCCAGTGACGCGAGCTTTCCTCCTCGGCGAACCTGTTCAACAAGTGAGGGAATGGTACGATAAGTATCCGGACCTGCAAGAAAATCAATCGCCGGATACAATGAAAACATCTCCTCGCGCTGGTACTGTGGAATACATCCAGCAACGCCAACAATCAGCCCTTTATCTCTTTTTTTCCGGCCATACAGATGCTGCAAAAAGTGCTCAATACGATCAACAGCATTTTCCCGGACGGCACAGGTATTGAGAAGGACTATACCTGCCTCTGCCTCCTGTTCTGCCGGAATATAGCCCTCCTCCTGAAGAAGGGCTGATATAATACCAGAATCAGCCTGGTTCATCTGGCAACCAAACGTATGGATAAAAAAGGTTTTGCCTCTCTCGTCCCTCATTATCTCATGCACCAAAATGTATGTGCTTGTATTTTTCGAGCAGCACCTCAGTTTCATCCTTGCACTGGCCGCAAACGGTACCACACTTGGTGTGCTCCTGAAGTTCAAAATAGGTGCGAGCCCCTTCAAGCACCGCATCCTCAATATCATGGTCAGTAATATTCATGCACTGGCAAATCACCTTGGCCTGCTCCTGCTTAACCTTGTCCTCCTGGCCGTTGCGGGTATAATAATTATTGATGGCTGCCCGCAATGCCTTGTCGCCAAGCACAGAACAGTGAATCTTGTGATCCGGAAGGCCTCCAAGCTCCAGGGCAACCTCTTTGGGAGAGATATGAAACGCATCATCGAGCGTCCTGCCCTTGACCATTTCTGAAAGAACCGACGTACTGGCAATCGCGCTGGCACAACCATAGGTCTTCCACTGGCAATCGGTAATAGTCTCCTTCTCTTTGTCAACCTTTATGACCACCATCATCTGATCTCCGCACTGCAGATTACCCTCCATCCCGACGCCATCGAAATCATCAGTATTCTCTCCTTGCAGAATATTCTTCGGGTTCATGAAATGTTCCTTCAGTGTTTCGCTATATGCCCATTCACCTGCTTGCAGCATGCAATCCTCCTTTAATATATGCCGTTGACATGTTTCTTATTCGTTGAATTATTGGTGGTAAAACATTAAGCAGGTACTCCACCTCCTGCATTGAACTTTCTCGGCCCATACTGAACCTTATCGATCCATGGGCAAGCTCGGCATCGACACCCGTTGCAAGAAGAACATGGGAAGGATCAAGAGAACCTGAAGCACATGCTGATCCGGTAGAAACCGCAATGCCTTCAAGGTCCAGGTAGAGCAGGATAGCCTCGCCTTCAACTCCCGTAAATGAGACATTGAGGGTACTGGCAAGCGCATCTGTCGGGTGCCCGTTGATAGCAATATCATCAATACTCTCTTCAATCCCTTTTTGCAATACCCGTTTCAAGAGAAGCAACCGCTCCTCCTCTTCAGGCATTTCGATCATTCTCATCTCTGCCGCTTTTCCCATTCCAAGAATACCAAGAGTATTTTCAGTTCCTGCACGCCGGCCACGCTCCTGATGACCTCCTCTGATCAAGGGGCAATAGGGAGTTCCATGTTTTACAAAAAGCGCTCCGACCCCTTTCGGTCCATATATTTTATGAGCTGAAATAGTAAGAAAATCTACACCGAGCTTTCGAACATCGACAGGAACTTTACCGACTGCCTGAACAGCATCAGTGTGCATAAAGGCGCCACATTCATGCACCATTCTTGTAATGGCTTCAATATCCTGCAAAGTACCGATCTCATTGTTGGCCATCATGACGGAGACCAGACCGACATCATCGCCAAGCATACCGACAAGTTGATCGAGATCAATTTTACCATACCGGTCAACATTAAGGTATTTCACCCTTGCGCCTTGATGAGCAAGGCACTCAGAGGTCTCAAGCACACAGGGATGCTCAATTTTAGTGGTAATTATGGTGCTGCGTCTTGTGCCTGGAATACACTGGCTGGAAGAGCAGACAAAAAGCGAAAGCACCGTATTGTTTGCTTCCGATCCGCTTCCGACAAAAATAATTTCATTCTCTTGCGCTCCAATAAAATCAGCTACTTTCCGGCGAGCATCCTCCACATTTGCCCTTGCTTCACGCCCGTAAGCATGCATGCTGGAAGGATTACCAAACATCTCCATGGCCGCAATCATCTCTTTTTTCACCTCCGGGTGCAGCGGTGTTGTGGCATTGTGATCAAAATATACCTTCATGTCTGCCATAATACTTTCAAAATTCCTGGTTAGGGCTCAAGGCCTTATTAAAAAACCAATAATAGCCAATAAACTTTCTTTATCACAACGACTACTTTCATAAAAAATAGTGCTGAATGCATCAACATCAAGAATACCTTTCAGTTGAGACTGGTTTCAGCCATAGTAAACTTTCTCTTGAACGGTCTCGATTAAAGCTGATCACAACAATTGTGGAAGAAGATAGCACGAATATGCATTAAGGAATGCATAAACCCCACTATTAATTCCTTAAGGAGACTTTTTTTATCCTATTAATATTTGTAACACGACAATATCCTGAAAACGGGTATTAGGGAATGGTGAAAACAGAAAAAATGAGACTTCTTTGGCCCACGGCTGAGAGCCTGGAGGAAAAGCTTAAAATAACCTTTTGAAAAAGTAAAGAATTGCAAGTACAACAAATACAAAAAGAACAATACCGATTTTTACCATGATTCTGACCGGTGGGAACCTGATACTCTTGATAATCTCATAAACATCACGCCTAAGGGCACTCCTTCCCTTACCTCCATCAATTGAAACAGTCGTCTGAGCCGGGCTATATATCTGGAGCTCCCTCCTGCATTGCTCCAGGGTTTCCTCGTTATGGATCCCCATCTCCTGCGCATATTCCTTAATATAGGTAAAAATATACACCCTGGGTAAAAAGCTAAAATCCCCTGCTTCAATTTTCTCAAGATAATTTTTTTTGATCTTGATGAGTTGACCTACATCCTCCAGAGTAAGCTCTTTTTTAATCCTGACATTTTTCAACTCCCTTGCCATAAGCTCCAAGGCCTTGCTACCTGACACCTTTTCCGTCATAAATAAATCCGGATAGAGATAACATGAGAAGAGGTATATATTATGTCTGAATTTACTAAAAAAACTATTCCTTCTACTTACTTAATCAACTCCATAAGAGGAGATATACCGCCACACATCACTTCCGTCGGCAGAATTATTTCCGAGAAAAAACAATGCGTCTGAACCAGAAAGAGTACTCTCCATCTTTTTACCAATCTGCTGATGAAGGGCTTCAAGATCAGCCCTGCTGAAATTTTTCCAGAGAAGAAAAATCCGTTCACGAGGAAAAAACAGTTTATGCAACCGGGCTCCCGAGAGATTATTGACGCTGTAAAACAATATTGTGGAGCTTTCGGATACCCGCTCATGCTTTTCTGCCAACAGAACAAATTCCTTCATCGACTGCACGCATGAATATCCCTGTTGAACAAAAAGATCATGTTCGCTCCCAAGCATATGATATGGAAAGAGCTTATCCGCTATAACAACGACATGACTGGAGGCACTTATTAATCCTGCAAAAGGATTGTACAACGCCTTGGTAAACAACACCTGTTTGCTGTCAAGTGAATAAGAACGAGGAGACGCTGAGGTTAGCTCACCAAGAAAAGAACGTATCCCTGATTCAACTGTATGAAGGGAGTCAACAGGATATTCGCTGCTGGCGATCTGCAATTGCCTCTTGCCAATAAACATGGCACCGTAAAGACTGTCAGAAAACAACGGCTTGATTATGACCTGACCCTCATGCAATGCCCCCTGAACCGTGCGGAGCGTTACCGGGATAAGTTGGATGGTTTCGGCTGCAACCGGGTTTATAACCCGAACCTCCGAAAGCAGTTCCAACATCTTCCCTCTTTTACGATTAAGTGCCTGATCAATGAACTTGCTGTTTTCCTCACCTTGAGCACGAATAAAAATATCTGCTTTCCGCTGAATCAGTCCCGAAATTTCTTGCTGCAATCGCCTTACCTTCGACTCAAGAACTTCATGACCTTTGCCGAGCGTGAAACTATTTGGATATCTCTCCAGTATACGCTTCAGGTCAAGCATACCAATTTTCTCTCCGGCATCGAAAAGCTCAAAAATCCTTGATCTTTCCAGAAGCATACCAGTCAAACTCCGCCCTGCACTTTTTTCAAGCTGAAGAAGCTCACTTGTCGGCCAGGGTGGTGCGCTATCCCTGCCAAGGGAAAAACCCTGTTGCAAAGCAGCAATCCGCTCCGCGCCTTCAAGCGACCTGCTTCCGGCAAGCATAAAAAGCGATGCTGCCTGAGCATACTGCATATTTTTTATTCGAAAATAGTCAGCAGCCTCGCGAAAAGGATCTGATTTACGAACAATGACGGCATTTGATTCAAGACGAAGCACCTGCAAAAGAAAAGGGTTTCGCGACTCCTCCGCCAAAATAAGAGCTTTGAACAGGAGATAGCTTGCATTTCTGCGCTGTTTTTCAAGAAGCTGAAGGCTTTTTGATGCCGCTCTGAGCGCCTGGATTCTCGGTATCAATTCTCCCTTGATCGCTAAAACCCGTCCGGACTCAGCAGCAATTCTCCCTGCAAGAGCATCGGCAGTTTCATGAACGAGTTGCGGCTGAGCAACTTTGCACTGCAGGAGCCCGGCCCAGGCAGTTATCCTGGTAACCGGATCGTGCTCGTGTCCTGCAAAATTACTATAAATCATTGCCGCCTTCTCATAGTCGCCGTCCTCACTGTACAAAGAGGCCAACTCAAGCCGAAGTCCGGGCAAGGGTAAGAGGACTTTTTCAAGTGCTGCCGCAGCCTCTTTGAAATTTCCCAGTTCGCGAAGCCAGGTTGCCTTATCGACAAGTATTCTGGTGCGAAGTGAATCCGACAGTATTCCCGCTGGAAGTTTTTCAAGACGCGCCGTGCTTTTGAGCGCTTCACCATACTCACCGGTCAAGCCTTCGATAACTCTCTTCTCATATAAGGCGCTGATCACCCGTGGTGCGGTTATATGCAGGGTATCAAGATCAAGAGCCTTATTATAAAAATCAAGAGCCTTCAAATATTCATGACTGCGACTGCTGGTATTGGCTTGCTTGTAAAACAACGCTATCGTTTCTTCCGGGTTATTGCCTGCATGACACCCTGAAAAAAGCAGAAAAAGAGCAAAAAGCACCATTCCTGACGGAACCCGCCGGAAATGAATTTCCATAACGGAGAGCCTCCAGCTCCCTTTTCAAAAATTTAGTCGTATGTTGAGAGGAATATAACGGAACTTTTGAGTTAACACGAAAACAGCAGACAATCATGATAGCAGAAAAAACTAAAGCACCGGCGTTTACCCTTCCTGACGCCGAAGGTCAGAACGTTTCTCTCTACGACTTTACCGGAAAAAAAGTATTGATAATCTTTTACCCGGGTGACGACACTCCCGTTTGTACGGCACAAATGTGCGATTACCGGAACAATGTTCAGGAGTTCACGAAAAGGGGGATTGCTGTGCTTGGCATCAGCTCCGACAGTGCTGCCTCGCACAAAAGCTTTGCCGAGCGTAACCAACTCCCCTTCACCCTGTTGAGCGACACCGAAAAAACAGTTGCAAAAGCCTACGATGCTCTCGGTTTTCTGGGCATGTCGCAACGTGCTTATGTGCTGGTTGATGAAGCGGGAATGGTGATGCTGGCCTACAGCGATTTTCTACCAATTATTTATCAGCCGATGAAGGATCTGCTCGCAAAAATCGATGCAGCATGAGTTTCAATAATCCGGCGCATTTCTGTATCTTCGCTCGAACTTTTTGTTTTCAGTAACGAATAATCTTGTATCCACTACCATGGAAAGAACACTGACTATCCTGAAACCCGATTGCGTCCGCAAGAATCTTGTCGGAGCTGTCATTAACCACATCGAACGTGCCGGCTTCCGCGTTGTGGCCATG
>Ga0194037_1001230_pt1 | contig 18784 bp, 16 predicted proteins | sample JunL306m_MetaG_FD_148653 | JGI IMG/M metagenome (GOLD analysis project Ga0194037, IMG submission 148653) | Anoxic zone freshwater microbial communities from boreal shield lake in IISD Experimental Lakes Area, Ontario, Canada - Jun2016-L304-6m | ecosystem: Environmental > Aquatic > Freshwater >...
GGAGCCGCCTGGAGAAAATCCATCTATCGCAAGATCGGGATTGTGAATATCCGTGATATGGCCATGGGTTTTAAGAAGCTGATGGAGAGCAGGCCATATTTCGATAGCAGCCGGGTGGCTGTTTGGGGATGGAGTGGTGGAGGTTCATCTACTTTGAACCTGATGTTTCAATATCCTCAAATCTTTAAAACCGGAATTGCTATCGCCGCTGTGGGCAATCAATTGTTCTACGACAATATTTATCAGGAAAGATATATGGGTTTGCCACAAGAGAATAAAGCTGATTTCGTTAAAGGCTCGCCCATTACTTACGCAAAAAATCTGCAGGGGAATTTGTTGTATATCCATGGAACAGGCGACGACAATGTACATTATGATAATGCCGAAGTATTGTTGAATGAACTGATCAAGTATAATAAACAGTTTCAGTTCATGGCCTATCCCAACCGAACCCATAATATTTCGGAAGGTGCAGGAACCCGGCAGCATTTATCGGCCTTGTATACGGCTTACTTAAAAAGGAACTGCCCTCCGGGCGCCAGATAATTTTTTATCATCCCGTGTATAAGCTGGATAAATTGTACACGGGATGGTGTTTATCAACAGTATATGAATAAAAAACTCGACAATTTTGTGAGTCAATTGTTATCTTAGAAGAATCGGTGCGTTATTTGCTTCATTATCACCATATTTGATTATCAAAAACCAACATCATGAGAAAATTTTTCCTCTTATTAAGCCTGGTCCTTTTTTCAGGTTTACTTTTTGCGCAGAAAACCTATACGGTTAAAGTGCTTGATTCTAAATCAGGTGCGCCGGTGTCCAATGTAAGTGTAAAACTTAAATTAACTAACAAGGGCGTAATTACCGGAGCTGATGGCAGCAACAGCATTCAGGCTACAGCCAATGATGTGCTGTTGATCAGCAGTATTGGTTATAAGGATCAACAGGTAAGGCTGGGTGATAAAACAGCAATTACCATTTCTTTAGAACCCGCTACTATTGAGATCGGTGATGTGGTAGTAGTTGGAACCAGGGGCGCAGCAAGGGCTAAACTGGAAACAGCGATACCGGTTGACGTAATAAAAATAAATCAGGCAGGGTTGCCTACAGCAAAAATGGATCTTACATCCGTGCTGAACATGGCAGCTCCTTCTTTTAATTATAATAAACAATCCGGTGCAGATGGTGCTGATCATGTGGACTTGGGTACATTGCGCGGACTGGGTCCCGATCAAACCCTGGTATTGATCAATGGCAAAAGACGCCACCAAACGGCTTTTGTAGCCTTGTTTGGAACAAGGGGAAGAGGAAATTCGGGGGCCGATCTGAATGCTTTTCCGGAATCAGCTGTTGATCGTATCGAGATCCTTCGTGATGGAGCTTCTGCACAATATGGCTCCGATGCCATGGCAGGAGTGATGAACATTGTCTTGAAAAGAGATATCAACCATTGGAGCATCAATACCGGCTGGGCTGGTAATTACGACAATAAATTCAATGCCCGGAAATTCAATGCCGGCAACCAATATTACTCTGGCAATAAAATTGACGGAGGAACTTTTTCTTTTGCCGCCAACAATGGTTTTGCATTAGGCAAACAGGGAGGGTTCGTAAATATTTCATTTGACTATTTATCTCAGGGAAAAACATACCGTCAGGTAGACACTACCAACTGGCAAACCAATAAAAATGCATTGCCTTACCTGAATACTGGTCGTAGGGCTTTTGGCGACGGATCAGTAAAAACCTATGGTGCCATGTACAATATGGAGATCCCCACCAGCGCATCAAAAAAAATGAGCTTCTATTCTTTTGGTGGATATAATTATAAAAATTCTGATGCCTTTGCCTATTCCCGTAACTGGAGCGCCAAGCCAGAACGTTTTCCGGTTGATGCCGGTGGAAACCTGGTGAATTATCCCGATATCATGCGTACAGCGAATGACGGAGAGATCTATTATAATCCGCATATTCAAACCAATATTGCTGATCTTTCATTTGCTGCCGGATTAAAAGGCGTTTGTCGTAATGGATGGAATTGGGATTTCAGTAATACCATCGGAAAAAATGATTTTCATTTTTATGGAGATAAGACCTTCAATTCATCCCAGATCATTACCCCTGGTACATTACGTCAAACACATTTCAATGATGGAGGATTCAATTTCCTGCAGAATACATTGAATGCCGATTTCAATAAATCATTTAAAACAGTGGCCAGTGGTTTAAATCTTGGTCTGGGTGCTGAATACCGCTTTGAAGAATATTCCATTTATGCAGGGGAAGAAGCTTCTTATAAAAGCTATCATACCAGTGATCTGTATTATCCAAATGTTGGAGAAAACAGAACACCCGCTTCAGGTTCGCAAGGATTTCCAGGTTTCAGTCCTGCCGATGTAATTAAATCACACCGCTCAAATATCAGTGTGTATGCCGATGCTGAGCTCAATGCTACTGCAGCTTGGTTACTCGATGGAGCTGTTCGGTTTGAACATTATACCGATTTTGGATCTGTGCTTACTTATAAATTAGCTACACGCTATAAAATCAGTCACAACTTCAATCTGCGTGGATCAGTAAGTACAGGTTTCAGAGCACCTTCTCTGCAACAGATCAATTTCAGCAATACGCTTACCTCGTTCGCCAATGGAGAACTGATCCAGTCACGCATTGCCCGAAATGGTGATGCCATTACGAAGGCAGCCGGAATCCCCGATCTGAAACAAGAAACTTCTATGAATGCAAGTGTTGGTTTCACCTGGAAACCAATTCCTGAATTGAGTTTCACGGCGGATGGATATATGGTGAAAGTGAAAGACCGCATCGTGTTATCAGGTTTATTTAGCAAAGACGACAATACCCTGCCAGCAGCATTTACCAGTCAGCTGGTGGCTATTGGGGTTTCTACCGCACAGTTCTTCGACAATGCTGTGAATACGTCCAATTATGGATTAGATATCGTTGCCGACTACACGAAGAAATGGGGTGGTCGTAGTTTTAAAGCCTTGCTGGCCGGTAACCTGCAACATATGACTGTTGATGCCATCCATGTTCCTGCAGCATTGAATGGTACAGTGGTGAATCAAAAAACTTTCTTCAGCGATCGTGAAGAAGCTTTCTTGTTGGCTTCTGCACCGAAGATGAAATTCAGCCTCGGACTTGAATATGATTTCAAGAAATTTGGTGTGGGTACCCATCTTACTTATTTTGGAAAGATCCTGTTACTCGGCTTCGGATCTTCAACTGCCGACAATCCAAACAGTACCGGTATCAATCCGCAGGTGCCTAGTGATGCTGATGGAAATATTCTGGTTCCCGAAAACTTTAATTTTAATGGAAAACTTACTACCGATATCTATGGAACTTATCGATTCTCTAAAAAAGTTTCTGTATTCATCGGCGCCGATAATATTTTCAATGTACATCCCGACCTTGGTGTTAACCAGAAGGCAAAAGGATGGGCTGGTGACAATGAATCCGGTGGTCCATGGGATTCTGTGCAAATGGGATTTAACGGGCTCAGGCTCTTTGGTAAGCTGGCATTCAATTTTTAGTAGCTAACGAATGCTCCATTTGGAACTGAACTATATTTAATTTAATCTTAAGCGTTGGCATGATATACATGCCAACGCTTTTTTAATGTTTGTAAGTATGATCAACAATTCACTTCGTTTGTTATTTACCGTTAGTTTCGTCATTTTCAATTTTTTTTGCAGCGCACAGAATAAGGTAGTAGTGTTTCAATCCGATTTTGGTTTGAAGGATGGAGCCGTTTCTGCCATGAAAGGTGTGGCCATGGGCGTGTCAGCCGAGCTGAAACTATTTGACCTTACCCATGAGATTCCTGCATACAATATCTGGGAAGCCGCTTATCGACTTGAACAAACTGTTCCGTACTGGCCTGCTGGTACGGTTTTCGTATCGGTGGTGGATCCGGGCGTGGGTACCAACCGCAGATCGGTGGTATTAAAAACAAATGCGGGTCATTTTATTGTAACGCCGGATAATGGAACGCTGACTTTAATTGCGGCATCTGAAGGAATTGCAGAGATCAGAGAGATCAATGAGGCCCTGAACAGGCGCAAAGATTCTGAAAAATCCTATACTTTTCACGGAAGGGATGTATATGCGTATACCGCTGCACGATTGGCATCTGGTGCCATCAGCTTTGAACAGATCGGTTCCGAATTACCTAAATCGGTGGTGGAGATTCCTTACCAGCATGCCGTGATGGAAAATAAGCGGATCAAGGGAACCGTTTCCATCCTGGATATTCAATATGGAAATATCTGGACGAATATACCATCAGCCCTATTCAATCAACTAGGAGTAACATTCAAGGATCAGGTACATGTGTTGATCAAACACAATGATAAGAAAGTATACGAATCGGTGATGCCTTATATGACCACTTTTGGCGGAGTAGCCAAGGGTAAGCCATTGTGTTATCTCAATAGTTTGATGCAGGTATCCTTCGCCTTGAACCAGGATAATTTTTCAACCGTTAATCATGTTAACAGCGGAAGTGATTGGACTGTGGAACTCTGGAAATAGTTACGAAATATTTTCCCGTCCGGGATAAACCTCCAGTGCTTTTTCCAAACAATCCATGGCTGAATTAATGGCGTCGCAATTGATCACATAAGCCAGTCGAACCTCTTTTTTTCCCAATCCCGGGGTACTGTAAAAACCAGTTGCAGGTGCCAGCATAACCGTTTGTCCTTCGTAATCGAAAGACTCCAAAAGCCACTGACAAAAAACATCGGCATCATCAATGGGCAATTTGGCCATGGCATAAAAAGCGCCACCCGGATTGGGGCAAAATACGCCGGGAATTTTATTCAACCTCGACACAATGGTATCGCGTCTTAATTTATATTCAGCCTTGGTGGTATCAAAATAATCATCGGGCAGATCTATCGCCGCTTCGCCCAGGATCTGTGCAAAGGAAGGCGGACTCAGTCTGGCCTGTGCAAATTTCATTGTTACATCAAGCAAGGTTTTATTTCGGGTAACAAACGCACCGATACGTCCACCGCAGGCACTGTATCTTTTACTGATGGTATCCATCAGCACTACATGTTCATCAACGCCGGTGAGGTGCATGGCGCTGGTATGACTACCTTCATAACAAAACTCACGGTAAGCCTCATCCGCAAATAAATAAAGATTATGCTTGAGGATGATCTGTTTCAATATTTCCATCTCTGCAGCACTGTACAAATAACCGGTGGGGTTATTGGGATTGCACACCACGATGGCGCGTGTACGCGGACCGATCGCTTTTTCAAATTCCTCGATGGGGGGTAGCGCAAAACCTGTATCAATGGAAGACGTGATCGGTTTTACGATGATGCCCGATTGTACAGCAAATCCATTATAATTGGCATAAAAAGGTTCGGGTATAATAACCTCATCTCCAGGATCCAGACAGGCCATAAAACCAAACAGGATGGCCTCGCTGCCACCGGTAGTGATGATGATCTGATTGGCATTTACCTTGATCCCGTTCTTTTGATAGTAGTCCACCAGTTTTTTACGATAGCTTTCGTTTCCTGCACTATGGCTGTATTCCAAAACTTTAAAATCGGAATGCCGAACAGCATCCAAACAAGCCTTGGGTGTTTCAATATCCGGTTGGCCAATATTCAGGTGATAAACCTTGGTCCCTCTTTTTTTGGCAGCCTCTGCATAGGGCACCAGCTTTCTGATGGGCGAAGCGGGCATCTGAAGTCCGCGGTTACTGATGTTTAACATGCCGCAAAGATAAAGCATGCAGTTGAGTTAAGAATTTCTGGTCCACGATTATCTTTCAACCAAATGATGAACGGGACCCTCTGCAGGGTTAAAACAAATGCCGGTAACTATAATTCAATTAATTTTAGGTATGTCAATATTCTCAAGCAGTAGTCGCATCATTGTTACTTGCAGCAACCGATTGTCACCTTATCTCGAAATGGAAGTGCGGGAACTGGGTTTTACACCGGTTCGGGTATTTAAAACCGGGGTTGAACTGAACGGGACCTTAAAGGATTGTATCCGCCTTAACCTGAATCTGCGTTGTGCAAGTCAGGTATTATTTTCTTTGTTGGAGTTCAGGTCAGAAAATGCTGATGCTTTGTATAAAGAACTGATCGAATATCCCTGGGAAAATATTTTGGCCAAGGACGGTTATTTTTCAATCAGCAGCAATGTAGATAATGATACGATCAACAATACGCTTTTTGCTAATGTGAAAGTGAAGGATGCCATTGTAGACCGGTTCAGGAATAAAACCGGCGAGCGACCAGATTCCGGACCCGAGATCAATCATACCATTATTCATTTGTACTGGAAAGAATCGCTGGCAGAAATTTTTATCGATACCTCTGGCGAAACCTTATCTAAACATGGTTACCGGAAAATTCCCGGCAAGGCCCCCATGCTGGAATCATTGGCCGCTGCTACTTTGCTGGCAGGAAAATGGGACCGTAAAAGTCCATTCATCAATCCCATGTGTGGTTCTGGCACCCTTGCCATCGAAGCTGCCTTACTGGCCACGAAAAGAAAACCGGGATTATACAGGATGAATTACGGATTCATGCATGTAGTAGGCTATGATGAAAATTTTTATCAGGAAGAATATAAAAAATTGGAACAGGCTGTAGTGGAAATACCCGGTTTGAAAATTATTGCTACCGACATTAGCGAAGATGCTATTCATATTTCAAAAGTAAATGCGGGCATTGCCGGTGTGGAAGAACTGATCGAATTTGCTGTTTGTGATTTTGAGCAAACACAAATTCCCGAAGAAGGGGGAGGTGTGGTTTATTTTAATCCTGAATATGGCGATCGGATGGGGGAGGAATCGGAACTGGAAGCAACCTACCGACGGATGGGCGATTTTATGAAAAAACAATGCAAAGGATATACGGGTTATATTTTTACGGGTAACCTGGAACTGGGTAAAAAGATAGGATTGAAGCCCAGTCGCCGTATCGAATTTTATACCAGCAAGATCGATTGCCGGTTGTTTGAGTATGAGTTGTATAGTGGAACCAAAAGAACGGATACCGCTTTGTAGATTTAGAGCACGCATCAGTTAATTTGCTCAAACTTTATTCCGGATATAAACCAGTTTGATGCCTGCTTTATCTGTTTCTTTTTTATCTACTTCAAACTGAGGCAATGATTTGATCAGCGGGGTCAGTTTCAAAAAACCATAATTACGCGGATCAAAATTGGGTTGTTTTTTCAATAACAGATTGCCTACATCTCCTAAGAAAGCCCAGCCATTTTCATCGGCAAGATCATCGATGGTGGTGGCAATTAGTTTAAGCGTTTCCTTATTGAGTTTATCTACGGATGCTTTGGGCGCTGGTTTGCTGGCCTTGGTTTTAACCGGATCTGCATCTGCATTTTCAAATACAGGGATGATCTCCATATAAATGAATTTATCGCAGGCTGCCATAAAAGGATGTGGCGTTTTCTTCTGGCCAATACCAAAAACCTTCATGCCGGCTTCACGTAGCCTGGTGGCCAGTCGCGTAAAATCGCTATCGCTCGATACAATACAAAATCCATCCACTTTTCCTGAATACAAAATATCCATGGCATCAATGATCAGTGCCGAATCGCTTGAATTTTTTCCGGTGGTATAACTGTACTGTTGAATAGGGGTGATGGCATTTTCGAGTAGCACATTCTTCCATCCCGAAATAGTGGGTTTTGTCCAATCACCATAAATGCGCTTGAACGTGGGCGTTCCGTATTTGGCAATCTCTTCCATTACCCCTTTAACGTTCGAGTAAGGTACATTGTCGGCATCGATCAATACCGCCAGTCTTATGTCTTTTTGAATTTCCATTTTTGCTGTTTATACAAGGTAAACCTTTTTGTTTAAGGTACGAGGTATGGGGTATGATGTTTAAGGTTTAAAGTTTAAGGTTTAAGGTTGTTTGGGAAGCTGCAGCAAACTAACTGGTTAAAATTCATTGGAGTGCAAGAGTAAAAACTTTGTTTAAGGTCTAAGGTTTAAAGTTTAAGGTTGGTTGGGAAGCTGCAGCAAACTAACTGGTTAAAATTCATTGGAGTGCAAGAGTAAAAACTTTGTTTAAGGTCTAAGGTTTAAGGTTGGTTGGGATGCTGCAACAAACTAACTGGTTAAAATTCATTGGGGTGCAAGGGTAAAAACTTTGTTTAAGGTCTAAGGTTTAAGGTTGGTTGGGATGCTGAACCAAACTATTTCGTTAAGATTCATTGGAGTGCAGCAGCAAACTATTAGTATGCATCGAATTAAAAGAACTTTAAACCTGAGACCTTAAACTTTAAACCTAAAATTGCTAAAGTCTAGATACAACTCCTCCACTTTTTTCCTTGCCCAGGGGGTTTTCCGTAAAAATTTAAGGCTTGAGTTGATGCTGGGATTATCGGTAAAGCAGTTGATTCGTATATGTCGCCCCATTTCTTCCCAGCCAAGTTCGGTTACCAATAACTCCAGTATGGCTTTCAGTGTAATGCCGTGCAGGGGGTCCGGGGATTGAGCTGTGGTCATGCTAGTTTCATTTATTTGTCATAAAAAATGCCCTGCTCAACAGGGCATTTTATTAAGCGTATAATTTTATTAAAGACCCATTTTCTTTTTCAGGTTTTCATCTATGGCGTCTAAAAATTCTTCGGTGTATAAATAATGATCTCCATGATTTACTTTATTGCCATGGATACATACGGCAAGGTCCTTGGTCATTTTTCCGCCTTCTACTGTTTCGATACATACGGCTTCCAGGGCATTGCAAAAATCAATAAGGGGTTGGTTGCTATCCAGTTTCCCACGGAATGCCAAACCTCTTGTCCATGCAAAAATAGAAGCGATCGGATTAGTAGAAGTAGGTTTACCTGCCTGGTGTTCGCGATAGTGGCGGGTAACTGTTCCATGCGCCGCTTCGGCCTCCATGGTCTTACCATCGGGGGTGATCAACACTGAGGTCATTAAACCTAAACTGCCAAATCCTTGTGCAATGGTATCGCTTTGTACATCGCCGTCATAATTCTTACAGGCCCAAACAAAATTACCATTCCATTTCAGGGCACTGGCTACCATATCGTCGATCAGTCGGTGTTCGTAAACAATACCGGCGGCATCAAAGGCAGTTTTAAATTCGGCTTGGAATACTTCTTCAAAAATATCTTTGAACCTTCCGTCGTATTTTTTTAAGATGGTATTTTTAGTAGAGAGATAGAGTGGCCATTTTTTACTGAGGGCCATATTGAAGCAACTGCGGGCAAATCCATAGATACTTTCATCGGTATTGTACATACACAATGCCACGCCGTCGCCTTTATAATTGTATACTTCAAATACTTGTGGTGCGCTGCCGTCTTCCGGAGTAAAGGTCATGGTAAGTTTACCTTTTCCTTTAGTAACGGTATCGGTTGCACGATACTGATCGCCAAAAGCATGACGGCCCACAATGATGGGAGCGGTCCAGTTGGTTACCAGGCGGGGTACATTTTTCATCACGATGGGTTCGCGGAAAACAGTACCATCTAATATATTGCGGATAGTGCCATTAGGGCTTTTCCACATTTGCTTCAGCTTGAATTCTTTTACCCTTGCTTCATCGGGGGTGATGGTTGCGCATTTGATCCCTACGCCACAGGCCTTGATGGCATTGGCAGCATCAATGGTAACCTGGTCATTGGTTTCGTCGCGGTATTCCATTCCCAGATCGAAATACTGAATGGGTACATCCAGATAGGGAAGGATTAGTTTGTCTTTTATGAATTTCCAGATGATGCGTGTCATTTCATCCCCGTCTAATTCCACCACGGGGTTACTTACTTTTATTTTGCTCATATTTTGATTTTTTGCTGGCGCAAAGGTACGTTAAGAAAACTTATTTTAGGCCGTGGATAGCGCGGTTGCTGAAGAAAAACAGATGATTTTCATCAGTATAAAAATCAACTGAAATAAAAAACTAATGTGCCCGCTTTATAAATTTCTGATCAGTTCATCCGCGAATTCACTTGTTTTCAGCAGGGTAGCACCTTCCATCAGTTTATGGAAATCGATGGTAACTTTTTTACTGCGGATGGTGATGCCCACTGCATGGGTAATGAGTTCTGCCGCTTCTGTCCAACCCATATATTCCAGCATCATCACTCCACTAAGGATCACCGACGATGGGTTCATGGTATTGGTATTGGTAAATCGGGGTGCCGTGCCATGCGTGGCTTCAAATACTGCATGCCCGGTAATATAATTGATATTGGCGCCCGGTGCAATGCCGATGCCACCTACCTGTGCGGCCAGTGCATCACTGATATAGTCGCCGTTCAGGTTCAATGTTGCGATCACGCTGTAATCCTGTGGAGCTAAAAGCGCTTGTTGTAAAAAATTATCGGCAATAGCATCTTTGATGATCACTTTATGACCAATGCCGGCCACTTTCATTTCTTCATTGGCCACGGCTTCACCACTTTCTTTTTTAGTGGCTTCCCATTGGTTCCAGGTATATACTTTATCGGCAAATTCGTGTTCAGCCAGTTCATATCCCCAGTTCTTGAATGCCCCTTCCGTAAATTTCATGATATTCCCTTTGTGCACGATGGTAACCGAAGGTAGCCGGTGATCAATGGCATATTTGATGGCCGCGCGGATCAGTCTTTCACTGCCTTCCTTACTTACTGGTTTAATACCGAGTGAACTGGATTCGGGGAAGCGGATATTTTTCACGCCCATTTCATTGATCAAAAAATCGAGTAGTTTTTTTGCTTCGGGGGTACCGGTCATATATTCAATTCCGGTGTAAATATCTTCTGTGTTCTCTCTGAAGATGACCATATTCACTTTTTCAGGATTCCACATAGGAGAAGGAACGCCTTCAAAATATTTTATGGGCCGTAAACACACATATAGGTCAAGTTCCTGACGCAGCGCCACATTCAATGAACGGATACCTCCACCAACGGGTGTGGTTAACGGACCTTTTATAGCGATCAAATATTCACGAAAAGCATCCATGGTAGCATCGGGCATCCAGGTTGCGGTTTTATCAAAGGCTTCCTGTCCGGCCAACACTTTCATCCACTCGATCTTTCTTGAACCGCGATAAGCTTTTTGAACCGCGGCATCAAAAACACGTACACTGGCTTTCCAGATATCCGGACCAATGCCATCGCCTTCAATAAAAGGAATGGTGGGTTGATCGGGAACATTCAGTTTCCCGTTGGCCAACATGGTGATCTTATTTGTCATAATAATTTTTTTTGGAGCCCGACATCATATCGCTGTTCAGCTTCACAGGCGTCGCACTCTTGTACAGATGATCTTTACTGGGCAGTATTCAGCATTGGCCCATATTTGAGTTGGCAAAGGTACGGCCATTACTTAAAAATTGATCATGCAGTTCAACCATTCATCCGACATATTAAGGCCTTCATATTTTTTATAGAAATTGATCGCAGGCTCATTCCAGTCGAGCACCTGCCAGGCCATGCCACTGTATTTTTTTTCTTTGCATTCAACGATCAGCTGATCAAATAATAGTTTACCCAAACCCTTTCCCCTCATTTTTTCAGTAATGAGCAGGTCTTCCAGATAAAGCCGTTGGCCTTTCCAGGTGGAATAACGGATATAATACAGCGCAAATCCAACAATGGCTTTTCCAGTCGGTAGGTTGAGTGCTTCCGGCAGGTCAAATTCATTCGGATTAGATATTTCAGCCACATATGCCCACCAAACCGGCTGTTCACCAAAACCGCTTTCTTCAAAATGATCAAGGGTTACCGTTACCGCTTCGGGTTCTTTTTCATAGATGGCGAGTTCTTTGATCAGTTCCAGCATGGCTGGACAATCAGACTGCACTGCTTTTCGGATGTTTATATTCATTGTTGGAGGTTGGAGGTTGGAAGTTGGAAGTTGGAGGTTGGTTCAGGTCGCTGCCATGAGTGGTTACTGTATCATTATCCAACTTTTTAAATATGGTTAACTTGTTTGAGGCCGTGCATAAACTAATTGATCGCTTGCTTCAGGTCTGCTAAAATATCTTCAATATTCTCGATGCCCACACTCATGCGTATCAATCCGTCGGTGATGCCGTACTGTGCTCTTTTTTCTTTGGGCACACTGAAATGGGTCATGCTGGCTGGATGACTCAATAAAGTATCACAGGTGCCAAGCGAAACTGCGCGTACGCACATCCGTAAGCGATCGATCACCGATTTTGCGGCTTCCAGTCCTGCTTTCATTTCAAAACTGAGCATGGCGCCGGGATGCCTCATTTGTTTGGCCGCAAGGGCATGATCGGGATGGCTGCTTAGTCCGGGATAATTCACCCTGGATACCGCATCTTGTTTTGAAAGGAATTCGGCTACTTTTTCTGCATTGGCACAATGCCGTTCCATGCGTACTTCCAGCGTTTTCATGCCCTGGGTCAGCAGGAAGGCATCAAATGCATTGCTGTTTCCACCCAATACCCGGTGCACTTTGGTGATATGCCCATTCATCTTATCCAGATCAGTGCCGCAAAGCGCCCCACTGATGGCCGTACCATGTCCATTCAGGAATTTAGTGGCACTGTGTACTACATAATCCACCCCGTATTTGAAGGGTTGTTGTAAAAAAGCCGTGGCAAAACTATTGTCTACCGCCGTAATGAGGTTATAGCGTTTAGCGATCAACGTTAGTTGCTCCAGATCAACACACTGAATGGTTGGGTTTGCCGGCGTTTCCAGGTACAGCATCTTGATGGCTGGGTTGGACGCTATGGCTTCAACAGCTGCATTCGTGTCCCTCAGGTCGGCAATGATGGCCTCGATGCCCAGTGATGGTAAGATCTTTTCGATCAGGTCCTGGGTACCGCCATACAATGAATAATGAGTAAGGATCTTGTCGCCGGCTTTCAGGGTTCCGATCATCAAGGTGCTGATGGCGGCCATTCCGCTGGCATGCAAGATGGTTTTCACCACCAAGGGCTGGCCTTTTGTATCTTGTAAGCCATAGCTTTCGAGCGCCGAAATTTTATCTTCGGCTTCGGTGATCGTGGGATTTCCCCAACGGGCATAGATATAACCTTTTTCTTCTCCGCTGAACCTTCTCATGCCTTGCTCGGCCTCATCAAAAATATAGGTGCTGCTGGCGTAAATGGGTACCAGGTGGGCATAATTGGGGTCTTCGTGATGTCCTCCATGAACGGCTACCGAACCAAAACCGCTAAGGGGAAGTTTTTTATCAGACATTGTTGATAATTAATCATGATTGATGCAATTGGAATAATTACATTCGGAAGTAAATGTAAGAAAAACCATGAAGCAAATATTGCAACCCTTATCGGCTTATAATCTTTGGGCACATACCTTATTACTGGATTGTATTAGCCAGTTATCGGAGGAGGATATCCACCGTGAACTCAAGAGCAGTTTTAGTTCAGTGTACAAAACGCTGATGCATATCTGGGACGCTGAATCCATTTGGTGGCAACGCATTAAACTGGCAGAGAATACCGAAGCTCCAAGCGAGCATTTTCAGGAAGGGTTTGAGATATTGCGGAAGAAAATACTGGCTCAGTCATTGTTGTGGCAAGAATTTGTAAGCAATGCCAGTGAATTACAATTCTCGCATGAGTTCACTTATCAAAATACTAAGAAGGAAAGATTTAAACAGCCGGTGCATGAGGTGCTCGTGCATTTGTTTAACCATGGGACTTATCACCGCGGACAACTGGTTACCATGCTTCGGGAACTGGGTGTAGCAAAAATTCCGGCAACCGATTATATTCTTTTTTGCAGAAAAAAATAGTGTTCCAATTCAACATCGGAACAAATATTTATTGGTCAGATCAGTTTAGTTATGGTCGATCATGGTGAGTGTAACCCCGTAAGATCCATCTGAAAATGTTCCGATAGGATGTCCGGGTGTTGGGGGCTGGTATTCGGTGTGTAAGAATTTTCTGTACACGAGTCCGATCCCCTTGGCATATTTTTCTGCTCCAAAATTCCTTTCGCTATACGAGCTCGGATTGGTTGGATTACCAATCACCTCATCGCGTTGGTTAATGGTTAGGGTACTATCAATATTTGTAGCGCCGATCCTGGAAGGGAGATACAAACTATCGTAGCTGTAATCCCAATCGTCGAGGTATTTTACGTTTGAATTCAACGAGTAGGTATCAATATAGGTATTTCCTTTCCAGCTGAATCCGTTTCTGATGGGTGCTTTCAGTTTCAGGAACCGGAAATTATTTTCAATGAACTCGAGTGCGAAATCGGTGGGTACTGCCATAAAGGTATTGTCGGATGACCATGGATCAGTTGGGAGCCTGCGGATATACCGGATGATGCGGTAAGCCGGGCGGCCCAGATTATCGGTGATCAGGGCATCCACTACATGTTTTACCTGATAGGATCTGATCGCCTGAACGGTTCCGAAGTTCAGGTATACAGTAGAATCAAGATTATAAGTGATGTATTTGCCGGGCAGCAGGGGAAAAAAATCGTTGATCGATGGCAGGGCCAGGGTATCAGTTGATTTTTTACAAGCGCTGAAACTCAGGGCTGTTAGGGTTATTGCCAAAAAAAATAATTTCCTCATAAGGTTCTAAGTTACAATGATAGACGCAATTACTAAGCAAAAGGCTGCTCGTTTCTTTGTATGATTCCGCCACCGATCACATCATCACCTTCATAAAAAACAGCCGATTGTCCGGGAGCAACTCCCTTTGCATCGCTGCTAAAACGAACAATTAGCCCTTTTTCGTATGTATACAGGGATGATTGGGTACCCGCATCTTTGTACCTGATCTTCGTTACGGCTTCCATTCCCTCTTCAATGCCCGGATATTTTATCCAGTTGATGCCCGCAACTTTCATTTCTGCAATGTTCAGGTCATCTTCCTCCCCAAGCACCACGGTATTGGTTTCGGGGATGATCTCGGTTACGAATACGGGTTTTCCCAGAGCAATATCAAGTCCTTTTCTTTGTCCGATGGTATAGAACGGATATCCTTTATGTTTTCCCAACACCCGACCTTCATGATCAATGAAATTTCCGCCTTTTACTTTTTCTTCCAGTCCTTCCACTTTTCTTTTCAAAAATCCGCGGTAATCATTGTCGGGCACAAAGCATATTTCGTAGCTCTCATTTTTCTTGGCCAGTTCCGGATAACCAAAATCATGTGCCATTTGCCTGATATCTTTTTTCCGGTAAGTACCCAGGGGCAACAGGGTTCTTGCCAACAGGTCTTGTTGCAGTCCCCATAAAGCATAGCTCTGGTCCTTGGTTTCATCCAAACCTTTCCTGATAAAAAACCTTCCGTTGGTATGCTGATGTACCTGCGCATAATGGCCGGTAGCGATGAACTCACAGTCAAGCGCATCAGCTCTTTTCATCAGTGCCCTCCATTTGATATGCGTATTGCACATCACGCAGGGGTTGGGGGTACGGCCGGCGAGGTATTCTTCCACAAAATTTTCGATCACAAAATCACCAAATTCTTCGCGGATATCTAAAATGAAATGCGGGAATCCATGCTGAACGGCAGCCTGTCGGGCATCATTGAAACTATCGAGATTACAACAACCCGTTTCTTTTTTGCCGGTAGTGCCCACACTGCTGGCATAATCCCATGTTTTCATGGTAATGCCCACCACTTCGTATCCCTCTTTATGAAGCATCAGGGCGGCTACGGTACTATCGATACCGCCACTCATGGCCATTAAAACTTTCCCTTTTTTACTCATATTGAAATTCTTCGATGTAAAGATACAATAATCGGTTTGGGTTTGCGGTATCTGAGGTGGTTCTGTTGTTGATTGCAGCGGATAACTGAATGGGGTGATGAGGCTCCCCGCCATGATCTTGGAAAGTTTTGCAGGGCATATTGAATAAATAAGGATGCTTTATTTTTCTTATTAACTTGCAGCTATGCAGCAGTATCTGAAACTTGTACAACATATCATGGAAACCGGGGCCGAGAAATCGGATCGTACCGGCACAGGAACCAGAAGTGTTTTTGGTTACCAGATGAGGTTTGATCTGGCGACCGGTTTTCCAATGGTGACCACCAAAAAATGTCATCTGAAAAGCATTATCTATGAATTGCTTTGGTTTCTGCAGGGCAATACCAATATTGGTTACCTGAAAGAACATTCAGTAAGGATATGGGATGAATGGGCCGATGAAAATGGGGATCTTGGTCCGGTGTATGGCAAGCAATGGAGAAGTTGGGAAGGTGCCGGAGGGGTAGAGGTTGATCAGGTAAAAGAACTGATCCAGCAGATCAAGACCAATCCCGACAGCCGGCGTTTGATCATCAGTGCCTGGAATGTGGCCGACCTGCCTAAAATGAAATTAATGCCCTGTCATTGTTTGTTCCAGTTCTATGTGGCCGATGGGAAATTAAGTTGTCAGTTATACCAGCGTTCGGCAGATGTATTCCTGGGCGTGCCTTTTAATATTGCTTCTTATGCATTGCTTACGATGATGATTGCACAGGTATGCGATCTGAAACTGGGCGAATTTGTTCATAGTTTTGGGGATGTGCACCTGTATAACAATCATATGGAGCAGGCTACACTACAACTATCCCGCGAACCATTCCCCTTGCCGCAGATGGCCATTAACCCGGCGGTTAAAGATATTTTCGATTTTAAGTTCGAAGATTTTGAACTGTTGAATTATCAGTCGCACCCCGCCATAAAAGCACCGGTAGCGGTATAAACAAATCACCATGACGATTAGCCTGATTGTAGCAGCAGCGGAGAATAACAGCATCGGTAAAGACAACCGCCTGCTCTGGCATTTACCGAATGACCTGAAATTTTTTAAGAATATGACCTGGGGAATGCCGGTGATCATGGGCCGCAAAACATTTGAATCGGTGAATAAACCGCTTCCCGGAAGATTTAATATTGTTATCACGGGACAGGCGGGTTGGTCAGCACCCAGTGTTATTGCTGTTGCCAGTATGGAAGCTGCCTTACAAGCTGCCCGCGATACCAATTGCAAAGAAGTATTTATCATTGGGGGTGGTGAAATATACAAGCAAACGATGGCTATGGCTGAACACGTGTACCTCACCCGGGTGCATGAAAATTTTGAGGGAGATACATTTTTCCCAGCGCTCGATAGTGAACAATGGCAACTGGTTTCTGAGCATAAGTTTATAGCCGATGATAAGCATGCTTTTGCCTATAGTTTTCAAACCTGGGATAAAAGACCCTGACCTCTTCAATTAAAATCCCTCGCTTTTGTATAGCCCTTATCAGTTAGCAAAAAAATACATCCGTTATTATTTTACCGCGTTAAGTGGCAAGGGGCATGGCATACATTCACCTTTTGTATATGATTTTATTTGCAAGGTGCTGAACGATCGGAAAAAATATGATTGTTATCATGACATAGAGTTGGTAAGAAAAAAATTCCTTAATAATTCTTCCCAAATTAAGGTGATGGATTTTGGTGCCGGATCTGCGGTTTTATCGGGTAAAGAAAGATCCATTTCAGCCATTGCCAGTTCCTCATTGAAGCCGGCAAAATATGCACAGCTTTTATTCAGGATGGTTCAATATTATCGGCCAAAAAGGGTAGTGGAATTGGGAACTTCTTTAGGCACTACTGCAGCCTATCTGGCTTCCGGGAATCCGGCTGCAAGCGTTTTTACTTTTGAAGGAGATGAGCTATTGTCGGGCCTTGCAAGCGATACGATGCAGCAGCTCCACATCAACAATGTGAACCATATCACGGGTAATTTTGGCACAACCCTTCCTGCCTTTTTACAGGATACTTCCGTGCCCGATTTTGTTTTTATAGATGGCAATCATCAGGAAGCTGCTACGCTGGAATATTTTAAACTTTTTAAAGAGCGCGCAACCCCTTCCACGATCTTGGTATTTGATGATATTCACTGGAGCAAGGGCATGGAAAATGCCTGGTCAGTTATTCAGCAAGACCCAGCTGTTACCCTCAGTATCGACCTGTTTTTTTTAGGAATTATTTATTTCAATGCTGATATTAATCATAAGCAACAGTTTGTGCTGCGGTTTTAATTTTTACTACCTTTGCGGCAATTAATTGACTATGATAATTGGCGTTTTAAAAGAACCATCCCCCGAAACAAGAGTCTCATTATTACCTGAACACATCTTATTTCTTAAGAAATTGAAAGTGGACCTCTGCGTAGAGCAGGGAGCAGGTGATACAGCATTTGCCAACCATGATAAATATGCAGAAGCAGGTGCAGAGATCACCGACCGGAATTCGGTATTGAAAAAATCAGACCTGATCCTGTCGATCAATAATTTTAGTTCCGCTGATATCGGCGCCATGAAGCCGGGTGCAGTGTTGCTGGGTGTTTTTCAACCCCTGTTCCACGCTGCCCTCATGAAAGAATGGGCGGCCAAAGGCCTAACGATATTCAGTATGGATATGCTGCCCCGTACTACCCGTGCACAGAGTATGGACGTATTGAGCAGTCAGGCCAATATTGCCGGCTATAAAGCAGTATTGACGGCGGCCAATAATTTCCCCAAATATTTCCCGATGTTCATGACGGCTGCAGGCAGTATCCCTCCTGCAAAAATGCTGATCCTGGGTGCAGGTGTGGCCGGATTACAGGCCATTGCCACCGGGAAGCGTTTGGGTGCCGTAGTGGAAGTATTTGATACAAGGCCTGCAGTGAAAGAAGAAGTGATGAGCTTGGGAGCCAAATTTGTAGAAGTGGAAGGAGCTGCCGATGCCAGCAAGGCCGGCGGTTATGCCGTTGAACAATCAGAAGATTTTATGAACCGGCAGAAAGCCAAGATC
>Ga0194037_1001231_pt1 | contig 18777 bp, 13 predicted proteins | sample JunL306m_MetaG_FD_148653 | JGI IMG/M metagenome (GOLD analysis project Ga0194037, IMG submission 148653) | Anoxic zone freshwater microbial communities from boreal shield lake in IISD Experimental Lakes Area, Ontario, Canada - Jun2016-L304-6m | ecosystem: Environmental > Aquatic > Freshwater >...
TTGTGGTTCTCTGCTGGGGGTGATATTAAACTTTTAGAACGATGCCCACATTCTGAGCGCGTTAAATATGAAGGTTTAGGTGGTGTTGTAATGGCGACGGCTATTCTGGCATTTTTCTCAGGTTTCTTTGCTATGTATACGGTGTTTGGCCCTATTCAAAGTATCGCTACTACTCAAGATTTGGATACAGTTGCAGTCGTAAAATCGTTAGTTGTCGCGACTATTTGGGCATTAATAATTTTTAATCTTGACCGATTTATTATCACATCAACAGGTCACGGTGATGGTACTGAAGAGATAGCCGCTAAAGAGTTATTTCAAGGTTTACCAAGAATTATAATGGCCATAGTAATTGGTTTATCAATTTCTGCTCCTCTTGAAATAAGAGTCATGAAAACAGAAATAGATGCGCAGTTACTTAAAGATCAAAGAGTGTATGTAGAAGAAGAAACGCCTAAGAAAGTAAAAGAATTTGAGGAGGAGGCAAAACGTGTTGAACTAGAGAAAAATGAAGTTACAACAGAACTTCAAAAAAACACCAATGATGTTGACGCTTTAACTCAAGCAATAACCAAGCTAGAAAATGAAATTGCAAATGAAATAAATACTGGAGTTGGCCCAAAGTTTAAAGTGCGCAATAATTCATTATTAGCTAAAAAAAATGAAAGAACTGAATTTATTAACAATACAGCTTCAAGAGTACAAGAACTAAAAATAAAGTTTGATAAATTAAATGATCAAAAGACTGATTTGAACAATAAAAAAGAGATCAAAATTCAAGAAATAATACAAGAATCTTTAAGGCAAGATGGTATAGCTACAAGAATTAAAGCCGCCCATGAAATATCACCAACTGTTTCATTAGCTTTAACTCTTTTGTTAGTTGTTATAGAAATAACCCCAATTTTTATAAAAATGATGTTAATTCGCGGACCTTACGATTATTTAACGGATAATCAAAACCAAATTATTTTGGCAAAATACGCTATAGAAACACGCCTTAAAGATCATGCCGGAGACAATACTAACCATAGTATCGAGGATGTTTATCATCAAGCAAAAAATATCGAAAATCATGTTATTGGCAACCTTATTGTTGAAAACCAACTTGCTGAACAAGCCCGTGAAATTTTTCTAAATACCGTTAAAGCCGATATGAGGGCTGATCCAGAAAAATATATGCCAGACCTTAATAAGCCTAAAGCCTAATTTAATTTCAGCGAGAAAACGAGACAATGTTTTCAGAGTTTTGTGGTTTTAAGGCTCGCGAGCTAACTTCGCTGCCTGTAGCAACTAAATACGCACTTGAAATAAGTAACCTATTAATTGTAGGTTCTTTGTTGTTTTGTGCGTATTCAGCTTTCTATTTGTTAAATTTATCAACAATCAGCATTACAACTGCCATTATCGTCACATTATTTACCATTGTAATATTATTTTGCTTACAAAACTTGATAGTCAGTGCCTCTGGAATGGGTTGTGAGAAATCATATTCCGAAAATGATCCTGCTTGGAAACCCGCAAAAATACGTTTCTATATTTTTTTTATAATCGCGTTAATTTTTTCACAACCTTTATTATTATCTCTGTATTCACAGGTTTATGTAAAAGAGATTAATCAATCTATTGAAGAACAAAGAAACCTACATCAAGAATTTTTGGAAAACTCATTTAAAGAAAAAGAAGATGAAATCACCGCTCAATTAAACAGTCAACATGAAATTATAGACCGCCTAACTGGCATAAATAGCTCAGATACAATAGTTTTACCACCTAACCCTATTACAATAAATACAACACAAGATATTAAAACTTCACGCAGAAAAGCTTTGTTAATTGGTAATCAAGCCTATCCAAATGCGCCACTGGTTAATCCAGATAAAGATGCGAAAGACATGTCTAATGCGCTTAAAGAAATAGGTTTTAATACCGTATTAGTTACTGATGGTTCTAAATCAGCCATGGAAGTCGAAATTAATAAATACATTGAATCTATTCAACCTGGTGACATTAGTTATTTTTATTACAGCGGTCACGGCATGCAACAAAAAGGTCAAAACTACATCATTCCCGTAGACTATCCTAATAAAAATCCAATTGGTATAAATTTGATTCTTGAAGGAATTAGCAAAAAAAAGCCTGCTGCTAATGTTATCACTATTGATGCTTGCCGAAGTTTTTCTAGTGGAGATAATGGTGGATTAGCCTCGTTAGAAGCAGGGTCATCAACTTATATCTCATTAGCAGCAAAACCCGGACAGACAGCTAGTGATGGCATACCTCATACCAATGGTGTTTATACCGGCGCAATACTTAAACATATTAAAGAGCGTGTTGACATTGACTCTATATTTAGAAAAGTCATAGATGAGGTTACTAAAGCTACCGATAACAAACAAGAGCCCTGGATTAATCACAATTTACACGGCGACCTTATTTTATCGGCACCAGAATATAAACCTAACACCCTTGCTTCTAATACCCTCAAAAATCAGCTTGTACAAACTAATGCACAGCGTCCTAGTCGAGAGATTGGTTTTTCACGCGGGGTTACTGTTGAAGAGGAGCCATCAATTGATTATGTTTCTTTAGTTAATAACCACGCACCCTCTTGTGAACAAAAAGCAAGCAAATTAGCGCCTAATGCCATTAGGGATTTTTTAATTAATTGTAATCAAAAGAAATTGTTTCAATTGGAAGATAAATTGGCAGATCATAAATTAGCCACTCAAAAAGCCATTAAGCAACTCAATGAGGATATGCTATATACCAATCCAATTGCCTATACATTGTCTTCCGATCTTTATTACTTAAGAAAACACCCAATATTTTTAATTTTAGGTACATTTGTCATCACTATTTTGTTGTTGCTCGGATTTTTAATGCGTGAAATAAGATTTAAAGAAATGAGCGCTTACGAACAATTATTAAATTATTACTTAAGAAATTTTGTCTCTGAAAAGTATAAAGATGTAAAAAATGTAGCTAGCTTATTTCCTCATACACCTGATGAAGTATTAAGGAACTCTACCTCCTCGCCTTATCAGTACCGTAATTTTGAAGAGGAAAGAGTTCAAGATAACTTAAGTTCCTCAGATTTCTTTGTGCATTTAAATAAAAAAGCAATGGGTGAAAGTGTATGAATGCAGTCACTCAATTTTTTTGCGAGATTGGTGGTGCTGATGCGCAAATATTACGAATTTGTCCGCAGTTAGAAATATCTAAATACAAAAGTCAGGGCTTATTAGTCTTTATGCTGGTATTAATTGCCAATGTAACTAGCATTTACTCTTTGATGTTAATACATACCAGTTCAGTTGAGTCACCTCTTTCAACATTAAAGATATCAGATGTATTTACTGCTATTTTTATGGGATTTTGCTGGACCTTTATAGTCCATAACAGTTACCGACTGATTTTAAGCTCAACTGGTTATGGTGAAGGAACATCTACGATACAAACTAAAGAGTTATTAGCATCTATCCCCAAGCTGTTACTTGCCACTGCAATAGGTCTTTGTTCTGGCGCAGCCATTACTGTTGTTGCTCTACATACGGAAATGAATCATGGCCTATCAACTCAACAAACAAAACTGTTAAACACATTAAATAACATTGTTGATCAAAATTATGCCTTAAGACTCGACACTATTTATCAAAAACAAGCAGATGCTTTAGATGACATTAGAAAGCTGCAAACCAAACAAACTCAATACATAAACAATAAAACTCATAATAAAGAAGAGCAATTAGCTCTTGCTGTTCAGATAGATACCTTAAACAAAGAAACAAAACAACATATTGCCGAACGAAAGAATCTCTATGAGGAAATGAATAGGCTTAAAGCAGAAAACGAAGCAAAAATAATAAATTCAATTGATTTTCTGATTACTGTTGATAAAGCCATGGAGCGACACTTATTAGCGACTCTTTCTATTTTTAGTTTCACACTCTTAATTTATCTGGCACCAATACTGACCAGAATGATTTGGTCTAAAAGTGCTTATGAATATTTAGTTGATTTTCAAAACCATATACTACTGTCTAAGTATGGGATCGCGCCCAAAGCCCATGAAATTAAAATCGGCGAAGAGAAGTTCTATAAGGATCGATTCACTATTGCAGAACAATTAATGAACCAAGTGACTAATCAACATGTTATGTTTAGAAAATACAATGCTGAGAAACAGCATCAGCATTATTTAAGACAAACAGCTCAGTTAAACGGCAAGGGATATAAAGAACATGCAAATTTTAATGAAAGTAAAAGCTCTTCTGAACAAACGCAACAAGAGCAATCTGAGAACAAAACACAAGATGCCCCAGACTCATTTGAGGCTAGTTTAGTTTCATTAAAGGATAATGCCCAAAAATGTTTTGAATTATTAGAAATAGACGAAAAATCAACAACTGATGAAATAAAAGCCGCTTTTAAGCGAAGGATAAAAGATTATCATCCTGATAAAGTCAATGCATCAGGCTCTAAAATTAAACAAATGGCCGAAGAAGAAACAAAACTTGTAAATATCGCTTACCAAACCCTTAAAAAACTTGGTTTTGTTAAATGATAGTAAATCTACCATTTAAAACAAATTTACGATTTCTGCTCATCTTAACTGGCATATTGCAATTATATCCAGTATTGGCAGCAGAACATGCTAAGGGGCTTTTACCAGAAGATCCTAAAACTTTAGCATCAGTGCCAAAAGTTGAAGTTTATCGTGACTTTATTGCACCAGAAGCTGATTTATCCAGTTACTTTCCAAAGCCAGGAAATCAAGGGCAACAAGGTTCATGCACTGCTTGGGCAACGGCCTATGCCGCACGTACCTATCACGAAGCCAAGCAAAAAGGGGTTCCACCCAAAAATTCTAAGCAGAGTTTTAGCCCTGCCTTTATTTATAATCAAATAAAATCGAGTGGATGTAATAAAGGCACAGCGATATCAGACGCATTAAACTTAATGAAAAATACTGGCGTAGTGCGACTAACAGATTTCCCCTATGACGCCAGTAATTGTAGCCGTATACCTAATGCCTCAGTTGTTTCTGAAGCAGCCAGTTTTAAAATTAATGATTGGAAAACCGTCGACGAAGATAATTTAGACAGTATTAAAGGTCAGATATTTTCAGGAACACCGGTTATCTTTGCTTTAGAAACCTCTGCGAGCTTTGATAATTTACATAAAGGCCAAATCTACAACGATTTAACTTCAAAAAGAGGTGAGCCACACGCGATGGTTTTAGTGGGCTATAGCGAATCCAAGCAAGCCTTTAAGTTCATTAACTCTTGGGGAAATGATTGGGGCGATAATGGTTATGGCTGGATTTCTTATAATGCTTTTCGAAAATGGGTACAAAATACTTTTGTTATGGAAGTAGCCAGCGCTCCAACACCAAAGCCAGATATGTCGCAAGATCCCGTTGTTGTGCCAAGACCTCACAATATTACGAACGAAAATATTGAGCAAAAACTGAAATACCTAATAAATAAAACTCAATGTTCAAAATTAACTGGCACCCTCAATAACGAGGGTAATCTGACCTTAGCTGGATTTGCCAGAAAACGTGAAGATTTAAATGATATTAAATCAGAAATGGCTGCAATAGGCGTAAAAGTTACCTTGAATGCCGAATTAAGGCCTTGGCCACAATGTGAAGTCTTATTAACACTGAATGACGTATTAACTAAATCCAATGATTTACAATTAACAGTTTCGGGTGGTAATACCGCAGCATTAAAAGAAAATGAACCATTAGTAATTGAAGTAACTACACCCGGCTATCCCAGTTACCTTTATTTAACTTATGTTCAAGCGAATGGTGATGCACTTCATTTGCTGCGTCCATTAGGTAACACACCCACACTGATTGATCCCAATACTCATTTAGTGTTTGGTAATGGGCAGAATGGTAACGGTAAATTTAAAATTAGCACACCCTTTGGAAATGAAATATTAGTGGCAATAGCATCATCTAAACCTTTGTTTGATTATGAACTGCCAAAAAGTCAGATTGAACGTACTTATCTAACTCAAGTAAGACAAGCTTTATTAACAATGCAACCAACAAACGGTGCTAATAGAGTGGTAAGTGCAGCGGTGGTACCCATAATGACACAGTCTATACATTGAATATAAATGGAATAAAAAATGGCACATGATGTTTTTATAAGTCACTCATCAAAAGATAAAGTATGTGCTGACGCACTTTGTGCGACTTTAGAAAAGCATAATGTTCGTTGCTGGGTAGCACCACGCGACATATTGCCAGGCTCAGATTATGGCTCTGCTATTTTAGAAGGTATAAAAGCATCCAAAGTGATGATACTTATTTTTTCATCCAATTCAAATGAGTCGGCCCACGTTAAACGTGAAGTCGAACGTGCTGTTAATCATGGCATCATCATTGTGCCTTTTAAAATAGAAGATGTTGCGCTTTCATCAACTATGGAATACTTTGTGTCCGGCACCCACTGGCTGGATGCAATTGATCCGCCTTTTGAAAATCATCTTAAAAGTGTTACTGAGCACATGTGTCTTTTATTAAATAAACCTGTACCTATATGGGAGCAAGCCACTAATACTGGATCTCCCGAATTACCGCTAATATTAAGCCAAATTGCACCTATTTCTGTTGATTTAACAGAGGAAGTGTTAGTTAGTGATGCACCAGTATCTATGTCGTTAACCAAAGCAGTGCGTCTCAAAAAAGACCGGCTAAAAAAAGATCAGTTAGAAACAATATCTGAACCTAATTCTTTTCTTATATATTCATTGAGTGACCTAGAATCTGAAATTCAGAAATATAAAAATATTGATACTATTTTAGCGCCCATAAAGCTTGAAATAGAAAAATTGGATGCTTCTACCAAAAATAAACAAGATATTGAAAAACCTATTTCTGATATTAGGAACGTATTTAGTAATGTTAAATTTTTGCTAAAAAACATAGATAATTTATTCGATAAAATAAAAAAAGAAGATTTAAACGATATAGAAATTGAAATATGGGTTAATAAATTAAATCAATCTAGTGATATTTATCTTGCAGAATCTGTTAATGCCATTGTCTCTTGTCATGATGAGCTTAGTAGTATTCTATCAAATGTTAATGATTTTTTAGAAGTAAAATCCAATCATCTCAAAAAAGAGAAACTTGTCAAAAAAGAGAAACTTGAAAAAGAAATATTAAGAAAAAGGCGGCTAGAAAAAGAACGACTAAAAAAAGAGATGCTACAAAAATAAAGATTAGAAAGGGTGTCTGCACTTAATTACTTACTTATAGATTCATTGAGTAACCTAGAATCTGAAATTAAAAAATATAAAAATATTGATGTTATTTTAGCACCTGTAAAGCTTGAAATTGAAAAAGGTTATTCTTCAACAAAAAAGAAAAGAGAAATTGAAGAATCTATCATTGATATTAAAAAGGTATTTAATAATGTTAAATCATTGAATACTAAAATAGCTATTTTTTATAAACTAATTAATAAGGCTAATTCAGATGAGTTAGATAAAAAATTAAATGATATTTACCTTGCTGAATCTATCAATGGAATCATTGCTAATTATGAGGAGTTTAATAGTTATTTATTAAAGAAAGTAAATAGTAATTTATTAAAGAAAGTAACTTCTATTTTTATAGTTTTCGGTATATTAATTTCTATATTTTATATATTTGGAATGTCTAATGAAGTTTCAAAAAATGCACAACCAGATACAGGTAATTATCCAGAAAGATCTACGGCATTAGATATAAATAACAAACCCATTATTTTTCATAACGGTCAATGGGAGTATGTATCTCAAAAAGCAACTTCAACTCCATAAACTACTTCAGCACAAGATAATACTGGTGGGTCAACAAACCTAAACCGTTAAAGTTTCGAAAGCTATTGAAGCATCAAAACGTTTCGATAGAGGTTACAAACCCCGACCGGCACAGGTGTATTGTATTTGCTAAAGCTTTGGCCAAATGGCTATGGAACCCAACAAAATAAAGTCGAAGCAATTAAATGGTATCGATAAGCTGCTGCGAAAGGTGATGCTCGTTCAAATGAAGCATTGAAAAGATTGGGTATTCAGTAGCTTCAGAGAATATAAATCTAATTAATTCTATATTTTCTGTGTAACTGCTCAATATCTTCAATCAAACGATCCCTTAATTGACTTGGTTCTATAACTTCAACATCAGGGCCATAGCTTCTTAACCAGAATATTAATTGTTCTGAGTATTGAACGGTTGCTGACACTTCAATATGATCATTATTGACAGTGGTTACTTGATCTTCCGATAAGGGTGTTTCTGAAATATATTTAAAAAGGTCTTTTGAAAATATTAATTTAACCTTAATAGATTTATCTTTCAGGCTTTGTGTGACTTTACTTGATTGATTGTTGGTGTAAATATTTCCAATTGAGAGATGCTGGGTTTTTATATAATTTTGCAAGTCAAAATCTTTTTGTCGTTTAAATCCTCTACCCAGATTTGTGGCTTCTTCTATACGATGTAAAGACAGAATCAGAACTTCATTAGTTTCTGGTTTTTCGGAAATGAGATAGGTAATACCATTACGTAAAACAAGTCCTATAGGATTAAGTACATATTTTGATTCATTACTATCTAAATGTTGATAGGTGAGTTCAATTTGTTGGTCATAAATCAAAGCATGACTAACTAAGGCATGAACTTCTGGATTTATATCAGGCGCTAAAGTAGTTTGTGTTTGCTGAATGATGGCAATTTTTTTCTTCCAATTTACGATCTTGTCGTTTTGATATTGGTTAAGTTTTGCGTTGGCTTGTTCAAAAAAAGGTTGTAATTCGTTGACTGTAGAGCTGGGTAATAAGCTAGACAAATAAGAGTTAGCTAAATTAAAAGTGAGTGCTTGTAAAATAGTTAAGCCTGGAATACTTATGGTCGCTGCGTTTGCCCTCCAGCACCATTCATGTTGTAAATTCTTTGTTATATCGCCATAAAATAATGCTTCAAGAGCAAGCATGTTCCGTTGAATTGTTCTCTCAGTTACCGATTTAAATTGACTATCTTCTGATAATTTATCGACTATTTTTTTAACAGACAATCCTCTGGGGTATCTAGGAAGTATGCGTAATATATGTATGCTTCTAATTAACGGGTAACTCATTTTGATAGGTATCGTATTAAAATAATTTTGATTTAAACATAAATACTTATCTGGAGCCAATAATTTTTGTCACTCATTGCAGGCATTGTTTACTTCTATATAGCGCATTAAAAGCGGGGTAACTTTCTATGGGTCGCCACTCAAGTTTATCGGGTAACATGGAGTTAAAGTAAATCTCGATTGTTATTGCAAATAAGGTGGTCTGTGTATAATTCTAATTTTATTTTTTCCATCCTGAAATGATACCCTTTTTGAGGTGTGGCTGCGTAACATCAGTTACTATAAAGAAGGTTGATGACAAAATAGGTCGTCTGTAATAACATTTTTTATAATTTTACTGATCCATTAGCGTTAGATCATTTTGAAGGATATTACGCACATTATCCTGAAGGCTTTTTATATGTTCGGAAAGAAGTGGATGTCACTATATAAGATTAAGTATCCCATTTGATACTACAGTTAGTGAAAAGTGATACTGTTTAAATGTTGAGTTTTGAAAGGGAGATATAGGCTTTTGGACTAGATTATTAAACTAATATGATTGATTCACTGTACATAGCAACATATTTATCATGAGTGATTAAATTTAATGGTTCACTCAAGGCTTGAGCTATTAGCATTCTATCGAAGGGGTCTTGGTGATAAGGTGGTAACTTTGCCAAACATAAAATATGATCAGTATGAGAAGGCAGTTGCAAGAAGTTGTTTTGTGGTAATTGAGAAATTAAGTTATTCAAATCAACTTCTAATTTTCCTGTCATTACCTTGATTTGGATTTCCCATAAAGAAATATGACTGACATAAATGTCGTTATCCGGTTTACTAATAAGTTCACGCGCTTTGGATGATAATTGTTCATTGTCACTTAACCACCATAGAAGAATATGCGTATCTAGAAGTAGTTTCATTGGTTGTTTGAGTTTTTATCATCATTAGGAAAAATGGGTGAGTCTAGCCATAAAGCTAATTCGATATTGCTCATAGGCTGGTTAATATTATCTGCAAATTTAATTTGATGTTTCATGCTACCCGGCACGCGAACATTTGGTTTCGGTTTATCAATTGGTACTAATTTCGCGATGGGTTTTCCTGCTTTAGCAATAATTATTTCTTCACCCAGAGCTACTTCTTCCACTAATTTTGATAAGTGTGTTTTAGCGTGATGAATATTTATTTGATACATAACCACCTCTTAAACTAAGTTGAACTAAGTTTAGCACTTTATTCGGCTTATATCGATTAACCTTACCCAGTTGTTATTATTTCCCTGCTTAAATTGGCACTTGGATCTTTGTTATTTATTATCGCACTTCATTTGATATTACCGTTTTTTAAGGTAAATTTTACATATAATAATTGTTGCCCAGGCCTGGGTTGTGGTCAGTTTTCTGGCGTTTTTCAGGGCTCAATGTGTGCTTATCTTAAAGAGGCTTTAATTGCTTTGCTTCATAAGCACTCGGCTGTTTTGCCTGATATTGCGGCGGTGTATTACGATACGTATAGCGAATGTCAAAATCAACGGTATCAGTTTAATAAGTTGGTGTTTTTGGTTAGACCTTTAAAACAAGGTAATCAAGATAAGCCACAACCTTGTCCTCCGACTGCTTACGCTGAGGAAGGGGATGATTTTAATGACTGTGTGTTATTTAGTATTGTGGCTTGGGATCATGTGTCGTGGCCAAGTAATGATTTTTATGCCGGCCATCGGTGTACGGATGATGGCGTTAAGGCTGCTGCCACTAATTCAATGACAGTACTTACCGGTATTGAGGGTCAGTATGATCCTTTTAATAATACTTATGACCCACCTTCAGAGTATCGTAATTGGGCTGAAGTGGTTCATAAAAATAATCTACGTCTTAAAGTACAAGATAATTTATTGTTTTTACCAGAATAAAAGTGCAGGAGTGTTAATGAAGGTTTTTGTGTACGGTACTTTACTAAAGGGTATGAGTCGTTCTAATAGTTTGATCTCTTCTGAATTTGAAGGTTTAGGGGTGATCAATGCGAGTCTTTATGACTTAGGATCTTATCCGGGGATTATAGAATCAACAGATTCAGTTTTTGGTGAAATTTATACTATTGATTTAGCCACTTTATCAAATTTGGATGATATTGAAGGGTATGACGCTCATCATCCAGAAGGCTCTTTATATGTTCGTAAAGAAGTGGACGTCACCTTATTAAATGACGGTAGTTTTATAAAGGCATATACGTATTTTTATAACGCGTTAGATTTGGATGCCTATTACAAAATTGCTTCTGGTGATTATCGTAGATACATTTTAGGTGCTAAGCCAACGTGGTATATCGCCTACGGATCTAATATGGATATAGATCGATTTACAAAAAGGGTTGGATATTTTACAGAAGTGCGTTCTGGGTATTTGGAAGGCTTTGAATTGGTATTTAATAAGCAAGGTGACAACGGTAGTGCTTATGCCAATATTAAATATCTGGGCGCAGGTTATCGATGTCCTTTTGTAGCTTATTTAATTGATGAAGATCAGTTGGAAATATTAGATGGTTATGAGGCTGAGTCTCGACATTATATAAGATTAGGTATCCCATTTGATACTACAGCGAGTGACAAGTCGCAGCTGGGTCATGTGTATATAGCGCATCCAAATAAGTTAACTGATGACGCGTTGGTTAATGATGATTATTTAAACTTTATCAGGCAAGGCTATAGGCAGTATGGCTTCGAAGCTGGTTTTTAGAAAAAATTATAACTTTCAAACGACCTGTTTTGTCGTTTTGCCTTGTTAAACTTTCTTCAGAAAAACGCTTACCTCATTAAATTGCACAGACTAAAACGGATAACTTAAATGAAGATTACGCTTGGCTTAGGTTTAGATAGTAAAAAAACAACCACAACACTGTCCTCAATGGGTGAAAAGACTGTGGGGCCTTTAGGCTTTTTATCTGTTTTAGAAACCCAATGTGGAATTCCATCGGTACCAGAATCGCCTACGGCTCGCATTATTCAGTACATGAGCTGTTTAAAGGAGTCTGATAATGGCCAGCGTTTTTATAGCGCTTCTTTTGCCGTTGATCCATTTAATGTGGCTAAAACACTATTAGCTTGGCGTGATACGTGGTATGAGGCGGGATGGAAAGGCAAGTTTACTAAATCTGTGTCAGTACGTTTACAAAACTTAGCCGTCGTAGAGCAATCAGCTATTGATAAGGTGAGCTTAAGTTATGGTCAAAGATTGCAGCACGTTTTAGCTGTTTTAGAAACACAAAAAACGCAAGTGGAAGAAGTTGTTCTGTTAGATGTTTTTGATAACTTTTCACCACTATGGCAAGCCATTTTAAAAAAGTTTAAGCTGACAACGCAGGTTGTTGAATTAACAGGCTGTGCACATGCAAATGATCTAAGTGTAGTGCAAAACACTTTAAAACAATTACAGGCCCAAAACTTACCCAAGAATGCAGACGGTTCTATTTTTAAAGCGGCGTTATCGGGTAGCGATAATAGTTTTGTGGTTTTAAAAGCAAAATCAAAAGCGTTATCTGCACAAGTAGTGAGCCAAAGTTTAGCTAAAGCAGCGACGCAGTTTAAGGATAATTCAATCGTTGTTTTGGCCTCTGATGAAGGGATGCAATTGGATGATGCTTTAGATACAGTGTATTTACCGCGCTTAGGCTTTGAGCATTTGTCACCATTGCGTCCGGTCTTACAAGTATTACCGATCAGTTTAGAGTTACTTTGGGCGCCTTTAAATGTGCAGGCACTTTTGCAATTTTTAACGCATCCTATGGGTGTTATTTCTGCAAGGGTTCGATTCCAATTAGCTAAGGTTGTAGCCTCTAAACCTGGGTTGGGTAGTGCGGAATGGGATGCTAAATTAGCAGACATTTTGGCTAACGAACAAGCGCGTGAGGATTTTAATCAAAAACGCTTTAATAAATTACGCGCAAATATAAATTATTGGTTCTCACCAGAGCGTTATTTGCCAGAGCACGGGTTACCCATTACGGTAGCAAGAAAACGTATTCTAAGAGTTAAACAGTGGTTGGCTCAGCAACAAAATGTAGTGAGTCATGATCCTGCTCAAACGACTTTATATGCAGTGGCTTTGGGCCAAACTAAAGAATTGGATGCTGCCTTAAGTGCCTTATTAGACGCTGGCGATAGTGTTATTAAACAAGAGCAATTAAGTTATTTGGTGACACAGTTAACGGGAGCCGGCACCAGCATTGTGGATAGATTTGCAGAGTCTATTCCAGATCAAACGCCTTGGTTGTTGGGGACTCAGCAAGCGGCTAGTTTTTATGAGCCGACTGATTCTGTGATCTGGTGGGATTTAAAGGCTGAATCAGGCCCTATTAATTATCCATGGTCAGGACTGGAGCGTCAGCAATTAATAGCGCAGGGTATTTTACTAGCTGATTTAGATAAAGCGTTGCAATTAAGCGCCGCTCAGTCTTTAAAACCCATTTTAGCAGCGCGAGAGCGCTTGGTTTTAGTGGTGCATGAGACTGATCAAGTGCATCACCCATTATGGGATCAGTTGTCGAGTTGCTTAAAAAATTGGCAAGAAATTGATTTAGAAACCGCTGTTTTAGAAGGCGCGGAGTTGAATGTATTAGCTAAGTTAGTGACTGATCCTGTTATTGCCCAACCCCTAGCACCATTAACACGTTGGTGGCATTTAGGCTCTGGGGATTATTTAACGCCACGCGATGAAGAGTCCTATTCTAGCTTAGAGAACTTGTTTTATAGCCCTTACCAGTGGGTTTTAAAATACAAAGCCTCATTAAAAGCGGGTACTTTACAGTCTTTAACGGATGGAAATACCTTAAAAGGTAATTTAGTTCATCGACTCTATGAGCAATTCTTTAAGGCGCACACCGGCGATGTAAAAAAGCCTCAGTTTGATGAAGCGCCTGTTAATGCTTGGTTTAATGAGCATATAGAAAAGTTATTAACAGAAGAGGGTGCTGTGTTGTTACAACGCGGACGAATGGCTGAAAAAGAAAAATTTATAGCGACATCTAGAAATTCTTTGCATGCCTTAATAAAACAATTGCGTGCTGCTAACGTGACTGATATTCAAATGGAGCTTAAGCAAGAAACTGATTTTTGGGGCGGTAAAATCGGTGGTTCCATTGATATGACTGTTTTAAATGCTGAAGGTGTAGAGGCAGTTATTGATATTAAGTGGGGCGGTACAAAATATCGTAGAGAAATGTTGCAAGAAAATAAACATGTGCAATTAGTAACTTATGCTTATATGCGTCATAAATCAATATCAGCAGATAGTTGGCCAGCGGTGGCTTTTTTTGTAATTGATCAGGGCGTTTTATTGGCGCAAAACACACATTATTTCCCTTATGCTTGGGTGGCAAAGAGTGGTGATTTAGAAGCTGAAAGCTATGGGGTAATCTGGGAAAAAATGCGTAATACCTATAAGTGGCGTATGGCGCAATTTGAGCAAGGCCGTGTTGAGTTAACAGTTACAGGTACAGAGCCAACTGAAGACTCAAATCCTGGTGAGGATGCCTTGGTGATACCAGAAACGAACGATGGTTTTAATGATTTTAAAGTGCTTATGGGTTTCGGAGGAGATCAATAATGGAAAATATTACGTTTATAAGTGCTGGTGCTGGAAGTGGTAAAACCTTTCGTTTAGCGAATGAGTTAGAACAAATTTTAACTGGGAAAGATGCTGCCAAACCGGCAGGTATTATTGGTACAACCTTTACTAATTTGGCCGCGAATGAATTACGTGAGCGCGTAAGACAACGGTTAAATGAGCGTGGATATAGCAATATTGCTAATCAAATGGAGTTGGCTTTACTAGGCACAGTAAATAGTGTTTGTGGGCAATTGTTAAATCGTTTTGCATTTGAAGCAGGCTTATCGCCTAATCTTAAGGTGATAGAAGAAACTGAGGCAACACAATTGTTCAATCGTGCATTTGAAGCCGTTTCAACTTCAGAAACGGTGCAAGAGTTAAATGCGCTAGCTGTTCTTTTTGGAGATGGCAAGGGTGCGCATGATTGGAGTGATGTGGTTAGAAGAGTGGTAGTTGCCACTCGCGCTAATGATTTAACTGTAGAGCAACTTAAAGTTGATGGTAAGAGAAGTTTAGAGGAAATTTTAAAGTATTTGCCTCCAGTATCTACTAAAGATTTAGATGCAGAACTTGGGCAGGCGTTAGAGTCTGCAATTAAGTTTATAGAAGATGCCGTTGAATCAGGTAAAGAAACTACTAATAAGAGTAAAGATTACTTAGCGTTAATACAAGGGGAAAAAGCGCTTTTAAAAGATCGTGTATTAAATTGGTCTGCGTGGGTTAAGCTTTCTAAAGCAGAAACAGGAAAAACTAGCTTGCAAGCTTGTGAGGCAGTTCAGTTAATTGCTAGCAGTTTTGAAGCACATCCAAAATTACATGCTGATATCACTCGTTACTACGAGTTAATTTTTGATGTCGCAGTGACTGCGTTACAACAGTATCAAGATGAAAAGAAAGTACGCGGGTTAATCGATTTTACGGATCAAGAGCATTTATTGTATCAATTACTCGAAAATGCTTCTGTGCAGGCTGTTTTAAAAGATGAAATTGATTTACTGATGGTTGATGAGTTTCAAGATACCAGTCCTTTACAATTGGCATTATTTTTACGCTTAGCTAAATTAGCTAAAAAAGTCGTGTGGGTAGGGGATGTTAAGCAGGCTATTTATGGCTTTAGGGGTTCTGATCCTGAATTGATGCAATCTGTTTTAAAACATTTAGAAAATAACGGTATTAAAACAGAGGTGCTTAATACATCTTGGCGCTCAAGACCTGAGTTAGTGTCTTATGTAAATTCGGTTTTTGTACCCACCTTTGCTCATCTTTTACCTAAAGAACGCGTAGCCTTAGAACCAAGACCTAATGTTAAAACGCATACAGAACCAGCTGTTCAGCATTGGCAATTAATAGGTAAAAATGGGGGACTGCGTGCCTTAGCTTTGGCAAAAGGCGTAAATGATTTAATTACCTCGGGTTACCAAATTATTGATAAAACAAGCGGTGAACTGCGCGCGGCTCATTATGGGGATGTCGTGGTATTAAGTAGAACAAATGACCATTTGGACGATATTGCTAAAGCATTTGCTGGCTTTAATATTCCAATGAGTCGTAGCCAAAAAGGATTGTTGTCAACGCCAGAGACCGCCTTGGTATTAGCCGCTATACGTTTTTTAGTAGATCGTAAAGATGATTTGGCAATTGCAGAACTTATTTGTTTAACTCAAGATCAATCACCAGAAAATTGGTTACAGGGTCGTTTTGAATTTTTGGCAAAGCAAGAGAAAGACGCGGCCTGGGGTGGCGATATTCCTATATTAAAGGCTTTAATCCATCAAAGAGAGCGTTTGCAATATTTAACCCCTGTTGAGTTAATGCGTCAGGCCATTGTCTCTGCGGATATTAATCAGACTGTTTTAAGATGGGATGATAATGCAAATGCAGCGAAGCAACGTTTATTAAATGTTGAGCAATTGGTAGCTTTTGCAGAAGAGTATGAGCAACAGTGCAAAAATCAAGGACTAGCAGCAACAGCTGTTGGTTTATTGTTTTGGTTTGAACAATTACAAAAAGATAAAAACGATGGCCAAGCGGAGAGTGCGCATTCAAACGCGGTTAAATTATTAACGCATCATGGTGCAAAAGGCTTGGAATGGCCGATTGTCATTGCTTTGGATTTGGATAGTAAGGTCAGAAATAATATCTGGGGTGTAATGGTAAGAGAGAATGCTAATGGATTTGATATTACTCAGCCTTTAGCCGGAAGAAATATTGAATTTCGTTTATTCCCTTTTGCTAGCCAAGAAAAAGGTATTCAATTTAAGGAAAAGGTTGAAAACTCGGATGCAGGTGTAAAAGAAAAACAACGGGCAGAAGAAGAAGCTAAACGCTTGTTGTATGTAACGTTTACTCGTCCGAGAGATTGTTTAATTATCGCTTTAGCCAATACGAAGGGTGAATGGATAAATACCTTAAAACCAAATGAGGCAGAAAAAGATTGGGCTTTACCTTTGCCCAATTCCGAAGAAACTATCACCTTAACATTGGCACAAGTTGAGAGTGATATCCCGGTAGTCTTTAAAGCGCTTGTGCAGGATACTGCTCCAGATAATGCTAATGAGGCTATTGTTGCACCGCATTGGTTTAAAGGGGTGGATGAATCCAGTGCTAGTAAAAACATGTCTAAACAAGCCGCCACAATTTCACCGTCTTATCATCCAGCTTTAGCGTCTGCAAAGATATCTGAGGTGAAAAATTTAGGTGAGCGTATTAGTTTAAAAGGCACACCCGATATGGCGCATTTGGGTGAAGCTATTCATGCGTTAATTGCGACCTATGTGATTAATCAACCTGAAGATCCGCGCCCTTTAGCAGAAAAAGTGTTGAGTCGGTATGCAGTCACCGAGCATATTAGTCTTGAGGATGCTTTATTATGTTTGGAGCGGTTCAATCAGTTTACACGGGAGTTGGGTGCTAAGCGTATTGAGGTGGAATATCCTATTGAATATCGTCTGCCCAATCAACAATTAGCTTCGGGCTGGCTTGATGTGTTAATTGAAACAGAGACTGGTTATATTATTGTAGATCATAAATCTAACCCTATGTCACAAGCAGAATGGGAGAAAAATGCCCTGAAATATTCAGGTCAATTAGCGTTATATAAATCAGCTGTTGAAGCCATTACAAACAAACCTGTTATAGGTTGCTGGGTACATTTTGCTGTAACCGGTGGTTGTTTAAAAGTTGATTTTTAACAGGGAGAGTACTCATGGAATTGATTGAATATTTAACTACTTTATCTGAAGCATGTCCTGCATGGTTGAAGAACTTTGATGCCAAGCATTCTGTTTTTAATCGAAGTGATTTTTTTAACTCACGCGTGGTGTTTTATCCTGGCTCTTGTTATGACGGGCATGCAATTAAACTATTTGGCTCAAGTCATTCTGCCTATTGTTTTGTTTACTGTGACTATTTAATGGAAAGAGCTGCGATTGAAAATGTTTTAGATGGGAAAGAGCGAGGATATAACAGTCCTATTAAGGGATATCATCCACTTGCAAGACTCTCTTTGACAGAAAGAGATTTGTCTCCAAAAGGCTGGAGACCTCATATTCAGCCTCGAAATATTAATCGAACTCGTCCTAGTATTACACCTTATGCTTTTTTGGAAGTACTTGAACGTGATCCAGATTTAAATAGTGAATTTGGCGCTGAGCGTTTAGCCATTCTTTTTTTAGGGGCTGATGCTCATGCTAGTTATGATGCGTTGTTTTGTCAAAACAATGGTAACAGACCTCCTTTTGGTATTCTTTTACAAGATCATGGCTTTGGTGGAAATTATTCCAGATTTGGCAATGAGGGTTTGATGCATCAAATAGCTGAACAAACCCAAATTTTTCCTGATTGGTTAATCGTGGGAGAAACAACTGATGTCTGGGATGGCTTCGAAATTGTTGAAGATGTTAAGGGTGATTTTGGTGGAATGCATAGTCAACAACGTAGACTTTATAAAAAGATTTTTTAAAAATAGGATATTAAATATGTATAGCTCAGAAAACAAAGAAATAAATTTTGAATATGAAATTATAAGTGTTGATAAAAACATT
>Ga0194037_1001232_pt1 | contig 18777 bp, 23 predicted proteins | sample JunL306m_MetaG_FD_148653 | JGI IMG/M metagenome (GOLD analysis project Ga0194037, IMG submission 148653) | Anoxic zone freshwater microbial communities from boreal shield lake in IISD Experimental Lakes Area, Ontario, Canada - Jun2016-L304-6m | ecosystem: Environmental > Aquatic > Freshwater >...
CCCCCAAAGCCAACGCCCCAAAAACTGCCATTAAAGGCTTAGAAATTCATGCCGTATCAACACTGTCAGAAGCCTTGGATTGCCTTGCTGAGTTGTAAGTGAGTTTTTTATCATTCCCATGCTCTGCGTCACTGCCCACAGTTAAGCCTTGCCGGTAAGAAAGCTAAATGTGCGTGGTTTGATTGGTCATAGTTAGAAACTATTCAAAATAGTCGCTAGGTAGGCTAATAATTAAATTTTTATAATAGTATCGCTGTAGAGGGCTACCAGTTGATCGTGAGTCATCAAGCGCATTGGCTCAGCTAACGCTTGTGCAATTAATATTCTATCAAATGGATCTTGATGATGATTGGGTAAAGCTTCAACAGCGATCGTATGTTCGGCTTCAATCGCAAGAAAGCGATAACCAGACTCTTGAAAATAATGCATTGCTTGTTGGCTAGAAACTGGCATATCACCTTTACCGAGTGAGTGCTTAATCGCAATCTCCCAAAGCGTTGCAGAACTAATCCAAATAACTGACCTGGGTGATTCTATTAGTTCACGCGCTTTTTGTGATAATTTAGGATTATCAGTAATTGCCCAAAGTGCAACATAAGTATCTAGAAGCAAATTCAAGAGAGTGACTCGCCAATAAATAATTTAGCGACTTCGGCATTATTCGCATCAATGGTATCGGGCACATCAAACAAGCCTTTAGCAATACCAATTCTATTTTTAGAAGTCGTTACATCAATCGGAACAAGTTTTGCGACAGGGCGTCCATTTCTAGCAATGACAATTTCACGCTCTTGGCCTAGCTCAATACTTTCTACTAATCGTGATAACGAAGATTTAGCTTGTAACATATTAACAGTGGTGTGCATGATGAGCTCCTAAAAAAATATTAGTCTAGTCTGGCTAACCTAGTAAATCAAATTAAACCTAAACTATCAGCATACGTAAACTCTCTTAGCGCCATTATTGCCATAGTTCTAAAAGATATTCATCAGTCAGCATAGGGCAGTCATCTAACAAAACAAGCGTCCCCGATATACGAATATTTTGTAGAAACTCTTCATAACTCACAAAAATACCTAGCCAATTGGGAGTTATAACATTTGGAACTTGGATACTGAATAGGCGCCTACATAAACGCCTAATTAATTATTGTTTTCGAAGTAAGCCGCACACACTGATTTTACAAGAAACTCATCATCGTCACAAAAATTAGACATTCTTTCTTCTGGCACAGGCACTATTACTATGCTATGCCGGAAACGCTTTACTCGCTTACGCTTGTAAAGTCTTATTCCTGCCTACAATTGCTAAGATCGATCCAGTTCCCATCCTTTGTAGAGGGGCTTAGGGGGTATTTTTAAAATATAAGCTTTCCACAGTTACAAGATTCATTCACAACTAGAGATGAAAATAAGCCTTTGGTAAGGTATGATATTGCACTGTAAACATTTACTCAGTGTTTTATAAACTAATACCTCATTAAAATACTTTGCCTACTCAAACGACTTGAATATCATGACTCAACGAATTGCTACTATAGAACGCAATACACTCGAAACTCAAATTACTTGTAGCATCAATTTAGATGGAACAGGGTTCGCAACGTTTGTAACTGGCGTGCCTTTTCTTGATCACATGCTCGATCAAGTGGCGAGACATGGTTTAATCGATATAGACATTAACGCTAAAGGCGACCTAGAAATTGATGCTCATCATACCGTTGAAGATATTGGTATTACTTTAGGTCAGGCTTTTGCTAAAGCAATCGGAGATAAAAAAGGTTTATGCAGATATGGGCATTCTTATGTGCCTTTAGATGAGGCCTTATCACGAGTTGTCATTGACTTTTCTGGTCGTCCTGGTTTGTTTTATGAGGTTAACTTTCCCAAAGCGATCATCGGCCGTTTTGATGTTGATTTGTTCAGAGAATTTTTTCAAGGCTTTGTTAATCATGCCGGTGTAACTTTACACATCGATAATCTAAAAGGGGCTAATGCCCATCATATCGCCGAAACTATTTTTAAGGCCTTAGGTCGCGCTATACGCATGGCGGTTAGCGCAGACCCTCGTATGGCAGGTATAATGCCGTCTACCAAAGGCAGTCTTTAATAAAAGCACCTTTAACTCTAACTAAAGCTTAACTATTTATGTCCACTGTTGCTGTTATTGATTACGGCATGGGTAATTTGCATTCCATTGCCAAAGCCCTGCAACATGCCGCCCCAGATGTTGATGTTCAGATCGTTACCGATGCCGAGCACATTTTGCGAGCCAATCGTGTAGTTTTCCCAGGTGTCGGTGCTATGCGCGATTGTATGCAAGCCCTGAATCAATCGGGTCTATCTGATGTTATTCGTGAAGTTGCTAAAACTAAACCTTTACTAGGCATCTGTTTAGGCATGCAGGCCTTGTTGTCTGACAGTGAAGAAAATGGCTTAACGCTGGGCTTAGATATTTTCTCAGGTCACGTCGTGCGCTTTGCTGAAGATTTAAGCGATAACGAAGGTAATAAATTAAAAATCCCCCACATGGGCTGGAATCAAGTGCAGCAACGTGCGCATCCTTTATGGGACAAGATTCCTCAAGATAGTCGTTTTTATTTTGTGCATAGCTATTATGCAAAACCTAATGATAGCGCTGTCATTGCAGCAACCACCAATTACCCAGATGCCTTTGCTTGTGCACTGTCTCAGGATAATGTTTTTGCTGTACAATTTCACCCTGAAAAAAGTCAGACAGTCGGCTTGCAGTTACTGAATAACTTTTTACATTGGGATGGTCAATCTTAAGATCACCACACGCCGCTAAGGATTTTGTTTTTATGTTGTTAATACCCGCAATTGATTTAAAAGAAGGAAAATGCGTACGCTTACGTCAAGGTCGCATGGATGATAATACCGTTTTTTCTGATGATCCTGTCGCCGTGGCTGGACGCTGGGCTGACGCTGGCGCAAAAAGAATACACTTGGTTGATTTAGATGGTGCTTTCGCAGGCAAGCCTGTTAATGCTGACATTATTAAAGCAATCGTCACCGCCTATCCTCAGATGCCTGTACAAATAGGTGGAGGCATTCGTGATGAAGCAACCATTCAAGCTTATTTAGAGGCAGGCGTTGAATATGTCATTATCGGCACTAAAGCCGTTAATGAACCTGACTTTGTTAAAGAGATGGCAACAAAATATCCTCGACGCATTATTGTTGGCTTAGATGCCAAAGACGGCAAAGTTGCCATTGATGGTTGGGCTAAACTCTCTAAGCATGATGTCATCGATCTAGCCCAGCACTTTGAAGCCGATGGTGTTGAAGCTATTATCTACACAGACATTTCCAGAGACGGCATGATGCAAGGTGTTAACGTAGAAGCCACGGCTAGATTAGCTAGAGCTATTAACATCCCTGTTATTGCCTCTGGGGGCATCACTAATATTGACGATATTAAAGGTTTAGGCGCTGTTGCTCATGATGGCATTATGGGCGCCATTACTGGTAGAGCTATCTATGAAGGCACCCTAGACTTTATTGAAGCTCGACTACTAGCGGAATCTTATTAAGCGATGAGTTTAGCTAAACGTATTATTCCTTGCTTAGACGTCGATAATGGCCGCGTTGTAAAAGGCGTCAAATTTATTGATATTCGTGATGCAGGTGATCCTGTCGAAGTTGCTAGACGTTATGATCGTGAAGGCGCCGATGAAATCACCTTTTTAGACATTACTGCAACCCACGATAATCGTGACACCATCGTTCATGTCGTCGAACAAGTCGCCAGTGAAGTTTTCATACCCTTAACCGTAGGCGGTGGCATCAGAACTTTAGATGATATTCGCCGAATGTTGAATGCCGGCGCTGATAAAGTTGGCATTAACAGTGCTGCGGTATTTAATCCTGAATTCGTCAGCGAAGCCGCACAGCGTTTTGGCTCGCAATGTATTGTGGTCGCTATTGATGCTAAAAAAGTGAGTACTACTGGTGAAGCAGATCGCTGGGAAATTTTCACTCATGGCGGACGTAAAGCGACGGGTATAGATGCTATCGCATGGGCGGAAAAGATGGTTAGCTATGGAGCAGGTGAAATTCTATTAACCAGTATGGACCGAGATGGCACTCGTGAAGGTTTCGATTTATTACTTACTCGCGCTATCAGTGAAGCCGTCAGTGTGCCAGTCATTGCTTCAGGTGGTGTTGGTAATTTAGACCATTTAGCCGAAGGCGTAATTACCGGTAAAGCCGATGCTGTATTAGCGGCTAGTATTTTTCATTTTGCCGAATACACCATACAACAAGCTAAACAACACATGGCCTCACGCGGCATAGAGATGCGTTTATGAATAATGCTTGGCAAAATGAGATCCGTTGGACAGAAGACGGCTTAGTGCCAGTAATTACCCAACAGGCAGACAGTGGAAAAATTCTGATGTTTGCTTGGATGAATTCTGAGTCTTTAGCCTTAACAGTTGCAGAAGGTTATGCCGTTTACTGGTCTAGGTCACGTCAACGCTTATGGCGTAAAGGTGAAGAGTCAGGCCACAGACAAAAAGTCATCGATTTGTTTCTGGATTGTGATGAAGATGTTATTTTATTAAAAATTGAACAAGAAGGCGGCATAGCTTGCCACACTGGCCGTGAAAGTTGTTTTTATCGTCGTTTAATTGACAATCAATGGCAAGCAGTAGAGCCGATACTTAAAGACCCCAACACTATCTATACAAAATAATGAACGACACCCTAGAACAACTCGCTGATATTTTAGAAAAGCGAAAACAAGAATCTGCGGATAAATCTTATGTAGCAAGTCTTTATGCCAAAGGCCTAGACGCTATTCTAAAGAAAGTCGGTGAAGAGGCGACTGAAACAGTCATCGCCGCCAAAAACGGTGATAAAGACCAAATTATTTATGAAACCGCTGACTTATGGTTTCACTGCATGGTTATGCTGGCAGATCAGGACTTAGGACCCAACGACGTATTAAACGAACTTCAGCGCCGTTTTGGTTTGTCTGGATTGGATGAAAAAGCACAGCGTAAGAAAAGCTAAGCATTATGTAGGCCGGAATAAGGCTTTACTAGCGTAAGCGAGTAAAGCGTTTCCGGCATAATCACTGCCCCAGCGCCGGAAACGCCTCCACGCGCTACGCTTGGGTGGTCTTATTCCGGCCTACAAATGCAGCTTAAAGTTAAGCTTTATGTAGGTCGGGTTAGCGCTAGCGTAACCCGACACAATGAGCTACGAAATTTCGGGTTACGCTAGCGCTAACCCTACGACCACGACTGTGGGCAGTGACGCAGAACCAAAGTAGAAAGCATCAAATCCAAGCTATAACAATCTAATAAGATCATTTTGTATTTTATGATAATTATCCTAAGATGATGACCTAATCGGTCACTGGAGTTACAACATGCACGTCAGTATCACCCAATTATTACTTATATTAGTTATCGTCATTGTACTTTTTGGCACTAAAAAACTTCGTAATGTAGGCGCAGACCTTGGTGGTGCCATCAAAAGTTTTAAAACGGCCATGAAAGAAGGCGAAGAAGATAAAAAAAGCCCTGAACATGAAGGTGAAACCTTAGACGGCGAAATCACCTCCAAGAAAAACGAAAAAATATAATATGTTTGAAGTAGGGTTTTCTGAGTTAGTAATGGTCGCCTTAGTCAGCTTAATAGTGATAGGCCCTGAACGCTTACCTAAAGTAGCTAGACTAGCTGGATTTTGGATTGGTAAAGCACGCAATATAGCCGCTACCTTTAAAGAAGAAATTAAACAAGAGCTGCATACTGAAGAATTACGTCAGATATTTAACGAGCAAGCACAACTACATGATTTACATGCTGCACTCAATGAAACAAACGACGCATACGATGCCATTAAATCCTCAGTCACACCGACCATTGAAGAAACAATAGAGCACTCGAAAACGCATGACCTCAAATAACTTCGAAGAAGCCGCTCAACCATTCATCAGCCATCTGATTGAATTGCGTAATCGACTTTTAAAAGTCATTAGTTTCGTAATTGTTGTTTTTTTAGGCTTATCCGTTTATGCCAATCAAATTTATAGTTATTTAGCGGGGCCGCTACTAAAGCACATGCCTAAAAATAGCACCATGATTGCTATCGATGTTGCCTCACCTTTTTTTACACCCTTTAAGTTAGCCCTAGTGGCGGCTATCTTTATTTCAGTTCCTGTTATTCTTTATCAGTTCTGGGCTTTTGTAGCCCCTGGTCTTTATAAACGCGAACGTCGGATGATTTTTCCGCTTTTGATTGCCAGCACCTTCTTATTCTTTCTGGGGGTTGCTTTCGCTTATTACGTTGTTTTTCCACTGATGTTTAGTTTTTTAACTGCAGCAGCTCCTGAAGGTGTGGCTGTGATGACAGACATCAGCAAATACCTAGATTTTGTACTGGCCTTATTCTTTGCCTTTGGCATTTGTTTTGAAGTGCCTATATTTACCATCGTTTTAGTTTGGACAGGTATGGTCACACCAGCCGATTTATCTGAAAAACGCCCTTATGTCATAGTCGGTGCTTTTGTTATCGGCATGTTTTTAACGCCACCTGATGCCATTTCACAAACGATGTTAGCAGTTCCGATGTGGATGTTATTTGAAGTGGGCTTGTTGTGTTCTAGATTATTCGTGCACAAAAATAATGCTGATGACGATGAGCTAGATAAATTAGAACAGCTTAGTGACTAACTGACCGCAGCGCATCACACAACTTCCAACATCCCTGTCTACTTTTACTGATATAGTGAAAATACATTCGAGCTTTGTAGAACCTACTGTAGGGGCCAATCTGTCTCGCCTACAAAGTAAACTCCGGGGAATAAAAATCTAGACATATCTCAGTAATTGCTCGCTGCAGGAACCAATCCTTAAGGAGATACCTATACTTTTACAAAGAGGGAGGAATTAGATGTTATTAGGTTTCCATTTGATGCACATTACAAGGACTATTTATCTATCCACTCATAAAGCTCAGTTAGGGTCGCATCACATTTACAACAACTCGTACCACATGAAGGCTCCAACGGTAGTTTTCGCACACTGCCTTTGCTAACCCACTTATCTAACATGCCCCGCAGTGCATCGGCATCCATATTAAAATGAATCACTAAATCAGCCAAAGCAATCCTGCGCTGTTGTTTTAAATAACTCCGTAAATCAGAGAGTATCATTGACTGACTCCTGTACTTGTTTTGCAATTGCCTGCTTTCCTGTTAGCCATAACGCGACTATCACCATTATAAAAGCACTGATTAACCCAGTTATCCACAGCAGAGAATACTCAGGATGACGTTCAAAAGTCATAATCTGATAAAACACCGTAGCGGTCATATAAGCGATGCCCGTCGTCCAACACACTACAAACACTGTCCAACCGGTGTTGGTTTCTCTATGTATTGCTGCTGTTGCGGCAACACAAGGCGCATACAATAAAATGAATAACAAATAAGCAAAAGCGCCAGCTTTACCATCATAGCTTTGCTGCATAGCGGCAAAAGTGTTGGTCTTAACTTTTTGCTCATCTGCCGCGACTGCGATATCATCAACCGTACCGATATTAAGGCCTAGAGGATCTAAGAGATTATCAGCAACAGCAGTCAAATTAGTTGGGATAGTCTGTAAAGCAGCCAGCAAAGCCGCTCTAAGCTCAAAAGGCGTTTGGTCAGATGCACTTTCTGTCGTTGCTAATTGGCTATATAAGGCATCAAGCGTGCCGACAACAGCCTCTTTAGCTAATACACCTGTAAAAACACCTACCGTGGCAGGCCAGTTATCTTTTTCTATACCCATAGGCTTAAAAAGTGGCGTCATAGACTTGCCTATTTCACTCAATACAGATTGATTGCTGTTTTCTTGACCAAAACTGCCATCTGTACCCCAAGCATTCAGAAAATTTAACACCAAGACCATCGGGACAATGATTCGTCCAGCGTTAATCAAAAAAGATTTAAGTCTATCCCACGTTCTAGTCAAGACACCACGCAAAGTTGGCATGTGATAAGCGGGTAACTCCATAATAAACGGGGAAGTCTCGCCTTTAAACAAAGTGTGTCGCATAATCAAACCCGTCAAAACAGCCACGGCTATACCTAACAAATACAAACCAAACACGATATTCTGTCCACCGACAGGAAAAAATGCAGCCGCAAATAGAGCATAAACTGGCAATCGGGCTCCGCAGGACATAAAAGGATTCATCAGATTAGTCAGGATACGATCACGCTGATTTTCTAGAGTTCGTGTCGCCATAATTGCAGGCACATTACAGCCAAATCCAACAATCATGGGTACAAAAGATTTACCCGGCAAACCAATCATTCGCATAAATCTATCCATGACAAAAGCCGCTCTGGACATATAGCCAGAATCTTCAAGTGCTGATAAAAACAAGAATAAAAAACCAACAATGGGTATGAAGGTAGCTACTACTTGTATACCGCCTCCTACCCCTTTAGTTATCAAAACCTGCAACCACTCAGGTACTTGATAATCAGCTAATACAACACCCAAACCATCAATCAATAAGGCGCCAACGCTTTGCTCAAAAAAATCAACAAAGGCACTGCCTATATTGATAGTAAACATGAACATGGTGTACATCACTAATAAGAATACTGGGATGCCTAAGAAGCGATTCAATAAAAAGTAATCGATTTTTTCTGTGATATGGCGACTGACTTCATTTAACTTACAGACAGCACCCTGAGTCAGATCATTAACAAAGCCATAACGTGCATCGGCAGCTAAAATATCAATTTCATCATCAGTTGTTGTTTCTACTTGCTGCTGTAATTCAACAGTCAAGGCCCTATGATCTTTACCTGAGATTTGTTTGGCCAGCGTATCATCTTCAAGCGTTCGTAGCGCTAACCAACGTAAATCACAGCCATGATCACGGGCAATTTCAACTAACGACAAAGATAGCTGTTCTATAGCCTGTTCTAAAGCGGGGGCATAATTTATTACTACCTTAGGAATCGGCATAGTGATAGCAGAGCTATTAATCTGTGCTTTTAATACGCCAAAGCCCTCTTTAGTTGATGCAGTAATAGGAACAACCGGACAGCCTAGTTGCTGCGCTAAATAGTCACAATCAATCTTGATGCCACGACTTTTAACCTGATCCATCATATTCAGCACCAAAATCATCGGCACCCGCATTTCTATAAGTTGCGAGGTTAAATACAGGTTACGTTCTATATTTGAAGCATCAATAATATTGATAATTAAATCGGCTTGCTGTGAGGCAATATAATCTCTGGCAACTTTTTCATCTAAAGATACTTGATCATCGGCAGCTTCTAAAGAATAAGTTCCTGGCAGATCAACTAACTCAATCAGCTTTCCAGCGTGTGTATACTCACCCGTTTTCTTTTCAACGGTAACGCCCGGCCAATTACCTACATGCTGCTTAGAGCCAGTGAAGGCATTAAATAACGTCGTTTTTCCACAATTAGGATTACCAACGACGCCTACTGTAAAATCAACATTCATTATTGTTTCTCTATCAATACCACAGCTGCTTCATCTTTACGTAAAGTGAGCGAAAAGCCACGTAATTTAATTTCTACTGGATCACCTAGTGGCGCAAAGCGAATCACACTAAAAGTGGTGCCTGGCGTTAAGCCCATCGCCAGCAAGCGTTTTCGATAGGCTTTACCTTCAGGCTCAAAGCCTATAATTTTACCTAAGTCGCCAACTTTAAGATTTTTCAAGCTCAACATAACTATCCAGCTCCGATAGGTATTAGTGACCGCCCAAAAGACAAGTCGCTAATAAGGAATGGTTCTCATTAACAAATAATATAGCACAGTTTTAAATTCACTCAAAAACAAGTCAATTAATAAGGGTAATAGTGCTTTTAGTTACAGCTGTGTAATGACGTAAGTCTGGTTAGCGATAGAGGCTGTGAAAGTATTATGATTTTAGCTTCCCCCTTTGTAAAAGGGGAGACTGAGGGGTATTTTTTGTCATAAGTTACTAATAGTTAATGATTATTTTTAATAAATCTCCCCTACCCCCTCTTTGCTAGAGAGCATAGGTATCTACACAAGTTTCTTATCGGCGTGGAAACGAGAAAAAACACGGTAGGGGCGTATTGCATACGCCCAACATTGAAAGTCCAATGTAATGGAGCTTATTTTATAAGGGCGTATGCAATACGCCCCTACGATCTTCACCACAATGTTATCGTTCTCGCGTGGATATGCTAACCATTATTTGTGTAGATACCTATGGCTAAAGAGGGGAAATAAAAATAATACTTTCAAAGTCTTGGTAGCGTAACCCGACAAAATAGCTTATGAAATATTGTTTTACACTATCTCTAACTCGACCTACATAAAATCTTAACAATAGGTAATAATTACTGTGCTTGAGAACAATAGGCTACATTTTAACTTAGTAGTTACACCATTAAACACTGAAACATGAATAAATTGTGGTGATAACTGGCAATAACAGCCCGTTCAAATTAAAATAACCAATTTAGTGTTGATAACACTCGATAACCGCACAGCGATTCCCATTCCAACGGACTTTTAATGACTGATTACAAACTAACGCACCTTAAAGAGCTAGAAGCCGAAAGCATCCATATCATTCGTGAAGTTGCGGCTGAATTTGAACGCCCAGTCATGTTATATTCAGTCGGTAAAGATTCAGCCGTTATGCTGCATCTAACCATGAAAGCCTTTTTCCCTGGCAAACCCCCATTCCCCATGATGCACGTTGATACCACCTGGAAATTCAAAGAAATGATTGAGTTTCGTGATCAGATGGTTGAAAAATTAGGTTTAGATCTTCTGATTCATGTTAATCAAGATGGTGTTGATCAAGGCATAGGGCCATTTACTCACGGCAGTAAAAAACACACGGATGTCATGAAAACTGAGGGTCTTAAACAAGCCCTAGACAAATACCAATTTGATGCAGCCTTTGGTGGTGCTCGTCGTGATGAAGAAAAATCTCGTGCCAAAGAACGCGTCTATTCATTCCGAGATAAAAACCATCGCTGGGATCCTAAAAACCAACGCCCTGAGTTATGGAATATTTACAACGGCAAAATAGACAAAGGCGAAAGTATCCGTGTATTTCCTTTGTCTAACTGGACAGAACTCGACATTTGGCAATACATCCATTTAGAAAACATCCCTATCGTACCTTTATACTTTGCTAAAGAACGTCCTGTGGTAAATCGTGACGGCATGTTAATTATGGTTGACGATGATCGCATGCCTATAGCTGAACATGAAAAAGTCGAAATGAAAAAAGTACGTTTTCGCACCTTGGGTTGCTATCCTTTAACTGGCGCCGTCGAATCTAACGCCACTACACTACCCGAAATCATTCAGGAAATGTTATTAACCACCACCTCTGAACGTCAGGGACGACTCATAGACCATGATCAATCAGGTTCTATGGAACAGAAAAAGCGCGAAGGGTATTTTTAAAGCAGGCGAAAGATTAAAGGCTAAAGGCTAAATTTGACTGGCTTTGAAACCTTAGTTGTTTAGAGAAACTTATCGACATCTTTTATACTGACAAAAGACAAATAATTAAGGACCAAAAATGGCGCGCTTTGAGGATTTAGATGTTTGGAGGCGGTCATCTAGACTTTGTGTTGAAGTTTATAAAGGCCTTGCTAGTTGTAAAGATTACGGATTTAAAGACCAAATTACTCGCTCCAGTTTATCCATACCTAGTAACATAGCGGAAGGTTATGAAAGAGGTAGCGACAAAGATTCCAACAAATTCTTTTATTACGCAAAAGGTTCCGCTGGTGAGTTACGTACTCAAATTTACATTGGCATCGAAATTGGATACGTTACAAAGGAAACAGGCATACTGTGGAAAAATGAAGTTGAACAACTTTCACAAATGCTGTCCGCTTTAATAAAAGCGCGATCAAATTAACCTTTTAGGCGTAGCTAAGCTTTTAATTTTAACCGAACTAAGCACCATTTATGAAAGAGACTCGGGCGATGCACATACAACAATCAAATTTATCCAAAAGCCTTTATATTCTCTATGAAGTTCGAGCCAATAAAAAACAAAAATAATCCCATAAACAGAACTGAGCCTTTAGCCTTTAGCCTTTAGCCTTTAGACCTTCACCATTATCTTAAACCGAACTTATGTCCCACCAATCCGATTTAATTAGTACCGATATAGACGCGTATTTAGCGCAGCATGAAAACAAAGAACTATTACGCTTCTTAACCTGTGGAAATGTCGATGATGGCAAAAGTACCTTGATTGGTCGCTTGCTGCATGACTCTAAAATGATTTATGAAGATCAACTCGCTGCTGTGCAAGCTGACAGTGTTAAATCTGGTACCACGGGCGCAGGAAAAATAGATTTAGCCTTGTTGGTTGATGGTTTGCAAGCAGAACGCGAGCAAGGCATTACCATTGATGTCGCCTACCGTTATTTTTCTACTGCAACACGGAAATTTATTATTGCCGACACACCTGGGCATGAACAATATACCCGCAATATGGCTACCGGTGCTTCGACATGTGATTTAGCTATCATTTTAATTGATGCGCGTTACGGTGTTCAAACTCAAACTAAACGCCATAGCTTTATCGCCTCTTTATTGGGCATACAACACATCATTGTTGCTATCAATAAAATGGACTTAAAGGATTATAGCGAAGCGACTTTCAATGAGATTAAGCAAACTTATTTAGACTTCACTAGCACGCTAGATTTACATGATATTTGCTTTATCCCCATGTCAGCTTTAGATGGTGATAACGTCGTTAATGCCAGTGAAAACATGCCATGGTATACCGGTGTGCCGTTAATGGAGGCGCTTAATAGCATTGAGATTGCTAACGATCATAACTTCAATGATGCTCGTTTCCCTGTGCAATATGTTAACCGCCCTAACCTTGATTTTCGTGGTTTTTGCGGCACAGTAGCATCCGGTGTATTTCGTAAAGGCGACCTCATAACCGCACTGCCTTCTGGCAAAAGCAGCAAAATTAAATCTATCGTCACTTATGATGGTGATTTAGATCAAGCGTTTCCTCCAATGGCGGTCACCTTAACCTTAGAAGACGAGATTGATATCAGTCGTGGCGACATGCTCATCGGTACAGAACAGCAAGCACCTATCGTTGCCGATCAGTTTAAAGCGACTATAGTTTGGATGACCGAAAAAGCCCTAACGCTAGGGCGTCAATATATCATTAAACTTGCAACTCGCAGCGTATCGGGTTCTGTGGCTTTGATTCATCATCGCATTGATGTCAATACCTTAGAACATCATGACGCGCGGGCTTTGCAACTGAATGAAATCGGTTCATGCACGGTTAATGTAAATGCTCCGGTGGTATTTGATGCCTATAAAACCAATAAAGGCACTGGCGCGTTTATTATCATTGATCGTTTAAGTAATAGCACGGTGGGTACTGGCATGATTACAGGTGTCTGTGAAGAACAAAGCCGTAATCCAGTCAGCAGTGAAGAACGTGCCGCTCGTTATAGCCAAAAGCCAACATCCATCGCCTTAATTGGATTAGCGAGTAAAGACAACGCCTATTTATTGGAAAGAAAATTATTTGATAATGGTCATGCTACGACGGTATTAGAAACACCCAACAGCGCATTAATTTTAGCGATTAAGAATGCTGGTTTACTAGGTTTATGCGTTAATGTCAGTGCTGATCAAGCTGACATTAGTTTTAATACCGACCAGCAATCAATAGATGATATTTACAATGCATTGAAAGAACAAAATATTGTTTATTAAGATGTAGCTTAAATTTACCGTTTTATGGTTTTAGTTATGGCATCAAGGTATTTATTCTGTAGGGGCGACAAATTCGCCCAGTGCATTAGTATGTTTTTACGTGGCGAATCTGTCGCCCCTACAGTATGATTCCCATAACTTACAATAGATAATATTTATAGTGCATTGAAAGAAAAAAATATTGTTTATTAAGATGTAGCTTAAATAACCATTTTATGGTTTTAGCTATGACATCATGGTGTTTAATCTGTCGCCCTACGGTTTGATTTCCGTAACTTACAATTGATGATATATAGTGCATTAAAAGAACAAAATATTGTTTATTAAGATATAGCTTAAATAACCGTTTTATGGCTTTAGCTATGGCATCAAGGTGTTTAATCTGTAGGGGCGAATTCATTCGCCCAGTACATTAGTATGTTTTTACGTGGCGAATCTGTCGCCTCTACAGTATGATTTATGCACTTCAGGCTGACAGATGCTAATCTTAACTTTTTGCATTTCGCCTAAACTAAGTTAGTTGCAGAATCATTTAAAATATTCGATACTTTGGACAGTCTATTTTTAACAATACTAGACTTACTCAATACAACTACAATTAAATAGAGGTTAACACGCGATGAGAAAATCTTTTTTATTAGGACTGGCATTGATCGGCTTTACCTTAAACCCACTAACTACATCAGCCGCAACAGATACTCACTATCCTGCTGCTGATTTTCAACCTTCCGTTATTTATTCAGCTCCCAACAGTGCCACTAAAGAAAATATCTCAGAGGCCAATGATCCTAAATATCCTGCATCAAACTTCACACCAAGCGTGATATTCATTGACAAACAAGCCTCCAATCAAAGCGAAGAAGCATTTGATCCAAAATATCCCGCAGCCAATTTCAAACCCAGAGTTATTTACCCTTAATGGCTAGGGTTAGCCTCAAACTAACTTTCATAACGAACTCTCTTTGAGATAATACGACGGCTAACACTACCCACAGGAATGTAAACACTCATGACTATTACCACTCAAGCACTATCTAAAATACAATATACGATTGAACAATTCTTAGAAAAAATAAGCTCCAGCCAAAGCTATCAAGCATTACAGAACATGACTCCAACTAAACGCTGGACGACACTAGGACTGTATTTTTTAGCATCGCAACTTATCATCTTTGGTTTGTTATATACCCTGTTTGGCAAAGTCATAGTGGTTGGTTTTTTTGCGAGCATTATTGCCGGCTTAGCTACCGGCATTGGCGCTCTTCCCGCGCTATTTTTCAAAGATATATCGAAGAATTTATTTAACAGTCTCTTAGGTGCAGCTGCTGGTGTAATGTTGGCCGCAACAGCCTTTTCATTACTAGTGCCTGGTATTTCTTACGGCAATATAATCTGGCCCAGTCATGGTATTTATATTGTTGCCGTTGGTATGTTAATAGGCGCAGGTTTCTTACACTTTGCCGACCGCCAATTGCCTCATGTGCATTTTGATGCTTTAGCTGACGAACAACTTACTTCATTAAAAAAAGTATGGTTATTTATTATCGCCATCACTATTCACAATTTTCCAGAAGGCCTTTCAGTCGGTGTTAGTTTTGGAGCAGGTGATCTAAATAATGGCTTGGTACTCGCTATTGCAATCGCCTTACAAAATATTCCAGAAGGTTTAGCCGTTGCCCTACCCTTAGTTGGCTTAGGCTATAACAAATGGAAAGCTGTGGGTATTGCTACCTTAACAGGCTTAGTTGAACCCATTGGTGGTTTATTGGGCGTCACTATGGTGAGCTTGTTTCAATCCATACTACCTTTAGCGATGGGCTTTGCCGCAGGAGCAATGCTGTTTGTCATCAGTGAAGAAATTATCCCAGAAACCCATGCCAACGGCCGCTCACGCTATGCCACTTTTGCTTTATTAGGTGGCTTTATCATCATGATGATCTTAGATAATATGCTGGGCTAGTTTAGGAGCGCCGAGCCCCAGTTCGGCGAGTTAGTGTAGGTCGGGTTAGCGCTAGCGTAACCCGACATTTCGAAGTCCCTATATTTGGTTTCAACGACACAACTATTAAATTTTACTCCAACGCCAAGCTAGGGCTTGGCGCTCTCAATACCCAACTTTGCTATCAATTCATGATGACCCTGCTCGAACTATTCAATTCATTTAATACCATTGATGTGGCTAACGCCTATCAAATGACTCTACAGAAACTTCAAGTTTTACAGAACTTCGCTACACTCTCAGAATTATCAGCGACTACAGCAACCAGCTTTATATTAATTTTTGCAGCCGAGTTTGGCGATAAAAGTCAGTTGATGTGCATGATATTAGCCTCTCGATATCGAGCTTGGCCTGTGTTTTTAGGTGCGACAACTGCATTTGCTTTACTCAATACACTAGCCGTCATCTTTGGCGCACTATTAGCAAATCAGTTACCTGAGCCCATTATCTCTGGTATCGTAGCATTAATGTTTGCTATTTTTGGAATACAGTCTTTAAGAATTAAAGCTGAAGATGAAGATGAACCTCTCCCTAAAAAAAACGGTAGCCATTTATTTTTTACCACTTTTTTTCTCATTACTGTCGCTGAATTCGGCGATAAAACTCAATTAGCCGTAGTAGCTTTAAGTATCACAGCTGCTCCAATAGCTGTATGGTTAGGCTCAACAATAGCACTAGCAGGAACCTCAGCCTTAGGCATCGTCGCTGGTCGCAGTCTTTTAAAAAAGATACCTTTAGTATTGCTACATAAAATCAGCGGATCATTTTTTTTAATATTAGCAGCTATTGCCGCTTACCGAAGCGTTCAGTCTTTTATGCAATTAAACAATTAGTTACTGAACTTTTTTATCATTGCATCGAAATCTATCCTTTCAATAGTTAAATACCACAAGCTAATGAATACTAATATAGGCATTAGCCTACAGATTGACTGCTTATAAAAAAACTACACCAAGTTCTTTTTATGTTTTCGCTATTTAGCTAATCAAATACGTATAAATTTAGCTAAGACAGTAAAAATACATTTTCTAAATGTAAGTTTTGACTGATAATCAGCATCAAAATAACACTAAGCTTACTTTACCAATGAACTTTAACTTAAAACCTGTAATTTTGATCATAGACGACAGTCCTGACGTTATTAATCTAATATCAGGTCTACTTAAAAATAATTATAAAGTCAAAGCAGCAAATAATGGTGAGAAGGGTATTAAAGTTGCACAGAGTGACGATTCCATAGATCTCATCTTACTTGATATCATGATGCCTGGCATCTCTGGTTTCGATGTTTGTGAGCAATTAAAAGCTGATTCCAGCACATCCAATATCCCCATCATTTTTTTAACCTCTATGACTAATCTTGATGATGAGTTGCGCGGTTTAAAACTAGGTGCGGTGGATTATGTTACCAAACCCATCAGCCCCCCTGTATTATTGGCACGAATCGAAAATCATCTAAAGATCAAAGCAGCCAATGACTTTTTAAAAGACAAGAGTTCTTTTCTTGAGTCAGAAGTTACCAAACGCTCCAAAGAACTAGCTGCTATTCAGGATGTAACCATTCTTGCAATGGCTTCACTTGCAGAAACGCGTGATAACGAAACTGGCAATCATATTTTACGCACCAAATTTTATGTCAAAGAGTTGGCTGAATATTTAAAAACTCATCCACGCTTTAAAGATGCTCTTACCGATCACGCTATTAATATATTGTATAAATCCGCACCATTACATGATATTGGCAAAGTTGGCATACCAGACAGCATACTGTTAAAACCTGGACGCTTGACTCCAGAAGAATTTGAAGTGATGAAAACGCATACCATGCTTGGACGTGATGCTATTACCCAAGCTGAATCACATCTAGGTATGGAAGTTGATTTTTTGAAATTTGCTAAAGAAATTGCTTATAGCCATCAAGAAAAATGGGATGGTTCGGGTTATCCACAAGGCTTATCGGGAGACAATATTCCTATCTCTGCCAGACTCATGGCTCTAGCTGATGTTTATGATGCTCTCATCTCTCGACGTGTTTATAAGATAGGAATGACCCACGAACAAGCGATTCAAATCATCACTGAAGGTCGAGGAACGCATTTTGATCCTGACATAACAGATGCCTTTTTGGAAATAAACGAATGCTTTCGAGAAATCGCTCAACGTTTTCCGGATTAAAGAGAGAATATGACTGGGTAAACTGCCATGCGGCATGTATAAAAAGGTCTTTGAAAAGCTGGAATCACGCGAATAATTATAAAAAGTTTTAATAGTCTCTTAAATCAACTAACAACAAAAAGCCTTCCAAGGCTGTTGCCAAGGAAGACTTTATGATGCTTTACGTCTTAATCCCATAAAAGCTGACCGTCGCGAGTGCGTTTACGGTTAGCTTTAAGATTGCTGACTATGGTAGTAGCTGCAAACAGCGTTGATGAGATAATAAATTCACCTGATATAAAGCCTACCAAGGCGATAATAACTAATATTGCTATTGCAATATCTTTGCTGATGTCGGTCATAAGAAAATCCTCATTTAATTTACGTTAATGTTTTACTTTACTGCGAGTAAACTATATCGAAGTCTCTTATTGTTGACAATAGCACTATAGATTTATAGATTGTTTCTTATTTGAATACAAAAAACGATAGGGCTTTAAACACAACAAATTACCATTGTAATAAATCAAAGTTAGCTGCTTGATTAAAGCTAGTCACTAAAAGCATCGCTATCCACACAAGTTTCCTATCAACTTAAAAATCTCCTTAGAGGCGCAAGCAATCGAGACTGTGAAAGTATTATGATTTTAGCCTCCCCCCTTTTTAGCATAGGTATCTACACAAATAACTGTTAGCATTCCCACGCGCGAACGATAACATTGTGGTGAAGATCGTAGGGGCGTATTGCATACGCCCTTATAAAATAAGCTCTATAACATTGGACTTTCGATGTTGGGCGTATGCAATACGCCCCTACGGTGTTTTTTATCGTTTCCACGCCGATAAG
>Ga0194037_1001233_pt1 | contig 18776 bp, 12 predicted proteins | sample JunL306m_MetaG_FD_148653 | JGI IMG/M metagenome (GOLD analysis project Ga0194037, IMG submission 148653) | Anoxic zone freshwater microbial communities from boreal shield lake in IISD Experimental Lakes Area, Ontario, Canada - Jun2016-L304-6m | ecosystem: Environmental > Aquatic > Freshwater >...
GAAAAGCATAGCTGATCGCCTTGTCAGTATCAGTCAGCCACATGTTCGGGCATTGGTTCGAGGCAAAGCTGCAGCAAAGACCGAGTTCGGCATGAAACTTTCACTCAGTCTTGTTGATGGAGGGAGCACGGTTGAGAAGATGTCATGGTATAATGAAGGATGCGATCTGAGAACGAACATCGAACGCTATCATGAGCGTTATGGCTATTATCCTGAGTCGGTGCATGCTGATAAAATTTATTGGACAGTGGCCAACCGCCTATGGTGTAAGGAACAAGGAATCAGGCTGAGCGGTGTTCCTCTTGGCCTACCACCGAAAGAACCAGAACGCAACAGCAGAAGGAGCAGGCTGATTCGTGAAGATGAAGGAATCAGGAATGCCGTGGCGGGTAAATTCGGCCAAGGAAAACGACGGTTCGGATTGAAGCGGATCATGTCAAGGCTGGCCGAAAGCAGTAAGACCGTCGTGTCAGTTATCTTTCTGGTCATGAACCTTGAGCAGTTGCTCTTCGTTGGCAATATGGAACTGACAAGAGCGCCTGTTGCTTGGTGAATGCTTGTGAACGTTTTATTGCGTTATGCTACAGACACTACATCAACAGCAGTTGGAGTTTTTTTTTAATACCTCGCAGCTTGCTTACTGCGAGAATGCTTTATTATCACTTGTTCTCAAGTGCGTTTCAGAACTTCTTTATTTTTTTCGGTTGAAACTCAATTGCTTGGTTCATTCCTCTTTTACTTCCCCTTATTCTTTTTGCGGTAAGAGGGTGCTGAAGACATACCTAAATTCACTTTTGGCATGTCTTCAGCAGTTGTAGTTTTATTGATATATAACTGCTGGGCAACGCTGAATATGTTAAACATGAGATAATAAAGACCCAAACCAGCCGGCATATTATTGAAAAACAACAACATCATGGCAGGAAACATATAAGCCATAACTTTCATCTGTTCATTGCTCTGTGTAGTAGGTGTAATTTTTTGCTGCACAAAAACAGTTACTGCCATAAGAATCGGAAAAACAGCAATATGGCTTCCATACATCGGTATACTGAAACCAAAATCCATTATGGAATCAGGCACCGAAAGATCTTTTACCCAGAGAAAACCATGCTGACGAAGCTCAATTGACGAACGAAAAACATAAAACATGGCATAGAGAAGGGGCATCTGAAGAAGGACTGGAAGACATCCGCCGAGTGGATTGACACCTGCCTCCTTGTAAATTCTACCCAACTCACTTTGCAGTTTTGCAGGATTATCTTTGTACTTTTCCTGTAGCTCCTTGAGTGCCGGCTGAAGAGCAGACATTTTTTTCATTGACTTTGTGGAAGCCATTGAAAGAGGATAAGTGACAAGCTTTATCAAAAAAGCAAAAATGATAATAATAAGACCATAATTGCCAATAAAGGTATTCAACCAGCTAAATACCGGTACAATAATATATTCAGCAAAAGGCCTTGTCAGCCAGTCCCAACCAAAATCCATTATCTTTTCAAGATCAGCTTTCTGAGATTTTATAATATTGTAATCCAGCGGCCCGATATAGAGATTAAATCGATTATCAACAAAATCACCGGATGAAGGAATCCCCATTTTCAGAGCCGCAGTATAATTCTTGAACTCATTGCCCACAACTTTCTTACCGTCAAGATAAATCCCCTCCGTTCGTCCATGAGGAATAAGGGCGGCAATAAAATACTTGTTGCGAACAGCAACCCATTTAGCTTCTCCTGATTGCTCTTCGCGATAGGCTTGATTCTCTTTTGAAGCATCAAGCTTCACAAGGCTTCCTCCCAGGTATGCGCCAGCTATTGCGCTCTGAGATTCATCCTGGCGGTTTTTTTCTGAATAGCTTAAACCTCCGTCCCATTGCAGTTGATATTCATTACCAGCCAACTCACTTGAAAAGCCAGTCATTTTGACGTCATAACCGATATTATAGCTGTTTCCCGAAAAAACATAAGATATGTCAATAGCTTGTTTTGGCGTAATATCAAGGTGGTAGCGAACCGCATAGATCTCTTTTCCTGTAACCGTATGAAGTGTATCGAGTGTAACACTCCGAAAATAGAGATCACGGGTATCAATTCGCTTTCCCTCACGGGTAAGAAATAGTAGTGAAAGAGAACCAGCGTTGCTGTTGGTAACCAGATCAAACGTCTTATGATTACCATCTATATGCTTCTTAAGAATAAGAGACTTCAAAGTGGCACCTTTTGAAGACAGCGTTGCCCGAAAAAGATCGTTTTCAACCCTCAGCTGCCGCTCAGTCCCTGTAGCAGCTTCAGCAAAAGCACCAAAATTATCAACAGCTGGAAGTAATAAAGCTTTAGGCTGCTCAACCTGCTTTACTGATTGCTCTATTTTAGGGTCTACTGGTGACTTTAACAGTTTTTTCTCCGGCGACATAAACTGAAGCCAGACAATCATAATCAAGCCAATAAGCAGAAAACCCGTTATTGAATTTCTATCCATTACCACTCACATTTGTTATTACCAGAAAACTCTTTGTTATTCAAAGGCACAGGGTCAAACCCACCCTTTGAAAACGGATTGCACCGAAAAATACGCCATGCTGTTATCCATGCAGCATAAAAAAAATTATGCCGACGAAAAGCTTCTAATGCATAACTCGAACAGGTAGGATAATATCTACAGGAAGGTCCAAACAAGGGAGAAATGAACATTTGATAAAATTTTATCAACAAAATCGGTAACTTATTGACATACTTCCAGATAATCATTTTTTCATCTTTTATCTGGCAAAAATAAAACACCATTATGTCCCAACATTTTCAGAAAAGTCTAATACTCTTTATTAAAGTTCTCACGTCTTTCCTGAATGCCTCAAGATCCGGAAATTTTTTCCCCCGATCTACATAAAGAAAGGCAACACAGAGTACATTTGCTGCAGACCCATTAAACAAACTATCCTCATGACTTAATACCAAAGACTTCTCAAGCCGATAAGCCTCTCTCATCATTCTCTTTACCCTGTTCCTCTGAACAGCCGAATGAAGATTTTTTTTACTTACAGCAAATAAAATAAGCGGAATTCCCGGAAAGCGATGATTGTCCAACTGAAAATCAGCATATACCATTTTGAGAAAATCAGCTTTTACACTTTTTCCATTTCTGAAAAGCAGAGAAATTAATTGCTTCTGTCTTAAAATCTCATGCTTGCGCAGAGTGTGGACATGTCCCTTATTCAAAAGCTGGGAAAAAGAAATTTAATTCATTCTAACTACCGACAGACCCGCCGTTTACTGTCCTGCCGTACCCATCTCACAGCTAACTGAAAGCGAGTGGCGACCTTTAGCTCTTCTTGAAGAAAGAACTTTACGACCGTTTTTAGTTGACATCCTCTGCCTAAATCCATGCTTATTTCTTCTTTTTCTATTACGAGGCTGATAAGTTCTTTTCATCGTCTATAAACTCCATACTGGTTTTAAAATAATTCAAATTTTATGGCTTTAAATTTAACATAATGAACACTCAATAACAAATACTTCTATCAGCCAACAGTATAACTGTTCACTCATAAAATACTTATACTAACAAGCCATAAAATAATGTTGATAACTTGTGGAAAAACATAACCACTTGACTCAAATAACAGGTAAACAAGGGGCCTGAAAGAATGAAGATATGTGGACTACCTTTCGCTTAAATTCACTTAAAGTAAAGTGAAATAATAAAATACAATGTTGAAAACTTTTACAATCAAACTGTTCCAGGATAAAGAAATTTCCATAAAGGAAATTGTTTTTTATCCACTTAAAACACTAACTTGTAAACAGTAAATGTGGATAGCTTGAGCGGTAGCGCTACTTATCTCTTAAAATTCCCAAGTTTTATGCCCGAACCAACATCAAAGGTGCTCTCTGAATATCCGCAGACACAAAGCAAAAAAAGCATCTCAATAGAACAACAGGTATGGGGTGCGTGTCTTCAAGACATCAAAGAAAATATTAATGCTCTGGCATTTAAGACGTGGTTTTTCCCGATTAAACCTTTAAGTTTTTCTGGTAACGAACTTACTATTGAGGTTCCAAGTCAGTTTTTTTATGAATGGATAGAAGAAAACTATTCCTCTTTTTTAAAAAAAGCACTTAAAAATGTGATTGGCCCTGAAGCACGACTGATGTATTCAATCGTCATGGATAAATCACAAAGCCAGCATGTCACAATTGAGTTACCGCATCAGAATGCAATGGAGCTCAATTTCACCGCAACTAACCAAACTGTTTCAGGGTCTCAAGCAAAAGAAAAAGGAATTTATGATCGCAACTTAGCGCGGTTTGAAACACATCTGAACCCTAAGTACACATTTGATACACTGATTCGTGGTGATTGCAACTCCCTTGCTTTTGCGGCATCAAAATCTATATCTCAAAATCCGGGACAAAACGCATTTAATCCACTAGTGATATATGGCGGCGTAGGACTTGGAAAAACACATATGATGCAAGCTATAGGAAATAGTGTTCGTGAAAATCGATTTTCGGAAAAGGTGCTTTATGTTTCAAGCGAGAAATTTGCAATTGATTTTGTTAACGCTATACAGAATAGTAAAATACAAGAGTTCTCATCTTTCTATCGCTCGATTGATGTGCTTATCATTGACGATATTCAATTTTTTTCTGGTAAAGAAAAAACACAAGAAGAAATTTTTCATATTTTTAACACGCTTCACCAATCAAACAAGCAGATTATCCTATCAGCTGATAGGCCTATAAAGGAAATAAAAGGAATTGAAGATCGTCTGATTTCACGCTTCAACTGGGGTCTTTCAGCAGATATACAACCTCCTGATTATGAAACCAGAAAAGCAATTATACTCAGTAAACTTCATCAAAGCGGTGTTAACCTTGATGAAGCGGTAATTGAATTTATTGCAACCAATATAACTGAAAATGTCAGGGAACTTGAGGGGTGTATTGTAAAATTGCTTGCCGCACAATCTCTTGAAAACAGAGAAATCGATCTACACTTTACAAAATCAACTCTGAAAGATATTATAAGGTATACAACAAAAAGACTTACACTCGACACAATCGAAAAAGCTGTTTGTGCATACTTTTCGATTACATCAAATGATTTAAAAGGCAAATCCAAAAAGAAAGAAATAGCTTTAGGCAGGCAAATTTCAATGTATCTATCAAAAATTATGACTGACTCGTCATTAAAAACAATAGGGCTACATTTCGGAGGAAGAGATCATTCAACAGTGATACATGCCGTGAACACCATCAAAAACAGAGTTGAAGCCATAACGGAGGAACGCAGCAGAATAGAAGAGATAAAGAAAAGAATAGAGATCCTTTCCATGTAAACTCATAAATCTTAATAAGATGTTTACAATACGTTGATTACTGTAAAGCTATAAACAACAACAAGCATAATAAAAAAGCATCAACAAACCTCACACAATCATAGTTACGGTTTACTAGGTTGTTATCAACACAAAACATACTTTTAAAATTCCGGCAACTATCATGATTACAATTAAATAGAGTATACTTATTGAAAGTTATCCAGATATCAACACGCTTAACAACAACAAATTCATTATAAATATTTAAATAGTAAAAGTTGTAGCAAATGAAATTAACCTCCTCAATTCGACAACTGCAAGATGCAGTAAGCAAGGTTTCGCAAGCCATACCTGGTAAAACTATAGATCCTCGCTTTGAGAATGTGCATTTATCTCTTGAGCCGGGTTCTCTGACGCTGTTTGCTACCGATGGTGAACTTTCTATTACATCGAGAAGTGATGTGGACACCTCTGCTACAGGAAACATAGGGATCAAAGCTAGAACACTTCAGGATTTTCTTCGTAGTATGTACGATACATCAGTTACCTTTGTTATTGAACGCCAAGAAATCAGTGATCACGGAACCGTACTTATAACGACAGATAAAGGGAAATATAAAATACCTTGTCAGTTTGAAAGTAAGGCGGAAAAACATGAAAAAATTTACGATATATCTCTTGAACTTAATACTGTTGAATTTCAGGACTTGATACAAAAAACAATTTTTGCGTGTAGTGTTGACAGTATGAGACCGGCTATGATGGGAGTATTGTTTGAGCTTGAAGGTAACCTAATTACCGCAGTATCAACTGATGGACACCGTTTAGTAAGATGCAGAAAGAGTTCATCTGCAGATATACCTGAAAAGCAAAAAATTGTCGTTCCTGCAAGAGTGCTTTCTGTTCTTCAAAAACTTGCTCAACATGAAACAATTAGCATGAGTATTGACGTAGAACGAAGATTTGTACGTTTTCTTAGTGGAAATATTGTGCTTGATGCCGCTCTTATTGTAGAACCTTATCCCAATTATAACGCAGTTATTCCCGTTGAGCACGACAAGTATGTGCATATAGATCGTTCAATGATATATGATTCTGTAAAACGTGTTGGACGTTTTTCAAGCATTGGAGATGTGAAAATCTTGATTGGAGAGAATTTGCTTACAATATTGGCGGAAAACACGAATGAAGGTGAAGCAGCTCAGGAAGAATTGCCTTGTGTTTATACAGGCGATGCAATCACTATCGGATTTAACTCTCGTTTTATTGAGGCAGCATTGTCGCATCTTGATGATAATGACATACGCATCGAGCTGAAAAGTCCTACCACAGCTGTTATTTTTAAGTCACATAAGGATGAAGAAAATGATAATCTAATAATTCTCGTCATGCCAGTAAGAATAAATAATTGAAATGATGAGGTGGATGATTGCGACTTGAGCGTATTCAGTATGAGAATTTCAAGAATCATCATTTATCAACATTTGGTCCGTCCGAAGGTATTAATCTCATATACGGACCAAATGGATCTGGAAAAACTTCGATTCTTGAAGGGATACACTATTGTGCACTGACAAAAGGATTTCTCAGCCTTACAGACAGTGAGTGTACGTCATTTTTCACTGATTATTTTTTACTGCGCAGTAATTTTTATGATGCCTCTGGATATCATATTGATGTAAAAATAACTTATCAAAAACAACAAGACAAACAGATTTTCGTCAATAACAGTGAGATAAGGCCGTTTTCAAGTCATATAGGTAAAGTACCCTGTATTACGTTTTCTCCTCCGGAAATTTCTATTGTCACTGGATCGCCATGTGAACGAAGGCGTTTTATTGATAATGCTATTAGTCAGTTAGATAGAAGATATCTTGATGATTTACTCTCATATAGAAGGGTTCTTCAGCAGAGAAATGCCTTGCTTGCACAATTATATCAAAAGAATACCATTCCCAGTACCACCCTTGCTCTTTGGACTGAAACTCTATCAAGGCTTGCCGCATCCATTGTGTACGTCAGAATTCGGTTTATTGCTGATTTTTTTTACCAATTTCGGAATCTGTACCAACAATTATCCATTAACGAGGAACCTGTTCTCATCTATCGCTCTTCATTAGGTAAAATCAGTGAAGATATTTCTGTTGATCTGTTGTATAACCGTTTCTTAGAAAAATTCGAAGAAACAAAAAATCTTGAGATTTTACGTGCGCAGACAATGAGTGGGCCTCATAGAGATGATGTATTATTTTTGATTAATGGTAAGGAAATAAAAAAATACGGATCACAAGGACAATTAAGAACCTTTCTCATTGCTTTAAAGCTTTCCCAGCACCGTTGCTTTTATGAAGCAAATAGCGAAAAACCTATTTGCCTGTTAGATGATATTTTCAGTGAACTTGATGCATCCAGAACCGCTGAAATATTCAGTATACTCGAAACATGCGGCCAGGTAGTCATTACTTCAGTTGAAAAAAAAGATCAGACAAATGTAACCGTATTCTCTGTTGAATCACTGAAAAACAAGAAACTATAAGGGTGTCAAGAACAAAAAATCCAAAAAAAATTTCCATTGTTATTGGTGAAATGTGCAAGACTTTAGGATTTGTCGAAGCATATCAGCAATACAAGACAATCCAAATATGGAGTTCAGTAGTGGGCGAGACTATTTCAGAGGCAACTTCAATTGAACGATTTTCCAATGGACAACTATTTATTTGTGTAAAAAATCCAGTATGGCGTATGGAGCTCAACTTCAGAAAACAGGAAATTCTTACCAGACTCAACGCTGCACTTGAAAGTTCGATAGTGGAAGGAATTATATTTAAATAAAAAGGGACCACATTACTATGGTCCCATTAAATACATATCAGATTATCAGAGATTGCAACTAAGCTGGTACATTTCAATCATTTTATCAGCGTAAGCCTTACCGAAAGCAAAACACTTTTCAAATTCAGGCTCGTGAGGTTTGAATTTTACCATAATATTCTGCTCAAAAACCTTCAACTTTAGAAGTAAGAAATTGGTTTCTATCATTTTTACCGCTTCACCACTCCATCCATAGGAACCAAATGCAGCAGCCAGCTTCCCCTTATCACGTATAGGATTAACTGCAGAAAATAGCTGGTATATTTGTGGTAGTATATTCTGATTTAATGTTGGAGAGCCAACGATAATACCTGAACTATGCGCTATTTTTTCTTCGATTTTTAAAAAATCCATCGCCTCTATGTTACAGATATCAATTTTAAAGTCACACGACTGACGTAAACCATCAGCTATTTTTTGGGCTAATAATGTTGTATTCTCATACGCAGAAACATAAGCTATCAGAATATTTTTTTCATGGGGCAATGCAATAGCCGATGTTGCATATTTCAAAGACAGATCAACATATTTTTTCCAGTCAGATCTTAAAATCGGTCCATGTCCTGGACATATAATTTTGATGTTCAGAGGCGTTATTTTTTCAATAGCCTGAATCATATATTTACTGAACGGCCTTAAAATAGAATCAAAGTAATAGGTAAAAGCATCGTCAAAATCACCAACAAGGTCATCAAACATTTTTTCATTCGAAAAGTGTGAACCGAACGAGTCGCAGGTAAAAAGAATTTGATCTTCTTCAAGCCATGTGTAGATAGTATCAGGCCAGTGAAGATTTGGGGCATTAATGAAATGAAGTTTTTTATTGCCCAGATCCAGAGTATCGCCTGTTTTAACTACAAGAGATTTGAAGTCATGACCTGTCTGATCGCGAAGAAATTTTATAGCATTTCCGCTACCAACCACAGTTGCATTTGGTGCTACAGAGAGTAGGTTTCTGACGTTTCCGGAATGATCCGGTTCTGTATGGTCAACAATGATGTACTCAATCTCAGAAGGATCAGTAACTTGTTTTATTTTAGCAAGATATGGATCCCAGAATTTATCTTTTGTAGTTTCTATAACCGTTTTTTTATCAGCGTTAATAAAATAGGAGTTATACGTTGTACCATATTTTGTTTCCATTACAATATCAAAGGTAATAAGCCCGGGGTCAAGAACACCTATCCAGCTTACGTCATTTGTAATGGGAAGTATTGTTGTGTCTAACATATTAGATTTAATGATTTAACAGATTGAATTTAACAACTGGCTGTTCATGTGCTATAGGGAAGCAAACTCTACAGTTCATGAATTGAATATAAAACATACATACAATAAAAACTTCAATTATATACGTTTAAGAAGGGAACTCATCCCACAACTTATTAGTTTCGGTATACTGTATATCCCTTATAAGATCAATGCCGTCAGCAGAAAAAGGAAACAGAGTATCATCAGAAAAAATCATACTGTAATCTTGCGGCTTGAAAAACGGAAGAAATTTCTGACAATGCTCATCAAGGCGTTTCAGGTAAAAATGAGTGTTTTCGTCGGGAGTCTCTTTTTTCCATTCGGAAGAGAGTTTTCCTTTATCGTATGAAGAGGTACCAATTCCAGTACCCGATATATAAAAGGTTATGCGATCACCTTTTGTAATATTCATTCCCGTTTTTATCGCAATTTCATACGTGATGGATTTCGATCTTTTTCCTGATTTGACATCTTCCAGATAGTCCTCTATTCTGCTTTTCAGAGTTTCTGTTTTCGAGAATTCTGAAACATCCAGTTCATGTGCAAGAATTTTATTTCTATACTCAGTAAAAAGGTTGTGCAGGCCGATGATATCCTCATCCAAAAGCTTTTCAAATCCTCTACGCACAAAATCCCGGCCAAATTTTTCCCCGCTTCTGCTGGTTAATGACGATCCCTTAATTATTATTACATTATCGTAACCGAGAAGTGCATAGTTTTTTTTCATATAGGAAATCATTTTTTTGAATCTCCCATCAAAACCGATTTTGATACCGGTAGGCATCAGTGACGATACCTCGCTTACAAGTTTTTTTTCATCAGCTTCATTGTTAACATTGGTCGGGGGAACAAAAAGTATACCGTCAGTATCAACCTCAATAACTCTGCATCCTCTTGCCTCAAATTCACCGATCATTTTTTTTACAATACTTTGCCCTGTTGAAGTCACCTTATCAGCTTCAATAAAATCATTGAAAATTCCACCGTTGAAACCCAGATAACCGTACATCGCATTGATAAGAATTTTAAAAGAGTTCTGCATGGCATCAAAATTACCCGCTAACGACTTATTACCACCCGCCTTTTCGGCAAGCGATTTATCTTTTGCTTTGAATCTGAGCTCTTTCAGATCCTTGAGTACTCCTGTAAATACTTTCAGCTCATCACTTTTAGGGCAAATATCATACGCAAGCATGATAGAAGGGTAGAGAGACTCCACATCTGCATAGATAATTGGTCCTAAAATACCCTTAAGAAATATCTCAGTATATCCACCAGAATGCTGCTGACCTGAAGAAGGTTTTGGAATTGAGTGTTTCAGTCGCAGATATTCTCTCACAAAAAGAACTTCGATTTTAGCAGCTTGTCCTATGCGAGCAGTCATGGCATAGGAATAAGGCAGCATTTGTGACAGATAAAAATTACTTCCGGAAAGAAGTGATGATAGTGCCCTTGTTTCACGTACATCATCCAGTGCATAGGCAAGCAACTTTTCATGATTATTTTCCCAAAGTCCCGCTATCTCCTTATAATCAACATAGGTTCTATCTGGAGATGCAAAACCGAAATGTTTTGCCACCGCTTTAAGGCCATAACTTTGCAGTGATCGTTTTGAAACGTCATAACTTTGAACAAGAAATAGAGTATCAATCACATGCCTGCCAGGGAGGTCATAAAACGTATAATCAATGCTTCTTTCAGCAAATCGTATGCTTGCAGGGTAGGTTTTCGGTTTAAGACCATTTCTCCCTATTGTAAATGGTATCCCGTACTTTTCACATCTACACTGTAAATAAGGAAGATCAAAGTTAAAAATATTATGTCCCTCAATAACATCAGGATCCATCTTGTTAATTAATGCGATAAAATCGTTGAGAAGATCCTTTTCGCATCTATTTTTAGAATGAAGCACCGATTCCCAACCTCTGCTGTCAGATAATGAAATGATCATTACCTCATCTGCTCCGATTCCACTTCGTTTTATGGGATTGTAATTTGTTTCTATATCCAGCTGCATGCGATATAAATCATCAAAAACCATACCCTTGAAAAGGGTTTTTCCGCTTTGAAGAAAATATTGCGTAACAGCATCCCCTTTATTATATAGCAGAGCATTCCCTTCAAATGAACTCTTAACGGATGAAGAATCCGTATTGTCGCTATATCTTTTACTATTGATAAAATCAACAGCCTCTCTATAGTTTCTCCAGCTTTTGAAAATTGAGAGATATTGGTAATAATTTGACCCACTGAGCTTTAAAAGCCAGAATTTCTCGTTGTTTTCAAGTGAAAGCCCGTCAAGAAGGGAGCTGTCTGAAAGAAAAAAAAACGGAAAAAAAGTTTCGTCTCTAAAACTTAGAGAGCCGTTATTACGAAGAAAAATTCTGATTTTGGTATCAGAAAGCTGGTAAGCACCTACAATATTATTTTCTTTATCCTTGCCGAATAGCAGGTCATTATTTACGATATCGCCAATAATACTTTTCATTGATTATTATAAATGAATATCAGGCAAGAATAACTGTTAGATGTTTCACGTGAAAACACTGATCCCTGTTAACGGCCAAGGCGAATTGTCAGCACCGCAATATCTGATGGTGATACTCCTGGTATTCTTGATGCTACTCCGATGGTTTCTGGTTGATGTTTCTTCAGTTTTTCCTTCCCTTCGTTTGACAGACCTGATATAGTGTCATACTTGAAAAGAAGTGGTATTTTCAACGACTCCAGTCGAGAAATTTTTTCCGTCATCAGGATATCCCTTTTAAGATAGCCTTGATATTTCAAGTCTATAGTAACTTGCTCAAATATTGCTGAATCAAGAGTTATTACTTCAATGGCAGTTTTTAATATTGGCGAAGCATTAAGCAATATTTCAAGGGATATGCCGGGTCTTTTCAAAAGAGAGGAGGCATTATGACTGGTAGTGATAGCAGGATAACCGAGACTCAACAAAACAGTATTAATTTCATCTGGTTGTATTTTGCAAGAATCACAAAAAACTTTGATCATGTCGATCTTAGTTATTTTATCGCGGCAAGCACTATATATTTCATTACTGATTAGTCCTGCATGATATCCTAACTCTGTGAGGCGTATATCTGCATTATCATGGCGGAGCAACAGCCGGTGTTCCGCAGAAGATGTAAACATTCTGTAAGGTTCCAGAGTGTCCTTAGTGATAAGGTCATCTATAAGTACCCCGATATATGCATCTGACCGCTTTAAATACAGTGGCGGGCGATTACGTATTTTCAGTGATGCGTTTATTCCTGCCATCAAACCTTGTGCGGCAGCCTCCTCATAGCCTGATGTACCATTGATTTGACCTGCAAAATAAAGATTTTCCATCAACTTTGTCTCAAGTGTTCTGTTTAGCTGGTAAGGGAAAAAGTAATCATATTCTATAGCATAACCAGTTCTGATTATTTTTGCATTGCCTAAGCCTGGTATGGAGCGGAGACCCTGCTCTTGAATATCTTCAGGTAAAGATGTTGAAAAGCCGTTGACATACATTTCGTTTGTTTCCAGGCCCTCTGGTTCAAGAAATATATGGTGGCCCTCTTTATCGGGAAACCGAAAAATTTTATCCTCTATTGATGGGCAATACCTCGGTCCAATTCCCTGAACTTTTCCGGTAAACAGCGGAGACCGGTCAAACCCTTTTTTTAATATTTCATGAGTCTGTAACGTCGTTTTTGTGAGAAAGCAGTTTATCTGTTTGCGATTTCTTGCCGTTGTCGTTTTATAAGAAAACACTACAGGCGTATCATCCCCCTGCTGCCCTTCAACCTTAGAGTAGTCGACACTGCGGGAATCAATTCTTGGCGGTGTCCCTGTCTTCAGCCGTCCCCATTTAAAACCGTGTCCGAAAAGATTTTCAGTGAGTCCGCAAACCGGAGGCTCAGCAAGCGATCGCCCGCCGCCATAATGATTCATTCCTATATGAATTACCCCATTAAGAAATGTTCCGCAAGCTAAAATCGCTGCTTTTCCGTGAATGATGCGTCCAGAACAGAGCCTGACTCCCTTGAAAACCCCGACTCCATTTTCAACGCCAATGACAGTATCTTGAAGCAGGTCGATATTAGACTCCATTTCAATGACCCTTCTCATATACAGAGAGTACATGGTTTTGTCGGCCTGAGCTCTTGGCGAGTGCATTGCCGGGCCCTTGCTTTTGTTGAGCATCCTGAACTGTATTCCTGTGGCGTCAATTGCCTTAGCCATTTCACCCCCTAACGCATCGATCTCTCTCGTAATCTGCCCTTTCGCAATGCCACCTATAGCCGGATTGCAGGACATTCTCGCTATAGCACTCAGGTCCGTCGAAATGAGCAAGCACGAGCACCCCGTCCTTGCCGCTGAAAGAGCAGCTTCACACCCCGCATGACCCGCGCCAACTACTATAATATCATACATGTTTTGACAATTGTTCCACGTGAAACACTTTTTGATGTGTTTCGTTTGGTGATCTTCAAATAAAATCGGGAAGTGTATTATGTGCGTATTCCTCTCTTTGCTTAAATCGTATGCCGCCTATACTTTTCGCCTTCATGGCATATGTCTGGATTATTACTCGATGCAGAAGGATACTGTTGCTTGTAATCTTAACTTAATGGTAACGAAAACAATGAAAACAATGAAATAGTGGCCATTTCATTAACTCACCATATCATATTCCTTAAAAGGTTTATATAACCTATTATTCTATAATACAGTAAGTTACCATATTAATTCGTGCGTGCTTGAGGTAATAGTGTCGTTTAATCTGTTTTGTGGACTTGCCCTATTTTCAAAAAAGTATAAAAAGTTATAGTTGTCAATAAAAGGAGATGCAGCAAATGACCGAGAGGACTACCCGTAGGCAGTTCAGCAAGTAATTCGAGAGAGATATTGAAGAGGTCATGTTATACCCTCAAGAAAAAAACGTCAACTTGAGCGAGACATATGTAAAACAAGGGAGGATGCTGCTGTTATTAGTAAAGAGCCTTTGAAGCTCTGCTTAGAGGTTGCTTTATGTGGCACTATTCCTCAACTCTTGTAATAAACCGATACAATGTGCTGCACAAGAAATCTTCTTGTCTTGCAATACGGGGACTGTGCAGAGCTCCTGAACTTTATTCGCGGTTATTTTCCCATTAAAACCACACCTTTGTATATTAAACCTCTGGTTTTCCGGATAATAGATTAAGCTTGAATATCAGCAGTAACCGAAACTATCAATACAATTTCAATAAAAAAGAGAGCTGAAAGCATGAATAAAAAACAGTTCTCCGAACGCGATATTTGTTCCAAATTTATCACTCCGGCACTGGAACAGGCAGGTTGGAATACCGCTATTCAAGTCAGAGAAGAATTTCCTCTTACCAAGGGACGCATTATCGTGCGCGGCAAACTGTATGCACGGGCGAAGCATAAACGGGCTGATTATGTGCTTTTTTACAAGCCGAATATTCCCATTGCTGTTATTGAAGTAAAGTGCAACAACCACTCTCTTGGCGATGGTATGCAACAGGCATTAAGCTATGCTGAAATGCTGCAGGTGCCATTTGTATTCAGCTCGAACGGTGATGGTTTTTTATTCCATAACAAACTTGCACCTGACGGAGTCGTCGAGCGTGAATTGGCGCTCAACTTTTTCCCTTCCGCAGAAACGCTCTGGCAATGGTGGTCTGAAAGTCGCGGATTGACTGCCGAACAGAGCCGTCTTGTAACTCAGGATTTTTTCAGCGATGGCAGCAGCAAAACACCTCATTACTACCAACTCAACGCCATCAGCAAAACGGTTGAAGCAATAGCCAAGGGGCAGAACCGCATTCTGCTTGTTATGGCTACAGGTACAGGCAAAACGTTTACAGCGTTTCAAATCATCTGGCGTCTCTGGAAATCCAGAGCTAAAAAACGTATTCTTTTTCTGGCTGACCGTAATATTTTGGTCGATCAGACCATGACCAACGATTTCAAACCTTTTGGTCAGGCAATGACCAAAATTCAGAAACGGCAGGCAAACAAATCCTATGAAATATATCTCTCGCTCTACCAGGCTGTAACCGGTAACGAAGAAGAAAAAAACATCTATAAACAGTTCAGCCCCGACTTTTTCGATCTCATTGTCATCGACGAATGCCATCGGGGCAGCGCAGCTGAAGATTCTGCATGGCACGACATTCTGGAATATTTTTCTTCCGCCACCCAGATCGGCATGACTGCTACTCCCAAAGAGACTGTGGATGTCTCCAATATTGATTACTTTGGCGACCCCATATACACCTATTCACTCAAACAAGGTATTGATGACGGTTTTCTTGCCCCCTACAAGGTTGTGCGGATAGACTTCGACAAAGACCTTGCTGGTTTTCGCCCCGAAAAAGGAATGCTCGACAAGTATGGCAACGAAATAGAAGATCGGATTTTTAACCAGAAGGATTTCGACAAGAGTCTGGTTCTTGAACAGCGAACCCTTCTTGCTGCAAAAAAGATCAGTGAATTTCTCCGGCAAACCAACCGCTTCGATAAAACCATCGTCTTCTGCGAAAACATTGATCACGCCGAAAGGATGCGGCAGGCACTGGTAAACGAAAACAGCGATCTGGTTGCACAGAATGCCCGTTATGTCGTCCGCATTACTGGCGATAGCGACGAAGGCAAAGCTGAACTCGATAACTTTATTTTTCCTGAATCACGGTATCCCGTAATTGCCACAACCTCCAAATTGATGTCAACCGGCGTAGATGCCCAGACCTGCAAGCTCATTGTGCTCGATCAGACAATTCTGTCGATGACCGAGTTCAAACAGAGAATCGGCCGTGGCACCCGGATAAACGAAGAGTATGGCAAATACTATTTCACCATCATGGATTTCAAAAAAGCCACAGAGCTCTTTGCCGATCGGGATTTCGATGGTGATCCCGTGCAAATATATATTCCGAAGCACCCTGATGACTCACCGGTTCCGCCGGATATTCCTGAAAATGACCATTCCGGAGAAAAGACGCTCTATCCGGATTTTGATGATGAAAACCTTGACTGGTCTCATGTCGCTGATGCCGACAATCAAGATGAAGACCCGCGCATCCGCCGCTATGTTGTCAATAATGTTGAAGTAAACGTTGTTGCCGAACGGGTACAGTATTTCGATGCCAATGGCAAACTCATTACCGAATCGCTTAAAGATTACACGCGAAAAACAGTCTCAAGGGAGTTCGCTTCACTCGAAGAGTTCCTCAGCCGCTGGAACAATGCCGAAAAGAAACAGGTGATTATTGAAGCACTCTCCAATGAAGGAATATTTTTTGATGCCCTTGCCGAAGAGATCAACCGAGAGTACGATCCTTTTGATCTTATCTGCCACATCGCCTGGGACAAGCCGCCGCTTACCCGCAGGGAGCGGGCGGAGCAGGTTAAAAAACGCAACTATTTTACCAGATACGGAGCTCAGGCGCGGCGGGTACTCGAAGCACTTCTCGATAAATATGCCGACGAAGGCATTGTGCATATTGAAGCACCGCAGATACTCTCTATTGCTCCTTTCACCCGTTTCGGCACACCGGTAGAAATCATCCGTCTTTTCAATGGCTTTGAAAGCTACCAGCAAGCCGTTCATGAACTCGAACAAGCGCTTTACAGCGCATAACAGAAAACTACTATCATGCCGATAGGCACACTGATTAAAACCATACAGGACATCATGCGCAAGGATGTCGGCGTTGATGGCGATGCCCAGCGCATCAGCCAGATCGTCTGGCTGCTTTTTCTGAAAATATTCAACGACCGTGAAGAGGAGTGGAAGCTTACCATTGCCGGTTATAAAACCCCGGTTCAAAGCCGCTTCCGCTGGCAGAACTGGGCAAAAGATCCCGAAGGAATGACCGGAGAGGAGCTGATTGACTTTGTCAACAACGATCTTTTCCCCTCACTCAAGGAATTGGCTTATGATGCCGGGGTCTCTCCGCACGGCAGAGTAATCGGCTCAGTATTTGAAGACGCCTACAACTATATGAAGTCCGGCACACTGCTTCGTCAGGTCATCAACACCATTGAACAAGAGGTCGATTTCAACTCTTCCAGCGACCGCCACCTCTTTAACGACATCTACGAAAAAATTCTTGCCGACTTGCAGTCTGCCGGAAATGCAGGTGAATACTATACTCCGCGAGCTGTCACCCAGTTCATGGTAGAGGTGCTCAACCCGAAACTCGGTGATACGGTTCTTGACCCTGCCTGCGGCACCGGCGGCTTCCTCACCAATACCATTGAACACCTCAAGCAGCAGATACACAATGCTGATGACCTGAATACCATGCAGGAGAGCATTCACGGAGTAGAAAAGAAACCCCTGCCGCACATGCTTGCCCTGACCAACATGATGCTGCATGGAATCGATGTGCCGGCCAACATCAGGCACGACAACACTCTCAGCCGTCCGTTGAAAGACTATGGACCCAAAGACCGGGTGGACATTATTGTCACCAACCCCCCTTTCGGAGGAATGGAAGAGGACGGCATTGAAAACAACTTTCCCAAAAAGTACCAGACCCGCGAAACCGCAGACCTCTTTATGGCGCTGATCATGCACCTGCTCAAGCACAATACCGGCCGCGCCGCTGTGGTCCTGCCCGATGGTTTCCTGTTTGGTGAGGGAGTCAAAACCAATCTGAAGCGGGAACTGCTTGAAGAGTTCAATCTGCATACCATTGTCCGTCTGCCGAAAGGGGTGTTCAGTCCCTACACAAGCATTTCGACTAACATTCTCTTTTTCGAAAAAGGGGGGCCTACAGAGCAGGTCTGGTTTTTTGAGCATCCATACCCTGAAGGCTACAAGTCATACTCCCGCTCAAAACCGTTAACCATTCAGGAATTTGACCGCGAAAAAGAGTGGTGGAATGGCGCTGAGCGCAAAGGGCGCAAAGCTACCGAATACGCATGGACGGTGACGGCTGAGGAGATTGCCGCACGCAACTACAACCTCGACTGCAAAAATCCTCACAAAGTAGAGGTCAACCACCGCAACCCTGAAGAGCTGATGGAGGAGTATCTCGCCATTACCCGCAAGCTCGAAGCCGCTCAAGCGGCCTTGAAGCAAGCACTGATGCAGGCACTGGGAGGCAAATGAATGGAACAGCTTGAAAAATATTTCGATATCGCTTTTGCCGCACCGGAGGGAATCAAAAAACTGCGTCAACTGATTTTAACCCTTGCCATGCAGGGCAAACTGGTACCGCAAGATCCGAATGACCAGCCTGCCAGTGCACTGTTGCAGGAGATTGAGACCGAGAAAAGCAAGATGGTGAAGGCAGGAAAGTTCAGGGAATCAAAACCACTGCCGCAGGTC
>Ga0194037_1001234_pt1 | contig 18774 bp, 19 predicted proteins | sample JunL306m_MetaG_FD_148653 | JGI IMG/M metagenome (GOLD analysis project Ga0194037, IMG submission 148653) | Anoxic zone freshwater microbial communities from boreal shield lake in IISD Experimental Lakes Area, Ontario, Canada - Jun2016-L304-6m | ecosystem: Environmental > Aquatic > Freshwater >...
ATTATTGGATGAGTTAACGACCTTAGCGGCTGAAGTTGAAAATCATATCTCTAGCAATCACTTTCGCTTTGCTGCAGCTAGTGCTTATTATCAACTTGTTGAGCAGCGGGTTACGGATTTGCGAGAAGTGCGAATTCAAGGTATACAAACCATAGGTGAGTTTATTAAGCGTAGGCTTGAACCTGCCATTAATACCTGTGAATCGCTGTCTTACCGTTTCACTTTATTATCTGAGCGAGTAAGTAATGCCAGTCAGTTATTACGCACGCGAGTTGATATTATTATTGAGCGCCAAAATCAAAGCTTGTTAACCTCGATGGCTTTACGTGCAAAAATGCAACTGAGAATGCAACAAATGGTTGAAGGTATTTCAATGGTCGCTATTACTTATTATGCGGCCAGTCTAACCGGCAAAATAGCCGAGACTTTTAATGTGCTGGGCTGGAAGATAAAGCCTGAGCTCATAGAGGGACTATCCATACCATTTATTTTAATTATTATCGTAATTAGTTCTAAACGGATGCATAAGATTATTGCCAATACTACTGAGTAATCTGCTTATTAGTCTTTGGCGATAATAAAAGCTTAGATATGCCACTGAGCAATCATTTTATTACATTCTGCTCGCCATAAACAAAATTCGTTAGGATGACAATGATTGGATAAATGATTATTGAAGCAAGGCTCATGATGCATGATTATTTGAATGGCACGAATCAATTCATCTTTTTGTGTGAAGGTTTCTGAGCTTTCAATACCTAAGGATTTTGCTAAACGTCGCAGACCTTTAATGCTGATGCCACCATCTTCAGTACTAATAGTGAGGTAGCGCGTAATCAGCATGTTAAAAAAGTCATGTTCTGCAAAAAGCCAGTCATCTATTTCCTGTCCAGACTCAAATCCCCTATTCAGCGCTTTATAATAAGCGGCTTCGGAAATCCAGTGTAGTTGGAAAGTAGAATCTGAGGGCCTTTCAGCTGAACGAACTTTCATATCAGTTTCTCCATAATTTTTATTCGTAAATCCGATAATATTTATTGATGTAGGCGTTGACAGGTCATTAACTTAAAAGTGCCATTAAAAACTTAATATGATTATAGTTAAGAATTTAATTTAACTAAAAGCTGAATAGATATGTCCGGAAACTATTGTGTTTTTGTCCTTGTTTGCAAATCTTAGAATTGTTTCTTAGCATAATAACGGAGCAAAGTGCTAAGTTCTCTGCTTACTTTGCCTATTCATGTCATGATTACTTAATCAACCGTTACTTAATGTAACGGTTGATTAAGTTGAGCGTCAATTTTACTACTATATTAACGGGGAAAATAATTTCTGGCTATGGAATAACTTCAATGCTGTTTGACAGGCTTTATTTAACTTTCAATAATCTCAGGTGCTTTTCTCGTTTCACCTTTGCCTATTGTTAATAAATCCCAGACTAATAAGATAAATCCTGCAAAGGTTATGCCTCCAAAAAACAAGCGCCAAATCATAGCACTTTGAAATGATGGGTGATTTTGAGCAGTAAAATACCCGCCCCATGTTGAGCCTTCAACGGCTCTCTCAATAAATGATTGTTCGTAACCCGCTATCAATAGCGCAATCGTCATGCCGAGAACACCACCATTAAGTAAACCTAAAGCCCATTTCCAACGCCAAGCATTTTGACTAGCACCGCCCATCCAGACATCGCCACGCCAATGTTGTATGGCCAGATAAAAAAAGGCAATATTAATTGTCGCGTAAGCACCAAAAAAAGCTAAATGACCATGTGAGGCTGACCACTGTGTACCATGAGTAAACATGTTAATTTGTGGCAGGGTGTGCATAAAGCCCCAAACACCTGCGCCAAAAAAGTTGCCAAAAGCTTGGGCGATGATCCAGGCTAATGCAGGGTGATTACCGTTCTTAAAGGCGTGGGCACCTGAGTCGTAAACCGCATGCACCACCATAGCAACTAATGGAATGGGTTCAAGGGCAGAGAAAAAACCACCGATAGTTAACCAGTATTCTGGTGTACCTATCCAAAAGTAATGATGTCCCAAACCTAAAATACCCGAACCAAACATCAAAGCAACTTCAATATATAGCCAAGTTTGTATAATTTTACGTCTGACACCCAGTAGCTTTATTAGTGACCAAGCCATAATGACGCCGACCAGTACTTCCCAAGTAGCTTCAACCCATAAATGAATCACCCACCACCACCAGTATTGCTCGTGGGTAATATTGGTCATATAAAACATGCCTGCGACATATAAGCCTGCCAATGCCACCAAATCCAGCGTTAATACCCCAGCAATGCCAGACCATTTACCTTTACTAAAGGTAGCCACTACGTTATAGAAAAATATTAGCATGACCACCACAATACCGATGTCAGCCCAACGTGGCGCTTCTATATATTCACGACCTTCATTAATAAACCAAAGACTGGAATCCTTGCCGGGACCAATTTGGACTAATAAATAAACAAGCACCACTACGGTGACAGCGCTAGTGAGTACCCAAAAGGCAATATTACCCAGTTTTAGGCCGACAATTTCAGTACCACTCTCATCTTCAAGAAACCAGTAAACACAGCCTATAAAGCCATATAGCATCCATATGATCATGGCATTAATATGTATCATGCGATTAACACTAAAATCTAGAATTTCGTATAGAAAGCTCGGATAGATGAATTGAGTCGCAGCTAATAGTCCAAAAAGTATTTGCGCGAAGAACAAAATAACAGCAACGGTAAAGTATTTAACGGCCAATTGCTGCCCATCACTCAAATGACTGCTATCTAATTGCACCCATGTTTTGAAATTATTCCGATAAACAAGTGATTTCTCACATAATGCGTTGGTATTTTCCATGACTTTATTTAATCCACTTGTATTCATGCTTATTCCTCGGCATTAATGGTTTTAAAGTTATAAGGGAAGCCATTAGTATCAATACTCGACATCCACTTTAGAAAGGCAATAATACCTTTAGCTTCCTGTTCGGTAATCTTCAGATTTGGCATTTTTCTATTACTGCCAAAAGTACGGGCGTTTTTTTCAGGATCCATTAAGAATTTAACCATCATGTCTTCGCGCATTTCTTTGGAAATCCAGCCTTTATCTAACCATGCCTTGGTTAAGTCAGGTGCATAATAAGCACCGTTACCTAATAAGGTATGACAATTCATACAGTTTTTTGCTTGCGTTGTTTTTTTACCTAAATCGACTAATTGTCGAGCTTCTTCTTCGCTATATTCTTTGCCGAATAAAAGTTCATTATCACCAATAACCGGCATGAATTTATGTAATGCTTTGTTATATTGATAATCAATTTTTTTGTTAATCACATTGTAAGCAGGAACTCGTTCACTGCCTGCGCTGGTTTTACTTAATGAATCCATAGTTAATACCACTAAAATCAAAAATGATCCTGCAGTGACCCAGATTGCCATTTTTTTCCAGAATGATTCTGAAGCCCATAAGGGTATTTCATTCATCGTTTTTCCTCAGTTATTGGGGTTGAATCGTCAGTATGTGTTTTAACACATAGATGCCAGATGCCTATCGGTGCAAAAAAATAACCAATCACCATCACTAAGGAAATGATCAGCCAATAGCCTTGAAACTGTGCCGCCCGTGTTAATTCGGCCACTGACAGTATCAGCGCGGCATAAGAAATATAAGCAGCAATTTTAATGCTGATTACAGGATTCACTTTAGACCAGGCAAACAGTAATGCGTAACTTGCACCTGCCAGTATGATTAAAGCGGATGAAAAAAATGTAATAAAAAAATCTTCTAAAGCAACAGGTTCAATCATAAGTAGTTAATCTGAATGTTTATTATTAAAAAAATACAGCTTCAGTCTGCTTGCTGATAAAGTTTAGGATATTCTTTATTTTCAAAAATCAGATCCTCAATTACTCGTTCCATATTCAATAGCAATAAGGTGTTATGTATTAAGTAACACTTCACTTAAGAGAGTGCCGTCTAATTCTTTTAAAAATTGTTCATTAGCACGACCAAGTAATGAGGTTAGCTTACAACGCCCTTGTATGGGACATACGCCTTGTTTTTTCGGATTGAAGCATTCGACGATATGAAAATTTGCTTCCATTTGTCTAACCACTTCCCCGACACGAATTTGGTCAGCCGACTTAGATAAATATAAACCACCATTTTTGCCTCGGACAGATTGAATAAAGCCCTTTAGACCAAGGCTATGAACCACTTTAACCAAATGGTTGCGGGATATATTAAAAAAAGTAGATAGCTCGGTAATCGTTACGCGTTGATCTGGATGCATCGCCAAATAAATTAAAACTCTTAAAGAATAGTCGGTGTGTAGGGTCAGTTGCATAATTTTCAATTATAAAATGTATTTGACATGCATTTTATAGGAATTTAGAATATATCAAAGCTGTATTTTAAATGCATCTTAAATCCACTTAATGTGGTGATTCAATAGTCTTCTAAAACATCGAGAAAAACATGACTGAAACAACTACGCTTTACGAACAACTGGGTGGCGAAGCCGCTGTTAATGCAGCTGTTGATATTTTTTATCGAAAAGTGTTATCTGATCATCGAATTAATCGATTTTTTGATGACGTTGATATGGCTAAACAGGCGGCAAAACAAAAAGCTTTTTTAACGATGGCATTTGGTGGCCCACATAACTATACCGGTGAAGACATGCGTAAAGGCCATGCTCATTTAGTTAAATTAGGTTTAGATGACAGTCATTTTGATGCAGTTATAGAAAATCTGGGCGCAACGCTGGTTGAACTTAATGTTCCTCAAGCACTTATTGCACAAGTGGCTGCTATCGGTGAAAGCACTCGCAACGATGTATTGGGACGCTAACTAAAGGTTGTGGGAATGTCGTTAAAAACAATTAAGTTAAATGATCGTGAAATAGCCTGTCAGGAAGATGATTCGGTTCTAGATGCGCTATTACGTGAAAATATTGACATTCCCAACAATTGTAGGAGAGGTGTTTGTCAAAGCTGTATGATTCGTAGCTTAGATAATGCACCACCTGCGGCTTCACAAAAGGGACTATCAGATGTTTTGCAGCATCAAAATTATTTTCTAGCGTGTTTATGTTATCCCGAACAGGACATGACTATCAGCTTAAATACGCCAAAGGATTTTTTTACAGAAACAACGGTTATTGATAAAAAGCTCTTAAATTCTGACATGCTATTATTAACCCTGAAGTGCAGTACACCTTTGGATTATTATGCAGGACAGTTTGTTAATTTAAAACGTCATGACGGTTTACAACGCAGTTATTCAATTGCAAACAATCATTTATTAAATGCTGATAGCCTAACATTCCATATTCGAAAACTTAAGGATGGGCTATTTAGTGAGTGGGCTTATCAGGAACTTGCGGTAGGCGATACTCTTGATATCTCAGGTCCACAAGGACTTTGTTATTATCTGCCTAACCAACTCGATCAAAATCTAATGCTAATAGGTACGGGCAGTGGTCTTGCTCCGTTGCTCGGCATTATCAGTGAAGCACTGCATCAAGGTCACCGAGGTGATATCCATTTATTTCATGGTAGTCGAGAAATAGAGGGGCTCTATTTGATAGAAGAAATACAGCAACTAACTCAGCAATATCAAAATTTTAATTATACTCCATGCATATCTAGTGGAACTTTAGCTAACGGTTATGCTAAAGGACGAGCTCATGATGTGGCGATGTCCACTATACCTAGTTTAAAGGACTGGCGCATTTATTTATGTGGCCATCCTGATATGGTTCATCAAGCGAAAAGACAGGCTTTTTTAAAAGGGGCGGCGATTCAAAATATTTATGCTGATGCCTTTCATGTAGGAGCAGCCTCAGCACAGTAACTCGCGGTGTTTATTAAGCCGAGCTAATTGATGGTAATGATGACCTTTTTTAACAGCTTCACAACAGCATCTAATCAGTTAACCTTTATTCAAAAAGGCTATGCCGCAGTGGCATGTCTAATGGCTATTTTTTTGACAGGGACAGTTACTCAACTATACGCCCCTGAAAACACTGGAATTTTATTGGCCTCAATGGGTGCTTCAGCGGTGCTTTTATTTGCTGCGCCTAGTAGTACTATGGCGAAACCATGGCCTTTTGCTGCCGGTCAGATGATATCAGCATTAGTCGGTATTTATGTCGCACATTATGAAGCTGATTTTGTAAGGGCGTCTGCTTTAGCGGTAGGGCTTTCAGTGTTGTTGATGCTGTTGCTACGGTGCTTGCATCCTCCAGGCGCTGCGACTGCATTAGCCTCCATACATAATACCGTAAATGTTGATCTACCCGATTTTAGCTTTTTGTTGATGCCAGTTGGCGTTAACGTGGTCATCATGTTGATAATCACACTTTTGGTAAATCGTCTGATTTTACCGTGTCTTCAGTTTGCAAAAACACCGATCCCTGCACATTTAACTAATCAAAATGATCAACAAGGTCATTTGCTGGGTATTAATACAGGCGATATTGAACAAGTCATCCAGCGCTTTGATAAGTTTTTGGATATTGACCTAGATGATTTATGTCAGCTTTTAACACAGTTACAGTTACTGTTATTTCATAAAAACACTGATATAAAAACATGTGGCGATATTATGCAGCGCAATATTATCACCGTCGAATATGCCACTGAAGTTGAGTGGGCATGGACTCTGATGCATGAACATCATTTGAAGGTGTTGCCGGTGTTAGATAAATCAAAACGGGTCATTGGGATTGTTACCCATTATGATTTTTTAAAGCATGTTCAATTGACGCCTTATCAAAGTTTTCAGGAAAAATGGTTGTGGTTTATTAAGCCCAGCTTAGATATAACCACGCAAAAGCCCGAAGTCATGGGTCATATTATGACTAGAAAAGTTAAGACGCTATCTACTGATGCGCATATAGCCGAGTTGGTGCCGCTGGTGGTTAATGAAGGTCACCACCATGTCCCTATAGTCGATGATGAAGAGCGGTTTGTTGGTTTAGTCTTTCAAAGCAATCTGCTCACGGCGCTATTTAATCAACAGGTCTTCGTTGATAGTACTAAGAGCATTCCAGAGCAAGGTTCTGTTATAGAGTGACCTAGTTCATCATCCTATTATGTCCTTTCGGCAGACAGCGCGTAGTTGGAATGAATTGAAGTCCATAGCCAATATAGGCTGATTTAAGTTTGTTATGAAGAAAAAATACTGTTCTGGACTTTACGCTGATAGCTGATTATGATGACTGCTGAAATATTTTCAAATAACTATCAATCAGTTACTCATTAAAAAGGTGATTCCTATGTTAGAAGTTCAGCAGTTAGCTCCGCAGTTTAGTGTAAAAGACCAACGTAATCAGTTGGTTAATTTATCGGACTTTAGCAACAAGAAAAATGTCGTCTTATATTTTTATCCTAAAGACGATACCCCTGGCTGCACCATAGAAGCTAATGACTTTACTCGACTGGCCGAAGAATTTAACCAATACGATACCGTCGTGATCGGCGTCAGCAAAGATTCTTGTGAAAGCCATGTTGATTTCATTAACAAATATGCACTCAAAGTGATGTTGCTAGCCGATACTGAGGGCGAACTTTGTGAGAGCTATGATGTTTGGCGAGAAAAAGACAGAAATGGTGTTAAGAGTATGGCCATTTTACGATCAACTTTCATTATTGATAAACAAGGCGTTTTGACTGAGGTCGCTTATGGCGTCAATCATGAAGGCCATGCCGAAGAAATCTTAGAAAAAGTTAAACAGCTATAAAACCAACTTGAGGAGTTTGACATGATACCCGAACAGTCATTAAATCTAAGTGGTAAAGTAGCCCTGATTAGCGGAGCGGGTGTCGGCATAGGTCGCGCTGTGGCACTGGCTTTAGGCAAAGCCGGCGCAACCATTGGTTTGCATTATTATTCTAGTGCAGACAGCGCGCACCAATTCCTTGAAGAATTAACGGCTTTAGATATTAAAGCCGTGCTTTTACCTGCTGACTTAACCAAAGAAAGCGCAGCTAACGCTATGGTTGATCAGTTAGTCGAGGCTACAGGTCGCTTGGATATCGTCGTTAATAATAGTGGCGGCTTAGTTAAACGCGCAAAGATCGAAGATTGCACCTTAGAAAACTGGAATAAATCCTTAGATATTAATTTGACCAGTGCTTTTTTAGTGACTAAACGTGCGATTCCTCATTTACGTGCCAGCGGCAGTGGACGTATCGTTAATATATTGTCACTCTCTGTGCAAACGGGTGGCGCAAATGGTGGTGGCGCTTATGCGGCTGCAAAAGGTGGTTTGATGGTCTTTACCCATACTTTAGCTAAAGAACTAGCCCCTTATGTGCGCACTAATTCGGTAATGCCTGGCACAGTAGAAACTCAGCATCATGAGATTCATTCCACCGAAGAAATGATGGAAAACTACCGTAAGCAAACACCGTTGGGTCGTAATACCTATGCTGAAGAAGTCGCCAGCAGTGTACATTTTTTAGTCAGCGATATGGCCTCTCATATTAATGGTGCCATGATTGATATTAGTGGCGGACGATTTTTGCGTTAGGATAATTTATTTGTATCTCATCGTTCCTACGCTGTGCGTCATTGCCCACAGTTAAGAATAGGTTGTAGCGTGCTGATAGTTGTAGGGGCGTATTGCATACGCCCTTATAAAACAGAACTTTCGATATGTGTAGATAGTTATGTTTGAAGAGAGGGCGGGTACTAATTCTTAGAAATTTTATGGTTTGTAAGTTACCACAAGCGCATCAAGACTTTTGGCTTTAGGGAACTTTTCGCTAGTCGGTGTACAATAGCCCTTTTAAAAACTAGCTGGCATAACACATGACAACTTATCCAAATAGAACCTGTTCAATTGAACGTTTAGTGACACATCCCAAATTAGTCGCTGCTGCAAAAGCCGGCACAAAAACTCAACAGCGCCGCGATGGTATTTATGGTTTTCCTGGTGAAGTATTTGACCTAGACGGTATCGCTTTTGAAGTGACTAGCTTAGAGCGTCAAAGTTTAGGTGAAATGACTGATGAGCATGCACAAGCAGAAGGCTATCCTAATCTTGAAATGTATAAAGATATTATCTTAAGAATGCACGCCGGAATGGAATGGAAGGCAGAAAGTTTAGTCTGGGTGCATAGCTTTAAAATCAAAGAGGCGTAACTCAACTGCGTTGCCTCTAAACCTAGATTGTGATAGTTTATGACCGTAGTAGTATCCCCCCACCATTTAATAATATGAGATTAATTTAATGTTTGATCCTAAGTCTATCGATGACATTGCCAGCCGTTTAGCGGGTGTCATTCCTCCCGGTTTAAATAACTTAAAAGAAGATTTGGAAAAAACTTTCCGAGCAGTATTACAAGGCACTTTGGCCAAGTTAGATTTGGTGACGCGTGAAGAATTTGAAGTGCAAAAGCTGGTTTTAGCTAAAACACGCTCAAACTTAGAAAACTTAGAAAAGCGCGTTGCCGAAATTGAACAGTCTGTTTTGGATAAAGCCGATTTATAATTACCAATACGGCCGGCTTAGGTTATGGGCTTAGCCGTTATATATAGTCGAGGTCGTTCCGGCATCAATGCTCCACTGGTAACAGTTGAGGTACATGTCGCGAATGGCTTGCCGGCACTTAATATTGTAGGTTTGCCGGAGACAGCGGTAAAAGAAAGCAAAGATAGAGTTCGCGGTGCAATATTAAATTCTCGTTTTGAATTTCCTGCCCAACGTATAACCGTCAATCTAGCTCCTGCCGATTTACCTAAAGAAGGTGGGCGCTTTGATCTGGCCATTGCTTTAGGTGTCTTAGCCGCCTCTGGTCAAATACCGATGGTTAATCTTGATCAATATGAGTGTGTTGGTGAGTTGTCTTTGGGGGGTGAATTACGAGCTATCAATGGCGTGCTGCCTATTGCTATTCAAGCTAGAAACCAACAAAGAAAATTAATACTACCCAAAGAAAATACGGCGGAAGCTGCTTTAGTTAAAGGTATTGAGATCATACCTGCTAGCCATTTATTAGAAGTCTGTGCTCATCTGAGTGGGCAAACGCTTATTCATAGTGTTTTTCAACAGCCTGAGGCAACTGAGATTGTCAGTAAGATTGACTTTTCTGATGTGCATGGCCAGTACCATGTTAAAAGAGCTTTTGAAATTGCTGCTGCCGGTGCGCACAATGTCCTTATGCTAGGTCCACCCGGGACGGGTAAGTCCATGCTAGCGGCAAGATTACCTACCATCCTACCGTTTTTAACTGAAGAGCAAGCTCAAGAGAGTGCTGCTATCGCCTCAATCAGTAATCAAGGACTTAATGTCGCTAATTGGTTAAAGCCTCCTTTTCGAGCACCGCATCATACTGCATCTGCAGCAGCTATGGTCGGAGGTGGAAGTAATCCTAGGCCAGGTGAAATATCATTGGCTCATAATGGCGCTTTATTTCTGGATGAATTGCCTGAGTTTGATAGGAAAGTATTGGAAGTCTTACGTGAGCCCTTAGAAACGGGGCATATCACTATTTCTCGTGCTGCTAGGCAAGTTGATTTTCCAGCAAGATTCCAATTGATTGCTGCGATGAACCCATGTCCCTGTGGCTATTTAGGTGATCCTTCAGGTCGTTGTCACTGTAGCTCTGAGCAGGTGCAACGCTATCGCGCAAGAGTTTCGGGGCCGTTATTAGATCGCATAGATATGCACTTGGAAGTGCCTAGGATTTCTCATGAAGTGTTGCGTAAAGGTGTTGCTGGTGGCGAAGAAAGCAGTGCAACTATAAGAGCGAGAGTGATTGCCGCGCGAAATATTGCCCTAGTGCGTAGTGGTAAAGCAAATTCTGCTCTTAGTGCAAAAGAAGTGAAGCAGTTGTGTAGTTTATCTGAGCAAAGCCACCTGCTTTTAGAGCAAGCTATGGAAAAATTCGGTTTATCACATCGGGCATATCATCGTATTTTAAAAGTTGCACTGACTATTGCAGATTTAGCGGGCTCTGAGCATATCGACATCAAGCATTTGAGTGAAGCGATTAGTTATCGCAAGTTAGATCGACATCAATAGTGGCTTGTTGGATGTTAGCGATTGTAGGGGCGAATTTATTCGCCCAGTAATCCTAATTCTTTATCATCGCTAGTTACGTGTAGGTCGGCTCAGCGATAGCGTAACCCGACAAAATCGTGGTGTGTCGGGTTACGGCTAACGCCTAACCCGACCTACTTAAATTTACTTTACTTTGACTAATTCTTTATCATCGCTAGAAAAGCGGCAGATACCAGCAGCAAAATTGTCGCAATCTTTTGATTGTTCAATTTTTGCGCCATCAGCAGTCAAATGAATCTTTAATTCGCAATAAGTTGCTTCGCCTGGAGAGTGCTTTTTTAGGACTAACTCAGTTGCAGAGATTGCTTTTGCTTCACCAAAAACTTCACCAGAACAGGCTTTGCTGCCAGCTTCATTGGCATTAGGTTCAAAGTTGACGTCTGCACTAACATGAGTTTCATTATTTAGGTTAGTGACTTTTAAATGTTGAACATGATTGCCGTCACGTAAAACATAATGATCAGTCGTAGCGAAAGCGCTGCCAGTAACTAGCAACGTAGCAATTAGAAACAGATTTTTTTTCATGATTTTGTTCCTTTTATATAAGGGTTTGGGTGATGTGTAAAAGTGTCTCAAGCATTTTACCTTATTGCAGGCTGTTACTAAAAGGCTATAAAAATCTATACTCAAATACCTCTCAAAATGCATTGCTAATAGTCAATCTAAAGAAATTGCTAAAAATCCTTAATAAACAGCCTGATAAGATTTAGTTATCCTAGCCTAAGTATAACTACGAATAGATTTATCAGCTTATTATTGTTTATATAGACACCGCTCCCGTAGCGTTTATCTTTGTATTTATGTTTGTTTGGCTTGGCTTGCCTATTTACAAAGGTTGCACTATGGGAGTCCTTACATGGTTTTAATCCCGCATAAAAATCTATCAAGCAGAATAGCAGTGGTTTCTGACTGGTGACATCCACAACATCAATAACTCAAATGATAGGCAACGAAGATGGAAAAATTAGCGAATGATAAATTACGCACATTAAAGCTACTGACAGCCGCTATTTACTTGTGTCAGGCTTTAACCTTTATGCTCGCTGGATTACCCTTGCTGGTGGCAGTAGCGCTAAACTTCATTAAGCGCAATGAGGTGCAAGGAACCTGGTTAGAATCACATTTCAACTGGCAAATAAAAACCACTTGGATAACCTTGGCAGGATTTGCAATATCGGGACTGACTTTTGGTATGGGGTTTGGAATATTTGTGCTGATTTCTGTCGTTGTTTGGTTAGTTTATAGAATCACTGTCGGTTGGTATGCCTTGAATGATGATAAGCCGATTGATAATCAAATGTCGTAATTGACTCTCTGTCCACATTTATCCTCAAATTAAACGCATTAAGCATGTAGGTCGGGTTATAGCAATAGCGTAACCCGACATTTCGTAGGTCATTATGTCTGGTTACGCTATCGCTAATCCGACCTACAAAAACTCATAAAACGGATTTATACGCACAGTTATGTCGCCTTTGCTTGCCTTTACTTCACCTATTTGCTAAATTAAAACCCATAACATTATGAATATAGTTCCATTGCAGATTTAATCTGAAAAATAAGCAATTTGCTTTTTGTTTAGCGTTAAATTCAACGATTATAATTATAAAAAAAATGCAAAAGCTTATCCCAATACCAGCCTGTTATTTTCAAGTGGTGTTGATGCACATTATTCTTAGTCGGGTGGTATTGTAGAAATGGCTCAAAAGAGTTTTAATTTAATTTTTGAAACTGATACTGCTGGTTTTATCACGGTTGATAACTTGGCCTTACGTCAGGTGACAGGTTTTAAATCAGAGGAGCTGACGGGTCAATCTTATCAGTTATTGTTACATCCCTGCATGCCTAAAGAGGTGCTCTTAGATTTGCAGAAAACAGTTAATACAGGTGCGCAATGGACCGGCGTCATAAAACTTAATTGCCAAAATAAAGACTTTTATTGGGAGAACTTTACTGTTACCCCTATTTATAAAGGCTCAAACAAAATCATTGGTTTTCGGTATAGTGGTCAAAGAGCAAGTGATGAAGAACTCAAGGCTGCTCAAGAATTCTACAATGATATCAACTCAGGAAAGCAGCATTTAATCAGCACTCTATCATCACGGGAGAAATCTGCAGGTCTGTTAGGACGATTTTCTTTAACTCAGAAAATAGTTGCGCCTTTCTTAGTGATGTTTTTTGGGCAAGCGATTGCCATAGCAAACTTGCTGATGAAAGCAGATTATCTTTACGCTATCTTAGCTTTTGGATTTAGTACCATTATTGGTTTAGCACTATTAATTTGGATAGTCACTGATACCAAATCGGTGATTGCTGATTTTTTAAAGGGTTTAAGAGCCTTTGATCGAGGCAATTTCTCTGCCAGAATAAATTATTTTGGTAATAATGAGTTTGGTTTAATGGCTAGGTTATTCAACCGTAGCGTTAACTTAGTTGATTCATCCTTAAATGACATTAATCAATCAATTAGTGCATTAGGTGCTGGCGACTTTGGTTATCGAATTGAATTAACCATGGAAAAAGATTTTGAGTCTACAAAAAGCAGTGTAAATGCCACCTATGCTAGGCTTGAATCTATCTTATATTTACTAAAACAACACATTAAAGCCTTAAGTACCGGAGACTTATTCGACGTTGATGATGATCACGCGACCGGGGAATATAAAATACTTTTTGATTACATTAACCAGATACAGGAAAAGCAACATAATAGACTAGTTGAAATGATTGCTTGCGTTAATGCCGCTGGTCAAGGTGATTTTAGTATGCGTATGACAGAGAATACTAACCCGTCTTCAAATACTTTGTTAGAACAGCAAATTAATCGTTTATTTAATGCAGTTGAAGGGAACTTAACTGATATTAGTCGAATTGTTGATGAATTAGCGCTAGGTAAATTAAGCGAGGAGATTACTACCAACTACCCAGGTATTTTTGGTAAAACTGCCCAAGGTATTAATCATCTGCGACAAACACTTATTGATATGATTAATGTCATGACTGATTCGGTGAATGTTATACACAAGGCTTCTTTACAAATAAGCAATGACAACATTGATTTTGCTCAGCGCACTGAATTACAGTCAGTTAACTTGCAAAAAAATACAAGAAGTATGCATGTTTTATCGGCAAAAGTTAAAGAAACTGCCGATATTGCAAAAATTGCCAATGAATTAATCGTTAAAACCTCTGATACCGCTATTCAAGGCGGTAAAGCCGTTCATGAAGTGGTTAGCACTATGAATGCGATTAATGAAAGTGCCATAAAGGTCTCTAATATCATCAGTTTGATTGATGAAATTGCCTTCCAAACAAACATATTAGCGTTAAATGCAGCCGTTGAGGCCGCAAGAGCCGGCTCTCAAGGCAGTGGCTTTGCAGTCGTAGCCAATGAGGTACGCACTCTAGCCCAACGCTCAGCTAATGCAGCAAAAGAAATTAAAGCTCTGATAGGGGTTTCAGCTGCCAATGTAGAAAAAGGTAATCAATGTGTTAATGATGCAGGTACAACTATTAATAATGTTGTCAGCTCTGTCGCTCAAGTAACAGAATTAATGGCAAAAATATCCTTGGCATCTGCTGAACAAGGTTTAGGCATTGATCAGGTCAGTGATCTCATTACACAAATTGATACCATCACAAAAATGAATGATGCCCTCGCATTGGAATCAATAGATTCTGCCTCTGTTTTGGAAAAGCAATCACGCGTTTTGGCTGAGATGCTCAGTAATTATTTTTCAAGCTCAGAGCAACAGTCTGTGACGCATCATAAGCAGTCAGAAATTCGGCATGATCATTCAGAAGATGAGAGTATTAGCACAAAGTTTGAATTGTTTTGATGCTGCATAGATCCGCAAATTAGCCGTATTACTTTTTCTCATGCAATGGCGTCACTGACCTACGTAATTATCTGTGAGCACTATCTTTAGGCTGGAATAAGACTTTACGAGCGAACCGGCAGAGCATTTACTAGGACATTTTGTCGGTTTATGCTTTCTCTAAATCGACCCACAAATGAAACATCAATTATAATAGCTCATTATCCATCACGATTCACTCAGAGCGATTCCTGTATGACTATAAATCCATCAACATCTAAAGCCGATTTATTCCAGCGAGCATGGCAATTAAGCATTGATTTGATGCCTTTATTTAGCTTAGCCGAGTCAGATGTTTCTGAATCGTTACTCGAAAGAACGCAAGAATTAATGACAGCCTCAGGCTTAATTATGCTGATAGACGGCAAATTCATCAGTTATGGCTCTGTACCTAATCAACAACAAACTCAGCAGTTATTAGTTTGGCTAAGCCAGCAAACACAAGAGGCTGTTTTTAGTTGTACTAACTTAGCTGAACAATTCCCCGTAGCAGCTGAATACCCAAATCAGTTATCGGCTTTATTAGCCTTAGGAATTCCAGTCTCAAAGAATAATGGCCTAGCTTGGTTTCGATCTAAAAATTGCTTGCCATGGTCAGACCACGAAATTGAAATCAGTCGACTCATTAACAATAGCTTGTCAGAGGTATTTAGTCAGCAACACTTAATGGCTGAATTAATTGAAGAACGTAAGCAAATGAGTTTTTTTTTAACAATACCCCAACCCTAATAGGTTATTGGGATGTTAATCTAATTAACCAGTTTTGTAATAAAGCCTACTCAAAATGGTTTGGTCAGACGCCAGCCGCTATAAAAGGTAAGCATTTACGTGAACTCTTAGGCGATAAAGTTTACAACAGCATTTCATCTGAAATTGCTGGTGCAATGAATGGCGAAATACAACAATTTGAACGCCATTATACTAATGCAGAAACGGGCGAAACTATTTACACTTTAACGAGTTACTATCCAGACATGGAGAACGGTCAAATCAAAGGTTTCTTTGTGATAGGTGTTGATATAACTGATCACGTTCGACTTAAAGACCTCAGTCTTAAGAATGAAACCATTCTAAATAGCATGACTAAAGGCATTTTGTTAACGGATCAAAATCAACAAGTTATTTATATAAATCCAACTTTTGAAGGCATGAGTGGTTATACGCTCACAGACCTTCAGGGTAAAAGCTTTGATGTTTTGCAAGGTTCAAACACTGACCAGAAAGAAGTACAAAAAATTAAAGCGGCATTAACCGACCAGCAAGTTTATCAAGGTGAAATACTCAGCTATCGCAAAAACGGTACTGAGTTTTGGAATGAAATCCACATCAATCCCATTTATGATGTTAAAAACAAGCTTAGCCAATTCATCTATTTTCAAAGTGACATTAGCAATCGTAAACGCTTAGAAGTTGAGTTAATTACTTCAGAAAATCAATTTAGAACATTAGCTAATGCCGCCCCGGTTTTGATTTGGCTCGCTGGACTAGACAAGCTATGTTATTGGTTTAATACAACCTGGTTAGAGTTTACCGGCAGGAGTATGGAACAAGAAAACGGTAATGGCTGGGCAGAAGGTGTGCATCCAGAAGACTTTGATCGTTGCTTAGATATTTATGTTACTAATTTTGATAAACGCCTACCGTTTAGAATGGAGTACCGTTTACGTCGATATGATGGCGAATACCGCTGGATTGATGATTATGGTGTGCCTAGATTTAATGAGCGGCGCGAATTTGAAGGCTATATTGGTGCTTGTACGGATGTAATCGACATTAGAAACTCTAAAACAGCCAGCGATTTTTATAATATTTCTCATGAAATTATCTACAGCACTGATATAGAGGGCAGAATTTTAGAGGTTAATGCGCGTTTCTTAGAAGTTACAGGCTACCAACTTGAAGAAGTGATCGGTAAGAATGTCGAGTTATTACAATCAGGTATTCATGAGCCTGATTTCTTTAGCCAAATGTCGCAATCACTTAATGAAATAGATTTTTGGTCGGGTGAAATTACTAACAAAAATAAAGCGGGTCAATTATTTACGGCAATTACCAGTATCAGCGCCATTCGTGATACTGCGGGTCAAATTGTGCGTTATTTAGCGATTGCTAGTGATATTTCTACAGTGGTTGAGTCTCGAAATAGATTAGAACTTTTAGCTCATTATGACACGCTAACAAAATTGCCTAATCGTATGCTCTATATGGATCGCTTAAAGAAAGCGATGGCTACAATAAATCGTGAGGGCGATAATTTGGCGGTCATGTTTATAGATTTGGACGGCTTTAAGCAAATCAACGATGTCTATGGACACGATATAGGCGATAAAGTCTTAATTACGGTGAGTCAACGAATGAAACAGTCGCTTAGAGAAACCGATACCGTAGCGCGTCTAGGAGGCGATGAATTCATCGTATTATTAACTGGATTATCAGCCAAAGAAATGGCCGGCACGCCCGCTAAACATTTGTTACAAGCCTGTTCTAGTCCCATTATTGTTAACGATTTAACGCTCAATGTTTCTGCCAGTATTGGCATCAGTCTTTATAGCAAACAGCTAGCCCATCAAGGTTTGACCATAGATAGTCTCATTAACCAAGCCGACCAAGCCATGTATGTCGCTAAACAAAGTGGCAAAAATCGTTATCATTATTTTGATGAAATGTGATGTAAGTTGAGTGGTTGATCATGCGCTCATGGAATCGGTAGGGGCGTATTGCCAACGCCCATCCAAATCGACTAGATTTTCTTAACGAATTCAGACTTAAGCTTCATCGCGCCAATACCATCAATTTTACAATCGATGTCATGATCACCATCGATCAAACGAATGTTTTTGACTTTAGTACCCACTTTAACCACCAATGAAGAGCCTTTTACTTTAAGATCTTTAATCACCGTTACGCTATCACCATCTTGCAATAAATTTCCATTAGCATCTTTAATGATGCGAGTATCAGTGGTGTCATCGCCATTACCTGCCTTAGGCCATTCGTGTGCGCATTCTGGGCAAATAAAATTATCACCCTCTTCGTAGGTGTATTCAGAGCCACAGACAGGGCAGGGGGGGAGCATAGTCATTATTATTACCTAATTAAACGAGTCTCAACCTTGTGGAATACGAGGTATCTTGAGGCGGCATGATGCCAGATTTAAGGGTTCGTTGTCTACTCGCTAGCTAATATAGTCGCTGATATTGCATACGCCACAAGTTTTATCCCCCGCCTTTCTTGCTCATCATGCCTTTCGATGGGTTATAACCTACGATAGCGGCCGCCATAAACACGATGAACGCGCTTAGGGTGTAGAAAAAAGCCTGTTGATCAAATTGGCCATATAAAGCAAAACGGATTAACTCGACGGCTTGTGAAAAGGGATTGTATTCGGCTAGTTTGGCGAGTAGAGCACTGGATTCTTTCATCTTCCATAAAGGATAGAGTGCGGTAGACATAAAGAACATGGGGAAAATAACAAAATTCATCACCCCGGCAAAATTCTCTAGTTGTTTAATAAAAGAGGATAGCAATAAGCCGAGCGCACCTAGCATTAAACCAGATAATATCAGGGTAGGTAGCACCCATAGATAACCTTGCCAAGGTGCATGTATGTCATAAAACCAAGCGATCGCTAAGAAAACATACACTTGTAAAATTGATACAAAGGTACCTGCCAATAATTTACTGAGTAATAAAAACCAACGAGGCAAGGGACAGACCATCAGGATGCGCATACTACCCATTTCACGGTCATAGACCATCGATAAGGAGCTTTGCATACCGTTAAATAACTGAATCATGCCGATCAGTCCAGGAG